>UMAX01048632.1_pt1 | contig 10850 bp, 14 predicted proteins | sample 1963821 | NCBI WGS metagenome assembly UMAX01 (sample SAMEA4835927, study PRJEB28245) | human gut metagenome | biome: gut microbiome; material: fecal sample | place: Denmark | collected 2008 | reverse complement strand
TCAAACGGAGCTGCCCCAAAAGATGTGCAGGAACTGTTAGGGCACTCTGATGTCAGTACCACAATGAATGTCTACGCCCACTCTACAAGAAAGGCAAAGCGGAACTCCGCCAGACTTCTTGATAAAGTGGCAGGCAACGACTAAATAAAAAATTCCCTTATTTCCCTTGCTGATTCCGCATAAGGTCAAAAATAAGGGAAAATACATATCATTTCACTATTTAAGGGGCTAAAAAGCCCGTAAAATAAGGAAAGTTCAAGAAATCTCTCCACAAATCCCGATTTTAATGTCTCTATTATACCATAATGATACTATTATAAAAAAGGAAAAAGAGCTCCTTCGAGCTCTTTTGGGTCAGTTCTACAAACTGGATTTTGGTTGTTAAAGATTTGCAAAATATTTTTCTAATGAATCCACAAACTCACCAATATGAATTCCATCTACAAATGAGTAATACACCTGTACATATATTGGCAAGTTTTTACCTGAATTTCTTTTGGAAATATATGTATATGTTATCCACAACATAGGGTAACAATGGGAAACTATCATTTCATAGTAATACTGTGAAATAAATAGGTTTCCTGTTCATTTGTAACTTTCTTAGTGTCGACACAGTATTCTCAAAGTTTATTCATCATAGGAACATTCACCACTTTGTCTAAATTCTGATAAAACGCATTTACTGATTTATTTTATAACCGGTCAGGATTTTCTCTTATAAAAATAAATTCCGCTACAGAGCGGTCATTTGTTTTAATGTGTCCAAACAACCAGTCAATCACATTTTTCTGTACAAGTTCACTGAACTGATCCGTTGGTCCTTCATAATCATTAAGGTATTCATACAGTACCTGAATTGTCTTTTTAAACTCTTCATGTTTTTCGTGATGCGTTTCACGCCCTGGATAACCAACGTTTTCCTGAAGCTTTTCCTCTTCTTTGAAATGAAAGTTAGTATACTCATCCAGATAATCCAGCATTTTGATTGCTTTTACCTTGCTGTCGCCATTTTGACAGGCAGTTAAAAAGTTTTGGATACGGTCAATCAATTCTTTATGCTGGGTATCGATAGTTTTATTTCCTGTAATTAAATTATCATCAAAGGTAATATTTAAATCGTAAGTCATAATCTGGTCTCCATTTCTTTTATATATTCTCTTGGAATTATTTGTGTCTATCAGTTTCATATTAGCATTATCTGCTTAGTCTTCTACAGGAACAAAAACATCTTTTCCCAATCCACAGAGTGGACATACCCAGTCATCTGGAATATCCTCAAATGCAGTTCCTGGAGCAATACCTCCGTCTGGATCTCCTACTGCCGGATCATAAATATAACCACATGATCCACATTCATATTTTTTCATAGTCATTTTCTCCTTTTCCTGTTGATTTATTTTTGTTACTAGATTTCCACCGTATTTTTCAGTGTTTTGTCTCTTTGTTTTCTACATCATTATACATAATAATTTCACTATTTTCAATAACAGTAATTGTTAATATTTTATGTTTTCAGATCTATTCTTGTCTGCATCAACTATTACACAACAAGTAGATTCTACACGATTTCTGAAAACATAACAGTGCATTGTTCTTTCTCATGCAACATCATTTATTACCATATATCGGTCTAATTTCTTTATATCCACTATTATCCAGTCCGCCTTTTCCACATCCATAATCATTCATCATAGTTTTAATCCTCCATCTCTTCTGATTAATCGTTTTCTTTTTGATAATTATAATTTACATCAAAACATGGGGTATAAAAACCCCACCATATCCTGTAATTATTTACGGTTTTATTTAGCAACAACTGCAAAATCTGCATCTACCACACTCAATCTCCCATTATCCTTACTCTAAATCAACAAAAATAGCACCCAGAAAGCATTTTTAAAATGCCTTCCAAGTGCTCCATCACTACTCAGTTTACTTCTTTTTCTCTCGCTCTAACTGCATTTCCAAATATTTTGATACCGGCTTTCCTTCTTTTGCTGCTATTTCTGCCTGATGCCGACGTAATCTTCCAACAATGGATTTTTTCTTTCCAAGTATCTCTTTTTTAGGCTCAGAGGCTTCCTGGTCATTATCAGGTACACTCATTCCACCAGAAGTCCTTGCATTTTTCTTCTGCAGAAGCATAGAATGATTTGAGGTCGATTGCGATATAGGTCTTTTGCTTTGCCATCATTCTATGCCCCCCTTTTAAAATTCCTTTGCCTTTTGCTTTTTGTAATAGTACCCCCCTGTTAGATAACGGGGGTTTAGAAAGCTCGCTTCGCTCGCATAACCGCCAAAGTGAACCAGACACTCGCCAGCAGGCTGGCGTGGCGATTTGTCTTACGACCGCCACCGTGTCTGGATCACTCCGTCGGTTGCTGTTTGCGTCCTTAAAAATACGTTTCTAAAGCAGGGGATAAGAAAAGGACAGAAACCTTTGTCCCTGTCCTTATCCTTGCTTATCTGTTTCTTCTGCGTTTGAAGAACAATGCTGTCAGCATTCCTGCAAGGGAAATGACCATTACCATACTCCACAGCAAAATATTTGTACTATCGCCTGTCTTAACTGCTGTATCTGGCTTTGTAGAAGTAGTAGGCTGTTCTTTGTTGGAAATCATAGAAATGACTGCTATTTCTTTATAATCACAACGTTCACAAACACGTTCTTTTTTGCCTGTTTCTGTGGTTGTTGCTTCCTTGATGACTTTCCATTCTCCCCACGTATGACCTGTCGCATCTACCTCGTTTCCTTTGTAGCTATGACTACAATTCCTGCAAGTATATGTCGTATATCCTTTCTCTGTGCAATTTGGTGGTGTAACGACTGCAACATAATCATGTTCGTTTACAGTAAACTGTAGCTCCGTTGTTGCTATTTGAGCATTAGCTGCTGTTACAGTAAGCGTTGCCCGATATATACCTGTTGCTAAACTGTCTTTTGGTGCTACTGCTACTTTTAGAGTGTCGTTTGGCTGGATGGTTGTAGTACCATCACCACTCAACTCGAACTTATCCTTATCTGTACCCGTGATAGATATATCTACATTCTCTAAATCAACATTTCCGCTATTTGTAATCGTAAATTCCTTTGCGTTAATTGGTTGATATCCTACGCAAGTTCCTGTAAATGTTCCGTCACCACTTAAAAGCATGCTGTAAACTGCCTTTGTTGCAGGTGGCAGTGTGATATTCACATCACTTGCTGGCGTACCTATAATGGTAAAACCGTTTTTAGTGATATTTGTTACTGTCAATCCGTTCAAGCCCTGGATACCATCCTCATAACCATCCGGAAGAAAATATCCGTCAACAGCTTCTACTATAATATTCGTAATTGCCGTGTTTGGAACAACTTTCTGCACACCATTTTCCGATGTGATATTCAATCCCGCACCCGCAACAATATTCACAGCAGTTTCTTGTTCTTTCTCTGCCAAAGCCGCATATGTGATTCTATTTGCTGTATCTGTTGTTTCCAGCCATATCTTGCAATTCGCAAAATTATCTAAATTCATACCACTTGCAGAAACTTCTGTTTCATTCGTAATTTGTTTCGCATACGTACCATTGCTGTTTTGTGCAACCAGATATGTACCATTTGGAACATCTGTTAAGATAACCTTGCTTTCATCATAAGAAATTACGGCTGAACCTAGGTTCTTACTATACTTACCGGCGTCATAGCGTAATGTAAACGCTCCATCTCCATCCGTATCCTGCAATGTTAAATTACCTGTAGATGTTGCTGACGGAACAGCCGATGCAAAAAGAATCGTTGATGAATTCAGTTCAAAAGCAGGTCTTATTTTTTCTACATTGCTTGTTTGAGCTCCATTAAAAGCAGGATAATTCTTAGAAGGCCACGCAGTCAAAACACTACTTCCATCATTCGGATCATCATTACTAACAAATGGTGAACGAATCCAAAATAATTCAAGAACAGATTTTCCCCAATAACTTGGATCAATACGAAGACCGTCATTCAAATCATTTGCGCTGTTCTTTCCCACAGTAATGTGATTATAATCTTCTTGGTCTCCATAAGCCAAATATAGCTTGTCCGTCGTGGAATAGACGCTGTTGTTTTTCGTATCATCCGTATAAATCGTTGTTTCATTTATCAGTGCCTGTTCTGAACTTGTAAAAAAAGAAGCTTCCATCTCTTTTAAGGTAACATTCCTTATATAGCTCGCACCGTAGTGATTCGGGAAAACTTCTGCCGGTTCTCTATCAGGATAGGTACAGTTCCACTTATCATCATATGTTTTATTGTCCATATAATTTGATTCAAATTGTACATCATCTCTCATAGAACTTGCCGAAAATAACGTTATGCTATCATTACTTTGACTTCCTGCAATCCACCACTGTTGATTGTTGTTTCCGAAATAGACTTTTGCAGGATTTTTCACTCCGTCATTATCATTTGTATCATAGTTTTTTAATTCTTCAACAGTTGAAAACTGCTCTTTCGTTGGCGATTGATTTTCCTCTGCATGAACGCTGGTACTAAACGTCGGAAACATAGTCAATACCATTGCACTTACCAGCAAAAATGAACAAGGCTTTTTCAAATATCTTTGTTTCATATTTACTTTCTGCTCCTTTCCTTGACTTTTCTCAAAAGGTACACCTGTTAATAGTCACTATATCATTATCTAGTATAGCTGAAAACGCCTGTTTTTTCAAAAAAAAAAGAAAGCTCGTCGATTAGGACGAACTTCTGTGTTTTATGGAAGTATTTGCTTTGACTGCTTCACAAGTGTATAAGCCACTGTCACACATATTGCTACATTTTTGCAGTGATTTTGCATTTTAGGGAAAAGAAAAAACTGACCCTGCCAGTGCTTGCTATGCCCTGTCAGGTATCGGTTCCTTCCCTTATCTCATCTTACTTTTCTCCTCCGCTTTCGATCCAGTCTTTAACTTTGTCATGATCCAAGACAATGATATCTTTCCAGTCCACTTCCAGTTCTTCAAAAAGATCATTCATTGCGTCCCAGATAGTCCATGCTCCATTTCCGGTCAGCCTGCCGCCATCCAGTATATGCTCCTGTGAGTCATACAGGGTATAATCAAATTCCATTTCACTTGTCTGCATGCAGACATACAGGGATTGGGACGGAACAAATAATGCGAAATGCTCCGGTGGCAATGCTTCAAAATACGGATTGTCCCATGCACCAAGTGGCATATGCTCCACAACATCCTGCTGCTGTCTCGTTGGCAAAAAGCGCTCCAGCTTCTGTTGCTCATAAAGAGGTTCAAACTTTTTCTCCAAGTCTTGGATAATCCCATGCACATTATTAAGCAATACCCATTTTGTAAACCGCTCTCTTGTCCACTCTTTTTTCTCCTCCTCCGTCATCTGACGATGTATCCGGACATGACTTACCGGAAGCTGCTGGCAGATATTCTGCAATGCTACCAGAAAATTTTGATTCTCATTTACAGATGAGGAAAGATGAAATTCTAAGGACAAGGCATTTTTTCCACCAATGCGGTAAACTACGTCAAAATCCAGTCCCTTGATGCGGATTCCAAGCGTTGCACGAATGCGCTTATCCTCTATGACGGTCTGCCACTGTGCATAATCCCGAAACTGCTGCATTGCTTCTTCCGCATGTTCATAACGTTCGCATACACTCTGCTTACAACCGCGTGTTGTCCATGTTGCAAGATCCTTGATCACATAATAAGTAACAATTTTGTTTTGTTCCATTTACTTTTTCTCCTTCTCTTTCTATTACACTGCTACATCCTTTGGCTCTTTCTTGAAAAAATCTGTTACTGGTTGAAATCCTATGTTATCTACAAAATAACTATCCGTTTTCCCCTTCCGGTGCAGTACAACAACATCACTGATGGATAAGGAATGCCCGAAGAAATCAGAAGGTCGGTCTATGTTGAACCGGCAGTAAATATCATCCAGTGTAGTTTTTTCATCCAATGGTGCCGTATAGGTTACGTCATACCTCGTATGCTCCACAGACACACCTCTGCTCTGCCAGAATGACAGATCCATAAAATAAAACTGCCGATTTTCCATATTTTCTTTCAACTGATAGATTTCAAAATAGTCACCCGCAACACCGGATATCTCCTGACCGGAGTCTTCCGATTCCGCCTTTCTTTTGCGGGCATTCGTCTGACTGATCTGCTCCTCTATCCGATCGATCAGATCTGCCGCTGTTGTCTGGATCGTATGCAGGGATGCCCGCAGTTCCGGCATCTGCCGACCACTGCTCCAGCCTATCAGATATGCAAAGGAATAATCGGAAGTATCCAGTCCCAGATACTGACATACCACATAAGCAATACTTTCTGCCTCTACTTCTCTGGTACCTGCATCTTTTCTTTCAACCTTATCGTTATCAGCATGCAGCATGGCATGTGCGATCTCATGGATCATTGTTTTGACCGTCTGCAACTGGCTCATATCCTTCTGGATCGCGATAACACGTTTGGTCACATTGCAGTATCCTTTCGCTCCGCTCTCAATCTCGATAAAAGAGACCGGCATTGGGGATACCATAAGCAGTGCCTGTATGAGAACTTCATAATCGGTTACCGCTCCCGTCAGTTCGTCTACCCCTAACTGTGGCAACTCCTTTCCTTCCGTCTGAGTAACATCAAATACCCGGACAACACGAAAGCCTACGATCCTCTGTTCTGATTTTTCTTCCAGTTCCTCTGACTGCTCCGCTTTTTTTGTATGCTTCGTATCTTCTGATTCCGGTTCCAGAATCACTACTTCCTGATCCTGTTTCTTACTTTCCTTCTTGTATTTGTACGCCATTGGTGCCAGGATACAGATCCCGGTCTCACCTTTTTTCACATGACGCCCAAACTTCTGCTTCCATGCATGAAATCCGGCAACCAGTGTTGCATCCGGACATTGCAATAAGATCAGTAGTGTATTCCGGTAACTGTAATGGTGGAACCTTGCCATAATGGTCAAATACTCCAGATAACGGTCACTCTCAAACAATGCAGTGATCCCATCCTCCAGCTTTTTCGTCAGTTCCTGCACCTGCTCTTCATTTTATTTAAAGCTGTTCTTTCTTCCTCACTACAATCAATCTTTCCGGATATTAAGATAAGCTCATAAATACTTGCTGGTATTACATAATAATCTCCACCAAAACGATCAGATGCCATTTTTAAAAACTGCTTATTCAGCATGATATTTGCACCATACTCCCCATCGAGTGAATATGCCAGATGTACATCAGGCATTTCCAGTTCAGGATTCAACCGCATTTCCAGTTTTACCAGTGAGTAGAATGTTGCATCCTGTCGAAGTATTCCTCTTGCACAGGAATTTTTATATGCCAGATTGAACGCTTCCTCTTCCGATAACTGAATCTGATCCAACAGCATTTTACTTAATCCGATACTTAACAGCTCTTTTCCAACCGAAAATTCGTAATTACATAATACAGATAAATCCAGGAATTTTCGATGGATGCGATGTTCCAAAAGCGCATGGTTATTTTTGGTCTGTACGAGGGCAAGAAACAGATGTTTCCCGATTTCCTCTTTCGACATTGTTTTTACCTTTTTTAACAATGTCATGATCTCCTCACCATTTTTCATGCGCTCATAAAACAGGTTCGCTTTTTTTCTTAAAATCTGGCATAAAGAAGATTTATGCTCCAGATATTCTTCATAAATATTTTCCAAATAAATAGTCGGAGAAATTTTTACCCCTGCTAAACTGATCCCGGTTAATCTCTGATTGTTCTTTACCACCGATTCCACTCTAAGCGTACTCTTTTGATAGCATTCTGGAAGGTATTCACAAAAATGCTCCAATACATAGATTTTTACTTCTTCAAGTGTCATTTCTTTCATTTTTCTTTTGTCCTTTCCATTTTTCGTTATCACATGGCAGCGCCTTTGCTTTGCTATAGGCAATTTATCCCTTTAAATAAAATGTAATTCCTGCCTTTGATAACTCCCGTAATAATTTTCGGGTCTCTTCTGCATTCTGCATCAGTTCCATAGCCATCCCGGCATGTGTCATCTCATGCCAGGTTCCCTGCTCATCGCAGAAATGTATGACGCAATCTGTTCCAATTAAAATGCCATGTTTCTGACACATCTGCACCAGTTCCAGCGCAGAAATAAATAACATGTCATGCTCTCCTTTCTCTTTTATTTTGCCTTTGATTACTGCAGGTAGAAATCCCTGCTCTTGTGACATAGGCTGCTGCCTATCTGTGAAGATTCTTGTAAAAAGAATGTGATAACTTATGCTTCTTATATACGCCGATTCCATTTTTTCGGAAACTAAAAAAAGTACCCACAGCTTTGTGAGTACCCTTTCGGTATGGATTTTTCCATATGTTATGACTTTAAGTAATTTACTTTATTCCCAATCAAATTCATCAATACTGTTTTTGATCTCCGCAGAAACAGAACTATCATTTTTCAAATCGCGCATAAGTTCAGCAAACATTTCACGCTTTGGATTTTCCGTATCATTATAGCAACGGTGCACCATCCAGATATTATGTGGAGTTGGATTTTTTCTTACCGACGAAATCAGTAATTCTTCATATCCATGTTTATAAAATTGCTCTACAAAATGAACCAGATCCCCCGGCATTCCAAAATCGACCAGTGGATTTGTACCTATGATTTCTAAAATCGGCTCCACTAATTCAAAAGGTTCTGGATATTGGTTGATAGCATCTATCAGATCATCTTCTATATAATATTCTTCATATGGTTTTGCTGCATTTTGCAATCCAGCAATTATCTGCTCTTTCGTCATAAATCCAACCTTCTCTAAAAATCTGCTTTTCTCTCTGGCGTCATAGCAACAAGGACTATTCCACTAATAAGCTTTTTGCCAAAATCTTACTTATTGTTTCATATTCTTGTCAGCATACAAATATATTTTATCCCAGAAAGCCTCATAATCATTGTTCAGTGCTAGTTTTGAATAACAGCTATCTATCCCATCTTGCGACATGTCACTTTCCAATTCAATCAAAACCTGTGCTTCCGTAGTCACCCCTATATCAGTCAGAGCATCGATAACATTTCTATAACTTTTAAACTCTAAACCATCCATAGCCAGCTCTGTGTCATAATCAATAACGGTTATGATATTCCTGATCCATGTTGGATAATTTGCTAATTCTTCTCTTACTTCTGGATACTCATAAATGTCCGCCATTTTCTGTACAAAATCTTCACCATTTGTAAATTCTGCCAATGCCTTATCTATAAAATTCATCTATGCTTGCCTTCTTCCATAAATCACAATCCAAACCTAATCCCACACAATTTCCAGACATTGATAATTCTCTGGAATTTCCGGTATACAGGAATAATACAAAGCAGGTTCTGATTCTGTTACTCCATCCGAACACAACCAGTCGCAATCCACAATATTTTCTAATTCATCAGCTTCCATGTCTGTACACACTATGACGGAATCCCCGACAAGGTTTAAACGTTCCATTCCGTCCTCTTCCACAATTTCTGTATCATCATGTAACGCAACACGCACCCATGCTACATTTGGCAGTTTCTCAATCTCTCGAAACTTTTTCCACTTTTCCACATTTCATCCAGTGTTGGGCGGCCATTTTCCCACTGGTTTGGAGCAATCGAATCTTCTTCTGAATTTCCATCAAAAAATTCATCCAGCGTTAATAATGGAAACTTATCCCCATTTTCTTCTAATATTTTTTTGAATATCTCAAGTGCTATCATAAATACAACATCCCCTCTTTCAAATGATATTTCTATATGGCAGTTTTCCTACTTTATGCTTTTGTATCTCTTTCTCACATATTTCATGAAGCCTTTCACAATCACTTGACTCCTCGCGAATTTTTTCAAACCATCCTTCTACTCCTCTATCTTTATTTCTAAAAAAAGGATGATTTTTATCCTTTTGCACATTATTCCAAATATATTCAAGGATATCGTCAAGTATTTTCTTTTCTCCATACCAGCCACACACCAGTGCAATATCTTTATATTCTTCAAACGATTTTCTCTTTGGATTACTCAAAAAAAGTTTATATCCGTCTACAATTTTATCTAGTGGGACATCACCTTTAAGCGGGATCAACAATTTATTTTTTAACCTTTCTGCCGAAAACATATATCTTTCTTCATGTTTTTCTAACGCTATTGTTTCACTGGTACACTCTAATGATGTTGTAATGCTAGAATATTCTCCGCATAAATTATGTACATAAGCAACTGGTGTATAGTATGTATTTCTGACTACTTTTAAATAAATTCCTGTTATCAATGGTCCTAATCTGTTATCCATTTCAAATAATTTTGTCTTTTTTAATTCTGGGAAAAGTTGCTGCCAGTCATCTGTTATCTTCTTTTTTGTTGCCACCGGTCCATTCCTCTCTTATTCCATATCTTACGATCCAATCCTCTTTATTTCTCAGCAGATAATATTTCTTTTAACTCATCAATCGTTTTATCCAAAATATCCGATGATATTGGATATTTTCCGGCTTCCCTATGCGCTATTGCTTCTTCCAGTCTTCTAAAAATTATCCATTGCATTTTGCAAATTATCTTTAAAAAACTTATAGAAATTATCAAAACGCTCCCGTATACCATCTTTATCATATTGACTCCATGATGAAATTTTTCCACTCACACTATCAATACAATAGTAAAATTCATCACAATCTTCTATAATGATATACTTCTCTGGCAAACCATTTTTTCTTTGTTCCAATGTTATTTCTACAAATTCCGGTTTGCCGAAATATTTTTATAACTTTCCCTATTTTACAGGCTTTTTAGCCTATTCATTAGTGAAATGATATGTATTTTCCCTTATTTTTGCC
>UMAX01010048.1_pt1 | contig 10975 bp, 17 predicted proteins | sample 1963821 | NCBI WGS metagenome assembly UMAX01 (sample SAMEA4835927, study PRJEB28245) | human gut metagenome | biome: gut microbiome; material: fecal sample | place: Denmark | collected 2008 | reverse complement strand
GTAAGCAAAAAACCTTTTATAGTCGTCAGGCAAATCTTTTGAAATCATGGCGCCTTTTTGGATACGCCTCAGCAATTCCTCGCTTACTTTACATTTGCAAGAATAGCCACGGCTTATTTGTTTTTGCAACAGTTCTTTACCACTTTTTACACATGAATACTGATAACGGGCAAAAGACGGCTTATTTAAGATATTATTACCGTTTTCATCTTTCAAATCATCAACATTTATCACACAAGATTCATCAAAATAACGCGGCGTCCCATCCGGCTTATATTTTATTGAAGATATTGCTACAATTAAATAATTGTCGTCATCATCCCTTCCCGAAGAAACAATAACATAATGAGGAACTCCTATAGCAGGAACATCCGAAGCCCAAAGACAATAACCTTTGTAATCCATTTAGCTGCCTACTCACAAAAAGAATTAAACGCTTCGTACTCTGCTTTGGCTTCGGCTATTTCTTTTTCACTTCTTCCCAGTGCTCGCATAATATCAGAAAACCTTATTTTTTTTCTACCTGATGTTAAAGGAGCCCACTCTGGTAACTTATGAGTATAGTCTTCTAATTGCCGAGGACTATAGTTCATAAACTGAGCAGAAACTTTTTCAATATATTCCTTTTCTTTCGCACTCAAAAGACCGGTTTCTATTGTCTTTTTTACTGCAATATCAGGATAAAACGGAGCTGTGATCTGATCTAAATATTCACCCCATTCATTATTCGGTAAATCATAGCACATATTAAGGGTCTGGCTTAATACCGGGCCATGCTTCATGCTGAAAAATACATCACCTGAAACAGACGATTCCCTTTCTTCAATAGAAAGGCGATCAATCAGATAAAGTTCTTTCATCAGTTTAAGCAAATTCATTCTATTGCCGTTTAATGACAGCAGATAAGAAACTTCTTGCAATATTTTATTTGATGAAAACATGCTTCCCCTCTTTTTATGTACATTATACATAAAAAACGAAAAAAAACAACCAAATGTTAATAAAGTGTTAACAACCTTTCATGTAAAAAATATACATATTTTTCACAAAAATCAAGAAACTTCTTCAATCTCTGGTTCTAGACCTTCGGATATATCCAAAGAGGCCAGCAAAACATCACTGTCGGTTAGCTCCCATTTTTCCAATATATCGGACAGTTTTTGCTTTTTCTCATCCGTATCACAACCAGCAAAAACAGCTCGAATAAATTGCTCTTCCGTGTGAAAAGAATCCTGTTCTCTTGCGTGAACCTCTTGAAGTTGCTTCTTTAATTTCTCGCTTATCATTCAATCAATTTCCTTTTTAAAAAGTGGAACGTATTCATTATAGTCCTCTATTAAAACAGTATAAAGATAATTATCCGCTTCCCAAGTAATAATTGACCCTATTTTTTCTTGATGATTAGATACATATTCGTTCAAAGAATGATGTAAAAGGGCATACTCTTGTTTTGAAAGATTTATCCCCTGACGGGGTATTTTTTTAATTTTACCTTTTTTGACGACTTTTGCAACTTCTTTCTTGCTCGCTTTGCCGCCCCCGGTTGATGCAAACTTGCCCTCTCCGTCACGCGGGTGGTTTTCCTCTTTCCATTCGTTGAACGTGGCAAAGCGCGTGTCAATTTTGATCAGACGCGCGGCCGTGTTGATGGAAATGACAATCATTTTGCTTTATCCTTTGCCCGGTTACAGGCGGCAATTTCGTTTTGTGCGCGGACATAAGCGGCCAGATTGGCAAGATACAGGTCACCCAAGTCCATCTGTTTTAACTCGGTTATTGAAACTTCCGGTTTTAAGATATTCCCTATGCAATTTGAGAATCCGAAATCGGAAAAGCCGACTTCTTTTCGAGAATGGCGAGAAACGGCCGGAAGACTTCGGATTCTTTCATAAAAACCTTTTGATGCTCCAAAATGGCAAGCCCCAACTCAATAACCGCCAACGGATTTTGAAAATAAGTGTTGACTTTTTCCAGGCTCATTGTGTCAACAGCATTTTGCCCGCTCGCATCCAAAAGCGTCGCCAACGGAAGCAGATCTGCCAAAAAAGGTTTGATTGATTTATCTTTGGAACTGACATAGCGGTCGACAAAATCAATACCGTCAAGCGCGTCAAAAAGGCGGACGGAAAACGTCAGCTTTTGCCCGTCCAAATCTTTGATAGTTATTTTTTTTATTGTTTCCATTGAAAACTCCGAAAAAAAGCCCCGCCGACGATTGCCGGCAGAGCTTGATTGTAAAAAATATTTTGTTAACTCAGGAAGGGGGTAAAACACTTAAGCCGGCATAATTACCCGGCCAAAGAAGGTGAACTGATAGGTTTTGTCCTGCTGGCCGTCGTCCAAATTGGCGTTATCGCCGCCGTCCACCTCGGTGATGGTGCCGCCGATGTAAACCGTTTTGGTTCCGGTAGTGTTGTTGGTTACCGTCATAACTACCGTATAATCGGACAAATCCTTGCCGTACTTGGGAGTTGTCAAATTGATCAGGTTGTCAAGCGCCAGCCTTGAGTTTGACGTCGGCAGCAGAGATATGGTGCAAACATACATCACCGCCTTTTGGTTGACGACGCCTTTGGCATCCGCTCCCAGACGGGCGACCGCCGGCTGCGGACGTTCCCACTGTACGCCTTCCGCACCGAACCCCTCAAGTTTAATATAAGGAACCAGAGGCAGCGCAGTTAACGTATAAGTTAAGTTCTTAAAACCGACTTTGTTGGTTGAAATATCTGTCATGTTTTTACGCTCCGTAAATTCTGTTGGTAATTACCACTTTATTAACGACCCCGCCGCAGAGATAGCAGACCAGAATGCGAACCCGGCGCGCGGCAATGTCTTCCGCTGTCAGTTCCTGAATCTGGTAATAATAACCGTTGTCCGCAACGGAATCTGCCGCCGCCGGATTGCCGGTTGCCGTAACAATGCTGTTGCGGTCGGTATCGCTTAAAGTTCCGTTATAGGCAATAGCCCCGTTTGTCTGCCCCTGCTCAAAAGACGGCGCAATGATCGAGGCCATGAAGTCGCGGGCATCCGTTCCCTGCAATTTAAGCTTTTCAAGACTGATAAAACCGTTCATGACACGGGTTTGCAGGTCGTTTTCAAGCCAGCTTTCATTGACCTGTACGTCCTCAGTTCCAAAATCACCCTGCATCAAACCCATGCCGTAAAGAACCTGCTCCTGGTCTCCGAACCCGACCGAATAGATATAGGAAATGCAAAGGCTGTCCAGTTCTTCGGCAAGGCTCATGTTGGTTTTGCCCTGCTGATAATCGATAACCGTTCCCAACGTTGTAATCGGCGTATAGCCGGTTGCCGGTTGGAAATTGAAGTTGATTGCCCCGTTTGCGACATTAAAATCAATCGCCGCGCAGATAGCACAGTCAAGCGCATGGACAAGCTCATTGTTCGGATCATAGCAAACAACATAGCCGGTATAGGACAACGAGGAAAGAGAAGATTGCAGCGCTTTGGCCGTTTCCAGATCGGAAATGTTGAAAACAAGACGGTTCAGCGTATAAATCGTCTGTTCTCCGCCCAAGACGCCCTGCAGCCAGGCAACCGCAGCGGTGATGCTGTCTTCGTCCAGTTCCTCGTTGGTAGTAATGGAAAAAGCCCCGCTGTTGGCCTGTAACATACGGTCGCAGAACTCGGCGAAAGTTTCCGCGTTAGCTCCTTGCGACAATATCGCACCGGAAAGCCCCAGCATCGCGCTGACATCCGTTCCGGTTGCGCCTGCCGTTACCGTTCCGACGCTAGACTGTTGTCCGGTTGAACCGGAATTGATAATAAAGGCATTGACCGTTGTGTTGTAGTCAACAGTTGCCGCCGTATAGGCCTCGCCGCCGCCGGAATTGGCTCGAATGGCGGTCTGAATGACAGTAGCGGCGTCAGAATAGCTGGTGATTGAACTGAAATCGACAACCACCTCAAACTGCTGATTGTCAAGCGTAATACCGAACGAGCCGTTACTGACGGCTTTTAAGGTTGCCACCGGTTCGGGCTTGGAACCTTTAACAAAGGCCGCCGCCGCTTCTTTATACCAACGGGCAACCAGAAGTTTCTGCACGCCGTAACCGGATTTTGAAAGAAAGCCGAAATACTTTTGCGCAAACTGATAATCTGCGCCCGCCGCGCCCAGGTCTGCCGCAAAATTGGTCAATGCCGACATGCCGGAATAGACCAGATATTTGTCGCCGCTTGAAATCAGCGGATTGGTCGTTGCCAAAAGGGCGTGTTTTTTTTCGGTCGTAAACGCCGGGGCGACAACCGAGCCGGTAATCGGCACAAATTTATAAAAAGGTAAACTCATTCTTTTATCCTCTTGTTTTAAGCGTTATTGCCGCGGTTTACGATTTTGACCGTGGCGGTTTCAATAACCGGCGAAGTCTGCTCCACCGTATCGACGATAAAGACCTCGGCGTCAAAATTATAGCGCCTGAGCCATTGTTTGTTTTCCTGCAAAAAGCTTAGGTTGCGGATGGGAGAAAGCTGTTTTAAGTCCGCCGGCCCGTATTTCTGCGCCAGATTGACCTGAAGCGTCTGTTTGAACACGGTCGCGTTGTAAAAAGCGTTTTCCCCGTAAAAGTCAATCTGTACCCGGTAAATCCGCTGCACGTCCCAGGCAACCCCGACCGTCCCCGTTTCTGCGTCGTATCCCGTCTGCCGGTCTTGGCTCCAGCCTCTGTCCTCAACACTTAATATATTAAAAGTGGCAAAATCACCTTTTTTTGGCAGCGGCACGGAATCCGTATAAGGATTGACGAACTGTATACTTGGCATCAGGCTTTGCAGGTAATCATAAACTTGCGTTTCCGTCATTTTCTTCCTCATAGTCTACCCGGTAAGCGTAAGCCTCACGCCAGCCGGCATCGTCCCATGCCTCTTTGGCAACAATCTGATAGGTATATCCTTGACAAGTAAAAGTATCAGAACCGAACTGCCGGAGCCTGTCCAGCTGCGTCGGATCGCCGGTAATAAAGACTTTGAAATACTGGTATTCCTGCAAATTAAAACCGGTTTCCCGCAGCTCCTGAAGGCTTGCCGGCTGAATTTTGCCGCGCACCGTCATTTTGGTTTGCGTTTTGACCGGTTCACGCGAAGACGGCAGCCACTCAACCGTGGTTTTGGTAAACACCAAATCCTGCCAGTCGTTGACGACCGTCAACGCCTCGCCGACGATGTTGTGCAGATTTAAGGACATTTTTAATTTTCTCCCAACATCTTTTCTTTACCGTCGACAATCGACGCCCGCCGAACTGACGCACGCAGCTGGCTGGTATCAATTAACGTATGCGAGCTGCCTTTTTTGGCAACCGTCGATTCGGCATTCGGCGGCGGAATGTTGTCTTCAATACTTTCAACAATCAAATCTTGCAAACCCTCAGCGACGTTCTTCATAATCGCGCCCATCGACAAACCGGCGTTAAGGCCGGACTGAACAATCTCCCCGCCCCTCTCGGCCGCTTTTTTCTGCGCGTTTCGTAAAAACGGACGCGGCGGGATAGTTGCCGTGCCAAACTCGTTAAAAAGCGCGACTTCGTCCATTGTTGCCGGGGCAGATGTTTCACCGTCGCCCGGCTTTCTCGGCTGCCCCTTCACATAACCGGCTTTGGCACCGTTTTTGCCTTTACCGAGCTCTTTTTTCAAGCCTTTCAGCATACGATTGACAGCCCGGAAATCGGTTTTTATTTTAATCATCTGAAACCTACCGAATTATAATAAGGTAAAACATTAATCGGTTTTTCGGGCAACGGCGGCTGAACCGTCGACAACAACGCCAAAAGCTCTGTCCCATAAGGCGACAGGCTCAAATATCGCCGCCACGGGTCGGAATAAAGCTGAAACGACGCTGAAACGCTGCCCTCAGACGCACTCGACAGGTTGGCCGACGCCGCCTTGTCCGGATTCATTGAAAGATAAAGCAAATGAGCCGTTGCCAGATACACGCCGCGCGTCTGGCTTTTTGCGCTCAGGCAGATAACACCGGTTTCAAGCGCTATCAGACTGCCTGCGCCCTCATAAGATGCCTGTATGCTCTCGTCAGCGGCATCTTTGAAATAAGGAAACCATTTGCGAAACGTGTCATTGTCAACGGTGATTATCATTTCTCTTTGCCTTTTCTTTTACCCTTGTTTCCTTCCGCAGCTTCTATCGGCACGGGAACTTCTATCGGCGCGGAACCGTCTTTGTTCTCCCTGCCGTTTTCTTCCGCCGCTTCCGAAGCATAGTCGCGTTTTTCGTGGATCACAAAGCAACCGGTCGGGTTTTTGTCGGAATAGGTGCGTTCTTTGATAAAATGACCATATTCTTTCATCAGCAGTTCAAAATCGCCGTCTTCCAAATCGTTTACCGCTGGAAAAACATTCAAATTTATGAACTTTCCGCCAGACAAACGAAACCCCGACGGATTGGTGCCCATTTTTACAATCGTCATCATTTTCTTTTCTCCTTAAAAGTTAAGGGAGGGGTTTGCCCTCCCTGTTTTTAAGCAGCAATAACCGTTTTGCCGATGCCGTTGTAACGAACAACCGCCCACGGATACTGGACAATACAGCCGGAAGTGGCCGCGCTGATCTTCTGCGAAACAACGCTGTCCTTCTGGAAGATCGGATAAGCTTTTGCCATCTCGACATAGGAGTTCAGCAGCGTTGCAATGCTGCCGCCCATGTTGAAGATGATATAGAAGACGTCCGAATTGCTGTCGGCATTGTTAAACTGCGGAACGGCAACAATCTTCAGTTTGTCGCCGTAGGTTTCCTTCAGCATTGCCCGTGCCGATTTACCGTAAGTGTTGGTACGGTCAAGGTTGCCGAGAGAACCGGTGGCAACAGCCAAAATGATTTCGCCGTTTTTCAGCTCATCTTGTACAATACCGTTGGACTGGACATACAACTGGTTGACACCGGCCACAATATCGTTGGCAATTTCTTCCGGAGCCTTATTAGGCCAGTAGGTCGAATTGCCTTCCGCGTTGTTGGAAACGGTTTCATAAGCCGGCAGGCTCGGTTCGTTCAAAAGCCCGTAGACCGAAACGGTCAAACCTTTGTAGGAAACGCCGGAAAAGAAGAAGTTGTTGCGGTCAATCGCCATGGTGCGCATAGCGCCTTCCGCCTGATCGGCCCGATAGTTTTCCGCAAAAGCGCCGGAAGCGGCTTCCTGTCTGTCGTTCGACATCCAGCCCGTAGTATAGTAATAGATACCGCGAAGCTCCGGTCTATAGTTTGTCTTCTGCTGCAAACCGTCAGAGGTCAGTCCGTCATCGGGACGGGTGGCACCTTTGTACTCTTTCAGCTTGATAGTTACCGATTCATCTCCCCACGTACCGTTTTTCTGCGGCGAGGCCAGCTCGTCAGACACACGCGGCGCGGTCAGAATCTCAATCGCCTGCGGGCGAATGTAGTTAAGCGCACCGAGGGGAGCGTTGATGTTGGGCGCGGTGATTACCGGAGCAGCGGCATTGTCAACGCCGATAATGCCTTTTTTCATCATCGCATTCAAGAAATCCCGGTTGCTGGCGTGGTTAATGGACACGCCGTTGTTGACTTTATATTTACTCATGGTTTTCCTCATTAAATTTTATAGATTTCGCAAACCTGACCGGCAGCGCCCCCGGTTTCCACAAGCCAGCCGGTATCAATAAAGCCGGATTTGATGTCGCTTGTGGTTTCCAAAGAACTTCCGGAAACGGTCGTGGTATAGGTTATGTTCTGGGTTTCGATAACACCGGTCGACGGGTTAACGATAACGTTCTGATCGTGGACGGACGCCGTATTTGATACAACATACACATAACCTTTGCGGACTTTTGCCAGTTCGTGTCCTTCGTTAATGGTCATCCCGGTAACATTGCCGAGCGCCAGCTGAAAACCTTCCAGCACGGCAACGCCGGCAATATCGGCCGCCGTTTTGGAAGCTGTATCTGCGCTGCAGCCGATAACCTGAATTTCCGGGTCAGTACCTTCAAAAACAAACCCGCCGGCTACAACCGCGCTGCCTTCTGCCACAACCGGAATCTTGTCGCACGGATTCTCACGGGAGATCGTTCCCGGCTGACCTAAGGCCTGATTGATATATACTTGACTCTGCATTTCTTTTTCCTCTTAAATGTTGATTTCAATTTCATCGGAACCACCGGTGCCATAATCAAAACCGTTGTCCACCTTAGTCTGCGAGTTGCAGACTTTTAACATGGCATACAGTTCGGGAACGCTCTCCTTATCGGTGTCAATTCCCTGATGATTGAGAGCCTTGACCAGCATTTCGCGCTCGGTTAAACCGAACGGATTAAACTCGCCGATAACCGCACTCGCCGCATTGTAAGCACGCTTCAGGCCGGCGTTTCTGTCTTTTTCCTTTTTTGCCCAGGCGTTTGACAGCTTGGTGTAGATCTTCTCAAAGGAATTTGCCGCTTTACAGGCGTGTTCTCCGCCTTTAAGCACTTCGCCGTCTTCGTTTTCCATTGCAGGATCTTCCGGTTTTTCCGGTTCTTCATTGTCGCTTTCGGATGTTTCCGATCCGTCGTAGGCCAGCTTTTCCAGCTTGCCGATAACGGTGCGCCAGAGTTCCTCGTCGACTTTTCCTTTCAAAATGCCGCCGACTTCATCAATCAGCTTTCTTTTGTCGACAGAATCGTTATCGCTTTCAGTGATTGCGCCAGTGCCCTCGTGGGCTTCTTCTCCGGCTTCCTGCTCGAAAAATTTGCCGAGGTCAATCTCCTTGCCGTCAATAACGAGTTTCATTTCGTTTTTAGACTTCATTTGTGATTTCTCCATTTTGTTATTTAACACTCTCACATCGGAGCCGCACCGACCCCGTTCCACGAGGGCTATGTGATTGCCCTTAATATCGGAAGCTATGAAATCATAATCAGATACCCCAGATCTGCTTAATTTGTTGGTATAGCTCGCCGATAGCTCTTCTTTGCCGTCTTTTAAGTCGGCAAGAATTCCGTCGCCGGTAAATTTAAGGGGGACAAAAAGCTTATCCCCCTTGATTTCCGCGCGTTCTCCCGTTGAGCCTTCCTGCCGGCCTTTGGCGTCTTCGCCGTCCATGCCAAGCCATTCATGCCCGTTGACCAGAGGCAGAAGCTTGAAACTCTCTGCCCCCTTGGCCAGCTCAATGGGAGAAATGTAAACCTTATAAATTTTATCCGGATCAATCTCCTCTCCGTCCACATCCGGACTGCCGCCGTCTATCAGCTCTTTTCCCAGATATTCAAGTATGCCCGACCGTAAAATCGGACTTTCGTCAACGAAGAGATACCCGTTTTCATCTATATGCCGGTGCCCGCTCTCATTGCTGAGGCGGGTTGTGTAAGTCAAAAGATGTACCATTAAATTCTGCCTTTGATTATTTCATATGAGCCGTCAGAAAGTCTCTTAGCCTCATAATCGGGTGCAACAAGAATTGAACGCGCAATACAACGGCAGTTCGGCCGTTCCGCCGGAAGACCGCGGTGCCCGTAGGCGTCAATCACCGGATAATGCTCGGAATCGCCCCATTTGTAAATCTTGCCGTCAAGCTGTTTGTGGCCGCCTTTGCCGGTTGATACACGTTCGTCATGCGCGGTTGACCACATAAAAAACTTTACTCCCGCCGCAGCCTGCGCTTGCTCGTTAAACGCCGCATTCGCTTTCGCCGTCTGGTCGCGGGCAATCCTCTTTATCCGGTCTTTGGCAATGTGGGTCTGAGTTTTAAGGTCTTTGGCAATCGTTTCCCAACGCTGTCCCGTTGTCATGCCGTCATAAACGATGTTTTCAACGTTGTTTAAGGTCTGAAGCGTCGTGTTTTGAATTAACCCGACATTGCGGCGGATAATCAGCCGGATGGTTTCTTCAACCTCTTTGCTGTCAAAATTAAGGGTAAAACTGTCGCCGTACATCTCGCGCATAACCCGCGCAAGGGAAGATTTTGCACCACGCTTAACAAGACGTACAAATTTTTGCACAATCTTATCGGCATTGCGCAAAAAGCGCCCGAGATATTCCCCTTTATACCAAGCAATCAGCTTTTCCACATTGCGCACAGTCGGCTTTTTCCCCTGAGGAGCGGCATTTTCCATACGAACGGTGGTGTAGACGTCTTCCAGGCTCGCAAATAAGGCGGAGAGCATTTTTTCCGTCTCCGCCTCAATCGCTTTGCGATAGTAAAAATCGGCGTGCTTGTTTTTGGCAATGTCATCCATCACTTTGAACCCGCCCGCCGCTCTTGCCCGCGCGTTCTGTTTATTCATAAACCGGCCTTCTCACAATTTTCCCACGTTTCCCCGTTGTCACAGGATTTACAAAGGATGTTATTTTGGACGGAATAAACAACCATTGACGCGGAATTTTGCGCTTTATTATCTGATGGCGGCTCTTCACTATCTTCACTCGGCCCGAGCCGGCTCCAATCCTTAAAGCCAAAAGAATAATCCTCAAACGGATGCCGGTCTATTGAGAAGCCCCCGTATTTTGAATGCGGATATTTCTCTTCTATTTCCTCAAGTTTCTTCTCCATAAGCCACGTCGGAATATTTCCGTTCGGCTGGATAACGGACTTGGGAATGAAAATCCGGTGCCTTATGTCCTTCTCGATGTCGTAAAAATCAAGATTTATATCATAGCCATAAGCTTTGTCGGATTCCCAATCCGCTTTTGCCGGACGCTTGACGCCCTCTTTTCTCCGCTTGATATATTCTTCTTTGGCCTGCTCTTTTTCGGGTAAATCTTCAATTTTAGTTTCAATACCGTTTCTTGTTAAAATGAAATCACCCGGTTGAGTTACAAACCGTTCCAAAGATTTACTTCTATTTTCTTCATCTTTAGTCATCAGCAATCATCTCCATTTTTAAAAATTTCTTACCATCTTTTTCATAATAGTCAGTAATTACAAAATTACCACCTCTTTTTAGTAAAAACTCATATTCTTTGCCTTTAAATCCACTCAAACCATTAACCCAAGCCCCTCTTCCTTTACCTTTAGGAACAACTATATCAAA
>UMAX01017806.1_pt1 | contig 11018 bp, 7 predicted proteins | sample 1963821 | NCBI WGS metagenome assembly UMAX01 (sample SAMEA4835927, study PRJEB28245) | human gut metagenome | biome: gut microbiome; material: fecal sample | place: Denmark | collected 2008 | reverse complement strand
CCTGTTCTTCGGCCCCTGACTTCCCGAAAAATTCGCAAAAGCGCCCCGGAGGCGATGCCTTCGGGGCGCTTGGTGCTCTGGAAAAATGGCTTCCGCTTACAGAGCCTCCATAGCGGCGTTGACGGAATCCTCGCAGGAGCGCATGGCCAGAATGGTCTTCTCCATCAGCTCCTCAATAGGCCAGCCCAACCGCTCCGCACCGGTGTTGATGACGTCCCGGGAGCAGCCGGCTGCAAACTTCTTGTCCTTATACTTCTTCTTCAGGGAGCTGACCTCCATATCCTTAACGGACTTGCTGGGGCGCATCCGGGCTGCGGCCCCAATGAGGCCCGTCAGCTCATCCGCGGCATAGAGGACCTTCTCCATCTCCTCTGTGGGCTCCACATCGCAGCAGATGCCGTAGCCGTGAGAACAGACCGCGTGAATCAGCTCATCGGAGCAGCCGATCTCCCGCAGCAGCTCCGGTGCCTTGATGCAGTGCTGCTCCGGCCACTTTTCAAAGTCCACATCGTGCAGCAGTCCCACGGTGGCCCAGAAATCGGCGTCCTCGCCATAGCCAAGCTCGTTGGCATACCAGCGCATCACGCCCTCCACCGTCAGGCCGTGCTGAATGTGGAACGGCTCGCTGTTGTACTTTTTCAGCAAATTCAGTGCTTCTTCTCTTGCCGGGCAGGCTTTCATTTCTTATCTCTCCTTTGGTTTTCTTGCTTATTTCAGTGTCTCCGGCTCCGGGTCGGATGGCAGTGTCAAAAAATAATCGTAGTAGGGCAGCAAAAAGTCATAGCCGGTCTTGATGCGCTCCACAATGTCCCGGCTGAACAGCTCCTCCGTCAGCTTGTCCTCATGGGTGACGGTGATATTCTTCGCTGAAAACCACGGTGCCAGCAGTTCATTGGGCGCACCGGCCTTTGGCCGCTTGTACCGCTCGCCGCCCAGCGTGAACTCCGTCTGGGCGTTCAGCTTTTTCGTCAGCGCTTCCATGGGCTTCGGGTCCCGGACAATTCGCGCCCGGAGCTTTGCCATGTCCATAGGCCGGGCCATCCAGCAACCAAGGCCGTAGCCCCAGTAGTCCGGCCCCAACTCAAACCAGAACGTAGGCCGCGTGGTCCAGTCCTCCACCGGCGGCTCCACACAGAACCACAGGTGGTCCTTATACGGCCCCCGGCCATGGAGCCGGCGGGCGTCCCGGTAGATGCGCGTCACCTTGCACACCAGCGGGTCCTCCGGCCGCTTGGCCGAAATATAGTCATAGACCTCCGCCCCCAGCTCTTTCATGGGGCGGTAAAATGACTGAAGATAGTCTTCCTTGTGCGCCTCAAACCACGCCCGCTCATTGTTGAAGCGGATACCCCACATAAAGTCCACGGTGGCGTCCGTAAATCCTGTAAACATCATATTCCTCGCATTTCTTTCACATTGCGCTCATTTTAGCACAACCCATCACAAGAGTGCAACAGGAAATCTGCAAAAGCATAGTTTTTTTATATGTTTTCTATTTGAGGGCTGCGACTTTCCTCTTTCTCCATAAGCAATCCGCCACAGAGCAAAACGAAAGCCCGCTCCAAAAAGAAACAGGACATCCAATCGGACGTCCTATTTCGATTGCCTTATGTGTCCTAAAAAGGATATAAAGTCTTCTGCTGCCCGCAAGGAAAGGAATATTTGCAAGGGGAACCTTAGTCGGGTGAACACCGTCGCGGCATTGCTGTTTGTGGCCTTTTGAAAACCACAAACAGCGCCGCTTCCTCGAAACAGGCTCACTTCTTCCGCCACTGGCGGCGCATCGCCTGTTTCCCCTGCTTTTCAATAAGACCCGCTGCAGGCGGGCGATTTGCAGAGCAAATCAAAGAGGCGCCAATAAAAAGAGGACATCCGCTTGGATGTCCTCTTTTTATTGTCAGGTGGATTCAATTCGGATGTTTTTCCTTTATATTTGCATGGCTTTCTACAACGAAACGAATTACAGGTTAAAACTCAAGCGATAGTTAACGCTTAAAATCATCTCTCTTCTAAAAACTCTCTCAATAGCACTTCTTCTTTTCTTTTTTGCAGATCCTGAATTCTTTCAGATATGTATGCCCTATGTTCAATGAATTGTATTCCTTTTAAATTCCCTCTAAGTTTAATTAAAAATGCAATGTATTGTTCTATGATTGGGACTTCACTGCCACTCCAAGAAGCATGCGTTGGCATTATATGAATATTTCGAAAAGCGTCAAAATCAGAATTGCATTGGCAAAAAATCATAACTGCAGATAGTCGTTGTTCTTCTGGCAAATTACAGACAACCCCAAACAAAAAGTTCATTGACACTCTATCGTTATAATTTGATTCGATATAATACTTTATCCATTCATTACACCGCTTATCCGCTAAAGGTAGATCGATAGGTGAGCTCAATAGCTCCTCTGCTAAAGAATTCCATGTAAAAAATGGTCCTACTACATCTTTCAGATACTCCATTACGATAGATATTAGATTCAGATAATCGTCTTGCTTCCATAAAATATTGAGAACATCCCATCCGTCTTTTCCAATCTGCTGTTGCCCAACTTTGCACACATAATCTGCCAAGAACTCAGGGTTGCTTCGTACTAACTCTAAGAAGAGTTCTCCGTTAAAATCATAATAGGCTCTCCCTTGATGCGCATAAATATAAGCCGCACATAGCACTTTAATATCTTCCTTAAAATATTCGACTAGTTCTTTCGCACTAATGCAATCATCATGTCCTACATGAAATAAAAAGCCCGATATTAGATACGGTCTTTCTTCGCCGAGCCGATTCAACTCCGCTACATACCTTTTGAGAAAATCCGAAAACTTTCCATTGATTCTTAGAACAGTTTTAAGAGAAACCGTATAGTGCTTTCCATCCCCTTTACCCTTTAAAGAGCTTACTATTTTTTCAGCGAAGCGGCTATCAATATACTCATCTGGAACACAATCATATAGTAATGCTAACCAATGATTTTTCTCATCAAATGTAGAGCAATTAACAAATTCAACTGCCCCGGTATACCCTAAAACCTTTATTAGGTCATCGATTATGCTAAATCGTCCATCACAGTACGGTGTCTGGTGATTGATGTAGGCTCTACAGCAACAAATAAATTTGGAAGGATCATCCTGTGCAAGTTTTGAAAACAGAGTTCCAATCCCATCTCCTATAAGCCAACAATCCCTACTGTTATTCTCTGGTACTTTGGACTCGAGCATTTCCCACAAGCAATCCAATTCTTTCAAAGATGCATTAACTGCAATCTGCTCAATAGCTTCTACGCGCCGTGACTCAGCATCCTCTATCTTATCAATTTCGTAATAATACTCTTCATTCAATGTGGTATAAAATTTGTATGTGATATTCTGGCTACTCTGGGGAAGTGAAGATGGCCAGTCAAGCCCATGCGTGCTACAGACCTTTTCAAAATGATGGAGTATTTCGCAAATTATAAAATCAGTCGTATCTACCGGTCGTCGGAAAATAGTATCAAGCATACTCATATCATGAATGATAATCTGTTCATCAGCTTCGGACTCCGAGTAAACTGGATATTCTAACATTGCTTTAGCGGCGTATTCCCGAACGGGAGAATTACTAATTATTGAAAAAATAGACTTCAAAGCCAACAAGCGGAGCTCAAACACCTTTTCGCAAGCTAACAATCCAAACTGATAGATTGTAGCCGATTTATCATAATTCGATTCTGTTGCGGAGTATCTCGTTTTTAGTAAATACCCCGCAGCAAATATTAAGCAATAAGCCGATAGAATAGAGTTATTTTTATCGTGATACTCCTGTAATTGCTTAAGCAGGATACACTCCTCAGCATAATTGTACTTATGGGAATTGTGACCGATTCCCCACCTTTCTCCAAACAAAAAGTAAATATCCATTGGTTCGCTATTATTTTTTTCGAAATAATATAGTGCAAGCTGAATAGCATCTATAAAATGATCCGTATATTTGAATCCAATAAGAATATCGATGATTTTTGAACGAATTGTATGATAATTACTGTTTTTCTCAAAATCATATTTTTGCATGTCCAGATGAGCCTCTGGAAGTATATCTATTCTTGTTTTCAAATACGATAGTGCCTCATCTGGAATAACATTATAAAACGTTGCAACAAATTGAAAAATAATATCTACAGGCTGCCCTTTCATTTTTGCCCATGCTGTTCTAATTTCTCTTTCAATAAATGCAATATTTTCCTGAGAATTGAATAAGCGAATTAAAGTATTAAATGCAAATACGACCCTATTTCTATATCTAGGAAATGCTTGGCAGATCAAATCACAGGGGGATAACCATTTTTCTTTGAAAAAGGCATAATACAGCAAATAATCTCTGAGATTTTGATTTTCAAACTTTATTGCTCTGTCATCAAAAATACTAACAACCTCTTTGCGGTGCAACGATAAGCATATATTCCGAAATTGTACTGTGTCTATTCCGTGCTGTAACACAATCTCAAACGGAAGTTCAGTTTCTTTCAGATAAAACGTATCAAAAAAAGCAATAATGGTCGCAACAAGAATTTCATTTCTGTCGAACTTATCAATTATATCAGCATAATAGTCATTAAATATATCAAATGCATTTCGTATAGAACCAAACTCCCCATTAATGGCACACATTCCAGCCATGATTGCCAAACGAATATTACCTTTGGCAATAAGCTTTATTTGCTCCAATAAGTTATCATTTTGAATGCCAAGATTGTCTGATAACACTTTCATAATATTATCATCTGATAGTGCATGGACTTCATATTGAGCGGGAATAAGCACAGTTCTTATCGCTTTCAACAGCTTTTCTCTGGCATAATCTCTGACTGTAATAATGATTTTTATAAAATGATGCCTCTGGCTATCTGCTGAAAGTTCAAGCAGGTAATGCAGTTCCGTGAGTTGATTCGCATCATCAACCACAACCATATAATTACTTTCATCCGGAAATGTTACTATTAAATCTTGATAAATTGAATTCCCATTTGAGTGAATAATCTTTAAGTCATAATTATTGCTTTTTGCAAATATTTTTGCACTTTCAAGCGCGAGATGTGTTTTTCCTATTCCTGCGGGGCCTGAGAGTAAAATTACATTTCTATCATTTAGTGCACGGTCGATGTCTTCCAGTTCTTGTCCTCTGCATAGTAATGGCATATCAAGAGAAGTAGAATACGGGTTGTGCGAGGCATATGTGATAAAATTGTCAAGGCTAAAAATCTGATGGGTATCAATGTCAATATTTAAGTGGTCTTTAGCGAGATCAGGATACTTAAGATACAAGTCGAAAGATACATCGCCGAGGCCAATAAGTATTGTGTTCTCAAAATATGAGCAGAGTTCTTTTACCTGCCCCGGGGTAAAATTCGTTGATGTATGGCAACAAATAATCTGTGAAATATCTTCAACAGCTATCCCTGTCTTTATCGTATCTAAACAGTTTAAGATATCCGATTGGACCTTGCCGTATGCGTGATTCTCCACAGAACCATGTGCAATTAGAACAAAACGACCATCTGTACACTGCACAAATGAATCCGGAGTTCCCTTTGTTACTTTATTGGTTCCTGAATGTGATCCCAATGGCATAATATTGGAAAAGCCGTATTTTCTCATAATATAAGAGTCCATTAGTTTTTGATATGCGCCAGGATCAAGAGACAAAATAGCTGCCTGTATTTGATTAATTTTGGACATTTCATTCCCTCCTAATGTAAAACTGACTTTTCCGCACAAATTTAAATCAAATTTTGCTGTTTTTTAGTATAACAGATTTGCAGTTTTACGTCGAGTAACCTAGAGCGAAGAAATCCATTATAATAACATTATCTTAATAAGGAGCTAATGTTATGCCAAAGAAATACCCACTCGAGTTCAAAAAGCAAGCGATTCGTCGCTATGAAAAAGGGGAGTCCATTCCGGTTCTCTGTCAAAAACTGCACATATCGCAAAGCACTTTCTATCACTGGCGAAAACAGTACCATTCCATTCAGACATCTGCCCATACCTACACACCGGCGGAGTTTGATGGTCTTGTCAGGCGACTTCAAAAAGCGGAACACAAACTCTCGATCATTCAGTTATCTGGTTACCTATCCAAAGTACCATTACAGGACAAGTTGGCCACTCTGGAGCATTTTCACAATGAAATGTCTGATTTGTACAGCGTTCACGAATTATGCGAAGCCTTAGATGTATCCCGCGGCACATTCTACAATCACATTTTCCGTCGCGCAGATCGAAGCAAATACGAATCCGAGAAGGCTCAACTCATGCTGAAAGTGAAGCAGATCTTCGATGATAGTGAACAGCGGTATGGCGCTGATAAGATTCATACTGTTTTGGCTGAAAACGGTCTGCGCATCAGCACAAAACGAATCTCGTCCATTATGCAGGAGCTTGGCTTGCACAGTGTTCGCACCGACGCGAAAAAGGTCTACAAGAACCAAATGCGAAAGAAGCAAAATTTGCTCCACCGAAAATTTACCGCGGATTGCCCCAATCAAGTGTGGGTGAGCGATATTACTTACTTCAAAATCAAAAATGTATGGGTCTATCTTTGCGCTATCATTGACCTCTTCTCACGTAAAGTCGTAGGATATCGGGTATCCCGCACAGCCAGTACCCGTCTTGTCACAACCACTTTCCGCAGCGCTTATGAAGATCGAGGTAATCCCCAAAATCTGACCTTTCACAGTGATAGGGGTGGGCAGTACATTTCTGCAGCCTTCAGCAAACTTTTGCAGCAATATGGCGTTAAGCAGTCCTTTTCCGCAAGCGGCACACCTCTCGATAACGCGGTCGCCGAGACATTCTTCGCCACATTCAAAAAAGAGGAGGCCTACCGGCGTGAATATACTTCTGAGCGGCACTTTCGAAAGAGTGTGGATGAATATATCCGTTTTTACAATGAAGTTCGCCCCCATCAAACGCTGAAATACAAGACACCACAAGCGTTTGAAGCAGCATATCAATGTAGCTATATCGAAAAGTCATGTTCATATAGCGATGTCGGCATTTGAAAACATCTTTGCAATTTTGATGTTTCCTGATATGCATTGGATGTACATAAAAAAGCGGAAAGCCTTGCATTGCAAGGCTTTCCGAATAAGAAACCACCCGTGTTCCGATAAAAAAGTTCGAAACACGGGTGGTGTTCAAACCAATTTCCACCCATATTCGTATCCGGGTATGTATATGTACCATCCCATTGTCCAAGGCAATCTAAATTCTTGAATGCAGGGAGTATTTCAAATCTCATACCATCATTAAAAGATATTTTTACTACTTGTCCATCAGCGCGGACATCACTGCGGGGATAAGAAACTAATATTGCATTCCTAACAGCTTGGAGTAAACGAGATTGTCCATTTCCCTTAATAGAATCATACTGATTAAAATTGCGTTGAGGTAGTTCAACAAGAATGTCGAGGTCACTTGTGTCGATAGCTGTTCCTCGTCCATAGGAACCAACATACAAACTATGTTGGGTATCGCTTTGACTATTCCAGAATTCTTTATTAATTGCGCGTGTTACAGTGCGATACCGCTTTGATATGGTATCTCGAATATCCTGTGAGATTATTTCTCCACGCTTAAGTACCGGCGAACCCATTAATTCTCCCCCCCTTTATTGCTATTTTTTAATATTATAGCAGATATTCATATTAAAAACAATTGTTCGTGTAGGTAAAAGTTTCTTCATCCCACGCTGTGCGGATACGTTTATCCTCAAACAGCTGGATTTTATCATTTTGCAGAATTCCGTTACCTCCCCTCCAATTGAGCATCAAGCTTTACTTGTCGTTAGTATCCGATTCGGCAACAACGCCTTTTAACAACTCAATAAATAAATTCATTTTCCTCAAAACTATCAATAAACTCTTCGTAGAGGGCAGCCTCTTCCTCAGTAAGCTCTGCTTGGGCAGCCGCACCTTCTCGTTTCAGTCGTTTGGCAATCAGCTTTTTCAGTTTGGAGAGAGATGCATAAAGCTCGGTTTTGGTTGCGTATTCGTAGTTTTTCGTATACGGCGATGGTTCCTCATACGTGAACTGCGGATCGTAAAATTTTACGCCCTTTTGAAGAAGCTCCTGGAAGAACGCATTTTTCCTTGCATATTCAAATGGCGCTTCATTGGGGAGATTGAGCCATTTCATGCGAGTTGCCTCGTATGCCAGCAGCCAATGGGAGGTCCACATCAGCGTGTTGAATTCGCCCTTATCATCTATATCTTCCACGATCAATTCATCCCGCAGACTACGGCGCTGCTGCAAAATTTTTGCGTTCTTTTTGGCGTCAGAAGAACAAATGATGTCCAGCATCATAATGACGGCCAAATCATTCGAGGACTGTAAAATACGGATCATATAGGCTTGGGAAATCTGAATGTTGAACACTTTGGTGAACCAGACGGCCCAAATCAACTCTTGCTCCCGGTTCAAAAGCAATGCCTCGTCAATAATGCTGTAAATGGCCGCCTTGAAGCTGCGTGTTTTGAGTAAGGGCTTGTTCTTCCAAAAAATCGGAAGGATCCGATCAGACAGCGATGGAAAGCGGACCCACAGATTGATCAATCGGGACTGCATTGCGGGCCAGGTGGTTCCTGTGTAACGGCATTGCGCAATCACCCTAAGACCGTATTTAATGATCGCGATATCCTTATGTGTGTTGTATTCCATAACCAGCTTTGAGAGGAACACATCAGGCCGCAGGTGGATATACTGCTTGATTTGTTCCACCCACGGTTTCCCGTACAGGAAAGGACTCTCGTTGATCTGCAGTTTGCTTTCGTTGAAATTCAATTCATACTTAGACAGGCATCTGCGGATGAATGCGATGATCTCCTGAACCTGAGCACTGCGTTTTGTGTAGATGCAGTAGTCATCTACAAAACGGCAGCAGGACACGTCCGGAAACTGGTCATGTATTTGACTGTCGATCGTGCAAAGGATGATTTCGGATACGATTCTGGATAAGGCGTTTCCGACCAGAATGCCGTTGGTCTGATCGTAGTTCATGGCGCGGATATGCTTATCCACCTGATTTCCGGGCAGCGTCCGATCGCTCTTATTTTTCTTTGCAGCGGAAATCCCGTGAATCGCCCAAGGGATGGTATGGGTGTAAATATTATCAAAGAAGGAATTGATATCCAGGCGAATTTCGTACCGGTTATCTTGGTAGAGCAGTTCAATTTCCCGCTTGGTCTCCGCAATGCTGGAGGAGCGCTTCGCGTATGGCTGGCGGTCCTTTGGAGCACGGTCCACAGGGGCTGTTAGGGAATATGGGCTTTTTTTAAAAATCGGTTTGAGGACGGGCTCCTGCTGAACGATGCAGTCTACAGCCTTGCAATAATGACAGGGGTTGGGGACTGCAAATTTCCTTCGGGCTGTTTCTGATTTATAACCGCTGTAAGTCAGGGGGATCGAGTAAGCACGGTTCAGTTTGGAGGCTGCCTGAATGGCGTGCTGCGCATTTGCCGCCAAATCATCAGAGTTAAAGCAAGGAGGCAGTTCAGCAGGAAAAAATTCATATTGCAGCAATCTTTTTGGGTCGAACATAAGAATCTCCTCCCGTAAAATACGCTTCCCATATCGTTTTGCGCAACCATCTCATTAGCTGTTTACATGATCCATTATCAACATTGTTTGCGCACCAAAATTGAATTTTGCCATTAGCTCAGAACTACGCTTTTATCACAGCCAACGATAGAGACGCGACTAAACCCACCATTAAGTAAAAGTGTACTCTACTCTTTTGCACCTGTGATTCGTTTCTGAATAGCCACATTGCCTTTGCGGTTTGTGAATAGGGCGGCATAGCGCTTCTCGATCTCCAGCCAGGGGATCGTTTGGGCTTTCTTTACCCAACGGTTGCTTTCCTTCAGATTCATGCCCACCGGCTGTTTGAAATCCGCCAGGCTGATCTGGCCATTGCTGTAACGATACATAGCTGCCCTCCATGTACAAGGTTTTTGCTGGATTTTTGCCAGTTCTCTTGCTCCAATTATACCACGGATTGGCCTCTATGGATTGAAATATAAGGCTTTTTCTATTGTTCAGGATACATTAATATATTCAATATAATTAAGAGTATATAGCAGCCTGCGACAAAAAACAACACTTAGGACATTCATAAGCCATATCCATATTTCTTCAGAGAAAAATTTGATTTAAGTATCTGACCTTTTTGTGTTTCCACAGTGGAGCTATCATTATCTGTCTGATACTGCACAGCAAATAAAAAGCGGAGGCGTACCGACTAAGCCAGTGCGTCTCCGTTTTCTATTTCAATCGGATCATCTGTTCATATAACATAACAAGCTTTTTCTCCACCACCATGTTTTCGTGGTAATGCCCGAAGAACCAGTATTGGAATTTGCAGCGTTCCTGAATCTCATCGAAGAAGTCTGTCAGTGCATCTCGCCGGTACAATCCTCCGCTGAAAGCATCTTGGACACTGCTGGGGCAGCAATGGGTAATGATGTAATCTACATCCCACCCTGCTTGATCCAGTGTTTTCCTCGCAGTTTCGTATTCATCCACGCTGGGCAGTTCCTCTTTCCACCACGACCTGTGGTTGACACGGAACAGCGCGCCTGCGGCGTTGAGCTGCCGCAGCTTTCGCTCATAGTCCGGATCATCCGGTTCCAGAATGCCGTCCCGGATATCGTGGCTGCTGGCGCCGCCCATGGTGAAGATGCGCTTTCCGCAGATCTCATAGAACTGCCCCCGCATCAGATGCAGGACACCGGGACGGATCGTCTGCACCTGTCCGCCGTGCCATTCGCACATCGGGTAGTTCCTCAGAAGGTCATAGTTTTCGTGATTACCACCCACAAACAGGGTGGTAAAGGGCCTGTCCACCAGCCAGTCCAGCCATTGCTGTTCAGTGTCGCTGCCATCCCAGATACCGCCAAAGTCTCCGCAAATGATCACATAGTCCGCTTTGGTCAAGCGTTCCTGTTCCCGGAAGACCTCCGGGCGGAGGCGGCTGAAGTCGCCGT
>UMAX01014704.1_pt1 | contig 11028 bp, 10 predicted proteins | sample 1963821 | NCBI WGS metagenome assembly UMAX01 (sample SAMEA4835927, study PRJEB28245) | human gut metagenome | biome: gut microbiome; material: fecal sample | place: Denmark | collected 2008 | reverse complement strand
TACATTTTAATTGGTGTTTGTTTCTTTGCATCACCAATATATTTAATAATTTCTTCTGCAGTTTGTAACATATTTCTCTCCTTATACTTTTATTTTTCCTTCAAAGACAGTTGTTGCTGGTCCTGTCATAAAAATATGTCCTTCTTTTAGTTCAATTTCTAACTTACCACCAAGCAATTCAACTGTTGCTTTTTCTTTACAATAACCATTGATATAACTTGCATACATAACGGCACACGCACCAGTTCCACAAGCCATTGTTTCACCACTGCCTCTTTCCCATACACGCATTTTTAAATAATGATCATTGATTACTTCTACAAATTCAGTGTTGACAGATTTTGGAAACATTTCATGATGTTCAAATTGTTTTCCAATTGTTTCAATATCAAAATCCAATGAGTCAACATATGTAACAACATGAGGATTTCCCATTGAAACAGCTGTTAAAGAATATTCCTTGTCCCCTACTTTTACTTTTTCATTAATCATTTTTTCTTGATTAAAAATTACCGGAATTTCTTTACAGTCTAAAATTGGTTCTTGCATATCCACTTTTGCGCCAACGACTTCATCACCTTCAAAAACAAGTTCAACGATACGTAACCCTGCTTTTGTTTCAATATTCAATACTTTTTTATCCGTTAAATGATGATCATAACAAAACTTTGCAAAACAACGAATTCCATTACCACACATCATTCCTTCACTTCCATCAAGATTAAACATACGCATTTTAAAATCATAAATATCTGATTTTAAAATAACAATCATACCATCTCCACCGATACCAAAATGACGATCAGAAATACGACTAATAAACTCTGGTGTCATATTGACATCTTGGTTGATTCCATCAACATAAATGTAATCATTGCCAATACCTTCCATTTTTGTAAAATGTAATTCCACTTTATCACCTCACATTATTTAAGACAATTTTACCAAATCGATAATTTTTTTCAATGTTCTTTATCATTTATTTTTACTCGTCCCATAAAAACACACAATATGACCATTATCTTGGTATATTTTTATACTATATTGTAGTCATGAAAGATAAATCATCTTTCTTAAATAATAAATTCATATTCCCTTTCCAAATTATTATTTAAACAAAAAGGCTTGAAAAAGTCTTTTTTGTTTTGAAAAGAAATATTCAGTTCACAATCAATGTTTATATTATAGTCAAGAAAGATAAATAATATTTAAACATCTTTCTTAGAATTTTTTTCAAATTTCCTTCCCTTATAAAAATATTAAAAAGATAGAGGACTTCAATGAAGTCCTCTATTTGTTTTCTAAGTCTTCTTTATATTCTAAATATTCATCATAAGTTGATAAACGATCAATAATTCCCTCTTTATTAAATTCAATAATTCTATTTGCAATCGTTTGTACAAATTGGTGGTCATGACATGTAAAGAGAATATTTTCTTTAAACTGAATAAGACCTTGGTTTAATGCTTGAATTGATTCAAGATCTAAATGGTTTGTTGGTTCATCAAAAACAAGAACATTCGCATCTTCCATCATCATTTTAGCAAGCATACATCTTACCTTTTCTCCTCCAGATAAGACATTGGCTTTCTTTAACGCTTCTTCTCCAGAGAAAAGAACACGTCCTAACCATCCTCTTAAATCTTGTTCATAAACATTACCATCAGTAAATTGTCTTAACCAATCAACTAGGCTTAATTCACAATCATTGAAGTATTTTGAATTATCTTTAGGAAAATAAGATTGTGATGTCGTAATTCCCCATTTGAATTCTCCTTCATAATCTTCATCTTCACCCATAATGATTTTAAAGAAAGCTTCAGTTGCTTTATCATCTCCCACAAAAGCGACTTTTTCATTTGGTTGAATAGAGAATGAAACATTATTAATAAGTTTTTCTCCATCAACTACTTTAGTAAGACCTTCAACATTTAAAACAATATTTCCAACTTCTCTCCCTGGTTTAAAACCAATAAAAGGATATCTTCTAAGAGATGGTTTAATATCTACCATTTCTAAGTTATCTAATAATTTTTTTCTTGATGTAGCTTGTTTTGCTTTAGAAGCATTGGCACTGAATCGTGCAATAAATTCTTCTAATTCTTTTTTCTTAGCTTCTGCTTTTTTATTTTGATCTTTTGCTTGTTGGATTTGCATTTGGCTATATTCATACCAGAAATCATAGTTTCCTACATATAATTGAATACGGCTATAATCAATATCCGCAATATGTGTACATACTTTATTTAAAAAATGACGGTCATGAGAAACAACAATGACAGTATTTTTAAAATTTAATAAGAAGTTTTCTAACCAATTAATACTTTTTAAATCCAAGTGGTTTGTTGGTTCGTCTAATAATAAAATATCAGGATCACCAAATAAAGCTTGCGCTAATAAAACTTTTACTTTTTGATTACCATCAAGATCTTTCATATACATATCATGAAATTCAGAAGTAATTCCTAAACCATTTAACATTGTTTCTGCATCAGCTTCTGCATTCCATCCATCCATATCCGCAAATTCACCTTCTAATTCACCAAGTAAAATACCATCTTCATCATTAAAATCTTCTTTTGCGTATAATCTTTCTTTTTCTTGCATGATTTCATAAAGTCTTTTATTACCCATAATTACTGTTTCTACAACTTTATTTTCATCATAAGCAAAGTGATCTTGTTTTAATACTGATAATCTTTTATGAGGTTCAATAATAACCTCTCCCTTATTAGGTTCAATTTCTCCTGATAAGATTTTTAAAAATGTAGATTTACCAGCCCCATTAGCACCAATAATTCCATAACAGTTTCCTTCAGTAAATTTAACAGAAACATTTTCAAATAAAGCTCTATCTCCATATCTTAAAGATACATTTTGTGTTGATATCATAACGTCATTCCTTTCTTTTGTAATAGCTTGACTATTATGACATAAATTCATATTCTTGTCTATAAATAAAAAAATGTAGTGTTTATCACTACATTTTAATATAACTGATTATAAAATTATAAGTATCAAATAAAAAGTCCATTGTTTTATCCTAACAGAAATTCATATGGTAACAAAACTACATCCGTATTAGAAGCGATTGAATTTGTGTCTTATCCTAGCAAAAATTCATATGGTAACAAAACGAGCGGTTGTGATCATTTTGAAAAATGGAAGTCTTATCCTAGCAAAAATTCATATGGTAACAAAACCAGCGTTAGTGATGAAAAATAACAAGTACGGTCTTATCCTAGCAAAAATTCATATGGTAACAAAACTGAAACTTGATACGCACTAACAATAGAATTGTCTTATCCTAGCAAAAATCCATATGGTAACAAAACGTACTGCCTCTTCAATGCCACTTTCGATAGGTCTTATCCTAGCAAAAATCCATATGGTAACAAAACTACCCATTGCGATACCTAATTCATAGCCCTGTCTTATCCTAGCAAAAATCCATATGGTAACAAAACGCTTGTGTTTTCATAATTTCTACTAATTTAGTCTTATCCTAGCAAAAATCCATATGGTAACAAAACTATCGTCCAATACGAAAACAACCCAATTAGTCTTATCCTAGCAAAAATCCATATGGTAACAAAACCGTGTTGACAGTTAGCTGCAGTTAGTGTTGGTCTTATCCTAGCAAAAATCCATATGGTAACAAAACAAACACAGTATAACATCATATGTAATAAAAGTCTTATCCTAGCAAAAATCCATATGGTAACAAAACGCAACGGCATCAATACCAATTGTATCGTGTGTCTTATCCTAGCAAAAATCCATATGGTAACAAAACATACCAATGCGCCATCCATTTGTTTCACACGTCTTATCCTAGCAAAAATCCATATGGTAACAAAACTGCCTTTCATATTACTAACTCTAATACCTCGTCTTATCCTAGCAAAAATCCATATGGTAACAAAACCTCAAATACATGTTACCATATATTTAAAAACAATAAAATATGTAGTTTTATTGATTTGTTATAGATATATCAAGTTTATTATTTATGTTATTTATTATCATTTGTTGTGCCTCCTGTAATGTACATATTCCTTTATTTAAGTATAGATTATATATTTGTTGTTCATCATTTAAATCAATGAGTTGATCATCAAATAAATATATATTTCTATACAATAAAGGATTATTTGTTTTGTAAATCATAACAACATTAATACAATTTTTCATTTTTTTGAGGTAGTCATCTATTTCTTGTGTTAAAAGCGGTAATTCAATTAAGCATAATATTTTATTTGATTGATGATTTGAAATATAATTTACCATTTTTAATTGAAATAAAATAATTTCATTATAAGATAAATCGTATTCATTCGCTTGATTTTCTTCTTTTAAAAAGATTGGTAAAAGTATTTTTAGAAATTGTTTAGGAGTATATGTTATAAATCTTGGATAAATCAATTCATTATCCAATTCATTTGTAAATGATTCTAAAAGAAGATTTACTGTATTGATTGTGTCTGTGTTATTATCTTGTGCTATAAGTATTTCTAAATATTTAGTAATAAGAGAGTGTGTTGTCAGCTTTAAATCATTTATTATTGAATAATTATGGTTTATATAATAAAAATTAATTTCTTTTAATTTTATTTCTTTGTCATTGATTAATACTTGAGCTTCACCACTATTATTTATCGAATACTCACTCTCTTTTGAAGAAAGAAATGTTTCTTTTAAGATATTTATAAAATTATACTTTTCTTCAAAATTATTTCCTATACAATATTTAATATTACCTATCTGCAAGTCATATCTTTTATTTCCTTTTTTTACTGTTAATAGATTCATAATTTTATAAAAGAATCTGCATTAACTGTCTTTTCTTGATTAGAAACCCCACCAACTATGATTTCAATTTTAGAATATTGTTTTTCTGTTACAAGTAACAATCTGATTTGTCCTTCTTTAGGAATATTCTTTTTTAAAATATTTACATGTTTGACAGCAGCTTCCCTATTTGGAAATATTTTACAATAAACGGAAAACTGCATCATCATATACCCATTTTTTATTAAATATTTTCTAAAATGTGTATATATCTTTACTTCTTTTTTTGTTTTCATTGGTAGGTCAAAAAATAATACCAATCTCATAAATTCATAAAGCATATAAAATTGGTTTAGGAAATAAGTAGACTTTTTGACCTGTTTCAAGTTCTTTTAAAATACTTTCTAAATAAACATATATAGCATTATTAACCGTTTGTTTTCTTCCATCAATTTCTATTTTTTTAGTTGTAAGTTGTATCAATGCCTCTTTATGTTCTTGTTTAAACAGAATATCTTCCATCATATTATTATAAACATAATGATCTACAATTGGTCTGAATACTTCTATCACATCATCACTTAAATTAAACATATTTTGTTTACCTCTATGAAAAATACCTAAATTAGGTAAATATCCTTTAGCTACAATTATTGAAGAAATTAAAGACCTAAATATACTATATCCATAATTCAAACCTGCATTGATTACATCTTCATCAAATCTAATAAAATTATCACCGAACAATTCTCTAAAATACATTTTTGCAGCTAATCCTTCTCTATTTGTCACATCATCTTTTTCAACTTCATTTTCAAATTGATAAAGTTTATTGATTACTTCCTGACTTTTATTATTCACTTTTAATATTTCTGCTTGATTATGTATTTTAGCTCTTACTATTTTTTGATGCATAATTTGTTTTCTATTATTATCCCATCCTATTTGTTTATTTATATTTCCACTTTGTGAAAAATGACCGTTCATCGGTAGTATGTAACTTTTAGGAATATGGTCAATTCCACATATTACTGTACATACATTATTTTCTGTTAATTTATTAATTAAAGGTATACTTAAACTTGATTTATAATTATCTATAACTAATATTTGAATGTCTGAAATAGGCAAAAGTATGTCGTCATCATTATAAACAACCTTTATATTATCCAAATACAATTTCAAACATTCGCATTTTTCAATATATATGATCCTATGACTCATTTTTATAAAAGAAAAAGGCTCCGAAGAGCCGAATCCGGGATAAACCCTTGTTTTGTTAGGTCATATAAATTTTTGCTAGAATACAACCACCTATATTATAGACTAATCGAACTCTAATTTCAATCTATTATCTTTAATTTCATACATATTTCCTAAAACATCTGTTGCGAATTTTTGAATTTTAACAAAAGGGCCAACAGATGGCATCAATTGTTTTTTACAAATTGTATTAATCGGTTTTACTTCAAAAGTTCCTTTTTTTTCATCATTTGTCGCTGTAAACTTTAAGATTTCGTAATGTTTACCATCATGGTATTGTGTTTGACCACCATTGATAGATGCATCATAAACAAATTTCTTACCCTCAGGTTTAATAAGTCCAATAAGTTCATCTCGATGCATTGAACATACAAATTTCCAATCTTCTTGAATTCCTTTTTTAATCTTTTCTTCATGATACCAATTTTCATCTATTACAAATTTATGAATCGTTTCTTTGTAGAAAACATCTTTATATCTAACTGTTACAAATTTATATTTTCCATCAGGTGATACATAAAAATCTGTGCGATAAGGACTTATTTGTTTTAAAATTACTTTTTTATTATTTGTACTATAATTATCTGTAATCGATAAATGATTTCCTAATTTTTCTGAATAAAATCTCATGGATGTAATTGCTGGACCGTTGTTCTTTTTAGAATATTTAGTAAAAGGTCCATTTTCATTAAAGTAGAATGTTAAAGGACTTTCTCCTTTTAAAGAATACTTACCTTTTTTATCAATTACATAATATTCCTTTGAATCTTTACAATCATTAAAATGATTTAATACCACTTCTTTGATTTTTTCAAAAGTTTGTGGATCTTTATGTTTCATAATATACTTATCAGTATTATCATTAATTATGTTATTAACAAGTTCAATTGCTTTCTTTTCTTTAGGATCATAGATATTTTTTATTTTTTCAACTAGCATATCTTGTCCTTCAATATTTCTTGTACTATATATTGTTTCATCCGCAATTTGCCTATTTGGTTTTGTATCTATTTTATGAGATACCTTGATAAGTGGATAATGCATTTGTTCTTGTGTAATATATCCCAAATTATATTGATTTGATTCTTGATAAATATTTTTCAAATTTGAGATAAATGAAATATATCTTTGATCTATAAATTGTTTATCAGGTAAAACATCAAATACTTCCCCTGTTTTTTCATCATATAAATCACTATAGTCGTAATGCATTAAATATGAATTAACAATATTCATTTTCTTTAACGAAGCAACAATTAACGCATCGATTGCATGATGAAAATAATCTTGCTCTCTATCTTTTTGTAAATTTATTCGTTTTCTAAAAATATTGGTTGATTGTCCTCTAATAGTATGAACTTTTGTATCTATTTCATTATCTTTAAAATAGCGTTGCAAAGTATTTAATACTGTACGACAAGCATAACTTGTATCTACCAAATTACGATTAATAAACTTTTTTGCTACATCTTCCTTGGTAATATCTTGTTCAGTAAGTAAATTATTTCTTTTTTTGCCATTAAAATTCTTGTTGCTTGTTACAAATAATTTATATTTTTCTAAATTACCATCTGTAAATTTTTCCTTTAAATAAGCCATCATTGGTGTTAGATTACCTTTTTGTTGGTTTTCTAAACGAGAAGCTAATACTTTATTAGTAAGAGAATCATCCAATGAAACAGATATTGGAATAATATGATCGATTTCATATGCTTTATCATCAAAAATCAATGTATGTAAATCAATATCTTGTTGCGTATAAGCTGTTTTACAATCTTGTTGTAAATAAAGACGTACCTTAGTTTTAGTTTTTCCATTAATTCTTTCTGGATTAATACCTGCATTTTTAATAATTTCGTCAACTTGCTCATTTTCGTTTTTAAATCTTTTTTGATTATCATTTATTCTCTTTACTTGTTCTTTTGAATTTTTATCCCTTGTCATTTCAATAACAATACTATCAAATTCACCATATTTTTTTCTTAACGCATTAATAACTTTAAATGTTTCTCGATGCGCTCTTTTAGCAACTGGAGATAGAATAGCTTCTTCATCAGATTCAATATTTTTCTTACCTTTTAATGATTTTCTATTTTTATCAAACATTTCTATTTCATGAAGAACTTGTATTTGATTCATTTCTGTTTCAAGCATTTCTTTATTGATCATATGCATTGCTTTAAAAGATAATGAATGATAAGCAGAAACACCTTTAATTGAAGCTAATTCTTCAATTAACTCATTATCAAATTCAGGATATAATTCTTTAATATCTTTTTTTCTTTCATCAATACCTTTTGATTTTGTACATATGTCAATAACTTGATCAACAATCAATTTATCTTCTAGTAATTCTTGTTGGTTATATTTTTTAAAGACTTTTAAAACTTTACTATAACCCTTAAATTCTGTAATTAATGGTTTATCATTTTTATCAATTCTAAATCCTGTAACTTCATCTTCTTGAGTATCTAATAATTTAAGTAATTGTTTAACTGTAATATTTCCTTTTTCATTAACAACTGCGATAACCTTTTTCTTTTCTTCAACTGTTATTTTTTCACCTTTAATCGTTAGATTATTTAAATCATTCAATAAATTAAATAACTCAGCTGTATAGGATTGTTTTGGTGCTCTAAATTCATTTGGATAAACACTGCATCTTCCCCGCATTTCATCAATTAAATTAACATGTTTTAAAACACCATCTACCAGACGATAACTTCCATAAGGAGTAGGTGATTTTTCACTACCTGGACCTTGATCATAACGTCTTCTTCTTGAAACCATTTCAATAATTTGATTACATAATTCTTCATTTAAATCTTGATGTTTTAATATTTCTTTGAGTTCTTTTACATAATCTTCTGTTTTAAAATTATTTTCTGCGCCTCTTATTCTATGATTATTGTTTAATCTATCTAATTGAACTTCACAAACATATTTTCCATCGCTTAATTCTTTCGCATTTTTTGAAAGTATTGCTTTTGTTCCTTCATCATCTTGACTTTCATCAGCAAGCGCTTCTAAAGTTGTTCCTCTTGATTTTGTTATATGCATAATGGCGGTACACAGTTCTTCAGAAGATAGCTTTTCGTTTAACCCTTTAACTCTCATTTCATATGGATTGTAATGTCGATAATTATCAAAATAAAGATTATTTTTCTTTAAAAGATTTTTCATATCATTTAAACGATTTGATTTTCTTCTTTTTAGACGTCTAGATCCTCTTTTAGTTCTTCGTGTTTCATTTTCTGCAGCAGTTCCTTCTTTAAAAAGTCTTACCCCATAATCCACAAATAAATCATTATCAATATCTATTACACCATACCCTACAGAAGTAATTCCAATATCTAATCCTAATACATATCTACTCATGATTTTTCCTCCTAACTACTTATTAGTTTAATTATACACTTTTATTTTTCTATTCGATACTAACAATGGATATTTTTATATAATTCTTACATTTTCTAGCATTATTTATAAGGTAACAAAACAGTTGTGTTATTTTAAGTGATTGTTTTATTTAGACTCTCTTTTACTTTAATTGATTTTATCAAACAAACAATCATTAAAATATTTAATACAATTTCCATTACATTTAAAATTATTTTTCATACACTATCCTCTCCATTTGCTCAACTATAGTATACACTTTGTAAATTACTAATACCGTCTTATATAAGTCGGTATTATACTTTCTACATAAAATAAAAGCCAACTTACGTTGACTTATTATTTATTGACCTTGCTCCCAAGCCCATTTCTTTGCCTTGTTATATGCATCGATTGCTTCTTGAGGGACATCTTCTAATTTTCCTTGAGAAAGTTGAATGCTATACGGTTCAAAAATTTCAAAACATTTTTCAATTTCTTCTGGATACTCTCTAATAACCATATATCATCATTCCTTTCCTTCGATTCTCAACCTATCCCCATATACAATAATCAACCTCAGGAAAAGAATCTTTGTTAATGTATTTAGCAAGGATTGCTCTTGCACCTGCTATATGCATACTGCAACAAATTGAAGATTCAGGTGCTACATAAGTAACAATTTCTTTCGTTTGTTTGTCAATGACAATATGACACCTATTGCTATCGCTTTCTTTTGCTTCTGGATAAAATTTGCATTCTAAAGTATCATTATTTCTTTTGAAATTTCTTAGTGAGACTATCGTATTTGTTACATCCTTCCGTATAATTGTAAATTTCGATTGTTAAATTATGTGCTTCTACTTGCGAATATCCATTGTTTACTAATGTTATTTTACTTTGACCTGTTATCTTTGTTTTTTTAATATTCATCCTCAAATTCATCATAAAACATTCCCCACGTCGAATCAAATGGACGTACTTTTCTAGAATCAACTTCTATATCTTTTTTATCAATAATTCTATTTCCTGGTTGTTCAGGACCTAATCCTGTCCTACTATTTTTCCATGAAATTTCCTCATGAGAAAGATTTCTTAAATACCATGAATCATAATGATCATATTCTTCAATAACATTTCTTGCAATATAAGCATCATCTTCAGATAAAGAATGAGTATTACATACCATACCATGATCTTTATCATAACAACTTCTTACTTCTTTTGAAACTGGTCCATGAATCCATCCTTCAAAATCTTCATTAAACATTGGTTTTCCTAAAAGAGCATATGATTCACGTTGAACAAAATATAGTAATTTATGCAATTTCATTTCATCAATTTTTTCATCAGTTTCTTTTAAATAATACTTATATACATATTGTGCTACATCAATAATCTTTTCCATGCTTCATACCTCCTTTTTTATTTAAACTTTACAATAGTTTGAACATATTTTATATATCATCTATTATCATAAGTATTTTAACACATTAATTTGTAGTTAATAACTTAGAAATAAATGTAATAATGCCACATATTATCGCTTAAAAATTAACTAATTATCTTTTATATTATTTATAGTTATTTTAATTA
>UMAX01032893.1_pt1 | contig 11090 bp, 8 predicted proteins | sample 1963821 | NCBI WGS metagenome assembly UMAX01 (sample SAMEA4835927, study PRJEB28245) | human gut metagenome | biome: gut microbiome; material: fecal sample | place: Denmark | collected 2008 | reverse complement strand
TATAAAAATCGTGGTGTTTCACTACCATTAAACGAGAAAGTTATAAATCGGGTGTTTCACAGCCTTAAAAATGAGAAAGTTATAAATCGGGTGTTTCACTACCATTAAATGCGAAAGTTAAAATCAAGAGAAGACATCGGCAAGATTCTTCTCTTATTTTTTAGGAGGTAAGTATGAAATTAAATTTATACAGTGTTAGTGATAAATACATAAAATATTTAAGACAATTTGATGAAAGAATCTACGACAATAAAGAAGATATAAGAACTCAAACCAGAAAATATTTAGGAATTGTATTGACAGTAAACGATTTTAATTATTATATTCCAATGTCATCTCCTAAAAAGTCAGATTACATTGATTATGAAAAAAAGATTATTAGAAAAGACACAAAAACAATAATTAGAATTTATAATAGTGATAGACTTTATGGAACTTTAAGAATAAGTAATATGATACCTGTTCCAATTACAGAATTAGAACCATATGTAATTAGCAATGAACGTAATAAAAAATACAAAGAAGTAATTTTAGGTGAATTAAGATATATAAACAACAATTCAGAGAAAATCATGAAAAATGCTGAGATTGTATATAAACAAAAACTAAAAAACGAAGAAATCGGTTACATAAAAAATACAGTAAACTTCAAATTGCTAGAAGAAAAATTGAAGGAATGGAATAAGAGCCTATAAATAATAAAAGCTGCACGCATATAGCAACTATGATTATATTATTATGTAGATATAATAATATAATCATAGATACTTTCTAATTTTCTCATAGAGATATTATATTTGCTGATTTATTAGCATTTTTCCCATATTTTCAAATCTATTTAGCACTATTTTAAAGTAATCTTTCCAATCTCGTTTTTGCACCTCATTTACATTCACGATATCTATGTTCTCCAATATTTCACCATTTAGTTTTACCGTTAGTGTTCCCATTACATTCCATTGTTCCACAGGAGCCTCTACTTCAGTTAGTGCATTAATTGAGTATTCAATTTTATCGTTATCGCAGATTGGTATTGTTGCTTTTTCTATTGCACCTAATGCTAATTTAGGATTACTTGTTTTTCCATTTATTATTAAAATTCGTTTCTCATTTATATTTTTCCATTTATTAAATTCTTTTATTATTTGTTCTTCCAAATTGTACATTTTGTATTTTGAAAAGGTATATTCTATTAGATTCACACTATCTTTTGTTCTGTCTTTTTTAGTATCTGCTCCCAAAACTATTGTAATTATATCAATGTTATTTCTTTTGGTTTCCGTTACTAAGCATCGCCCCGCATTGTTTGTAAAGCCTGTTTTTACACCCACCACACCGTTTAGTACACCTAATAACTCGTTAGTGTTGTTTATTTGTCTTGACTGATTATTTATGTATATTGTTGTTGATTTTGTTCCAACTATTTTTGCAAAAGTCTCATTATTCATTGCATAATCTGTAAGTTTTGCAAGCTCTAACGCAGTAGTATAATGGTTTGCATCATCTAGTCCATGAGGTGTTACAAAATGTGTATTTGTAAGTCCAAGTTCAATGGCCTTCTCATTCATTAATTCTGCAAATCCTTTTACACTCCCACCAACATGTTCTGCTAATGCTACGGCAGCGTCGTTTCCCGACCTTAGCATAAGTCCGTATAGCAAATCTCTTACACTAGCCTTGTCTCCTCTTTTTAGTCCTAACCTTGAGCCACCTGTTCCACCTGCTTTTGCACTTACAGTTACTTTTTCATTTAAATCTGCTTTTTCTAATATGACTATTGTAGTCATTATCTTTGTTGTGGACGCCATGGCAGATTTAACATCTTCATTTTTTCCTATTATCATACTTTTTGAGATTCTATCGTAAACAATGTATCTTCTAGAATTTGTTTTTGGTAATTCACTCACATTTGAAGCTGTAACTTCTATTGTATCTTCAAAATCGACCTCGTTATCCACATCATCAGCACAAACATTGGAAAAGTTAAGTAAAATTAGCAGGAAAATAAGTATACTGTAAAATATTTTTTTCATTTATTTCACCTCATTATTAATAAATATAATAAATCGAAAAATTTATTACTTAAATTTTTACAATAAAAAAGATAAGGACTATTACTTTTCCTTATCTCATATAATTTTATACAATTTATTTTGCAGCTTTCGCTATAGTGAAAATTTAGTCTATTATGCCTCTTTTTTTCATTCTTTCCCAAGCATCATTTTCTAAAGACCTTTCTGCTCTTTCTTCATGTTCTTCAGCACGCTCTGCAGATTGTTTCTCCGCCTGTTCTTCTCTAATTAATTCTACTTTGTCAGCATAACAATCAGATTCTCTTTCTGCAAATTGTTTTTTGTATTCATCTGGTGCAATATTTAACGCTTCTGCTTCTTTTGCAAGAGTTGTGATCGTTCCGTCATGTAAAGTTATTTCTTGGTCCATATCAATTTCAACATCATTATTGGGGTTATCATCAACATTTCTTAACTTAGTTTCAGATGTTTCTCCAAGTTGATGTTCTGTTTTATCTATTGTTTCTTTTAATTCAGCATCAGTTGTTCTGCTGTCATTCATAAACTCCTGAACCTCTCTTGTAGTAGGCTTTTGTGTTGATGAATTCACAGTACTTCCTATATATTTATTTTCGTTTGGACTACGTCTTACATATGTTGTTTCTATAATTCCGTATTGTCCAATTGTAACAGAAAATCCTTCTCTTTGATTAGGCATTGTAAACAATGCTGATGTTTGTTGTTCTTTTACTTGTGAACCGTCTCTATTTATAGAATATATCGATTTTCCAGTATTTACTCCTTGTCTTTCTTCAAAACCTTGAACTGGTTCCATCTTTCCATCTTGTGTCATTCCCCAGAACGAATAAAGTGAATTTCCACGCGTTTGACTATTTGCAGATACTACAAAAATTTTAGAATATTTCCCTGTAACATTTGCTATATCTTCAAAACTTTTCTGGTCTGTAATTCTTTCGTGCGGATTAATTTCAGAACAAGATTTAATATCATCTTTAGTAATTCCTGACTGCTTTGCAATTTGTTCCATGCTTTCTTCTTCATTTTCAGGTTCTTGTTCATTCTCCGCCTCTTGGGAATTCTCTTTTTTTGTCACTCCTTGCCCAGCCACATCATTTTGTTTTGCATTTTCAAGCTCTTCTTTACTTAATTTAAAATCTTCAACTTCTTGTTTTGAATTTATATCTGGAAGCTTTCCACTTACCTCTTGTATTTGTGGCAATTCATAATGTTTACCATTCATAGAATGCAAAAGTGCATATATTGAAGGGTTCAAAGACTTCATTTGATCTAAGTATTCGTTAGAAAATTTTATATTTGAATTTTCATCTATCATCGCAATAGGAGTTCCATTTTGATATAGCAAAACTCTATTTCCATAAAATTTTTCTGGCTCTTTTATTTTTACAGGATACACATCTTGCAATCCATACATTATTGGGCTTTTTTCACTTTGCAGCACAATCTGTTTATAATATGATATTTCATCAACAGTATTTTTCTCTCCATCTTGATATGCTTTATATAAAATTAGCATGTTTTCTTTTATAATCTCTTTTTCTGATTTATTTGGTGTTTTATTTTCTTCCATAGAAATTCATCTCCTCTTTTATGTACTTTAATGTAGGAGCCTTACATATTAATTCAAAGCTCCATTCACAGATTTATTATATATCAAATTTCCAGTTATGTCATTACTTTAAGAATATTTTTCAAATAAAAAAAAGCAATCAACTTATTATAAGAGAACTACCTTGATGAATTTTTGTTCTAACAATTTCAGTTCATCTCATTCATAAAATTGATTGCTTTTTATTAAAAATTATTTATCTTTTAAGTAAGCTATATTTGTCATTGTTTCTACAGCCTCATTTCTAGCTCTTTGTCTATATAGTTTTGCAGTTTTTTCATCAATCGTTCCATTTGTTTTTTCTGCCATATTCTTTTCTAATTCACGAGCCAGACTCATTGTTTTTTTGGTCTTTTTATCTTCATCTTCTATAATAGAATCACTATATTTATTGGCTAATTGCATAGTTGCTACAGTTTTATTGTAGTTAGCTCCATGTCTTTCTGCATTTCCAACGCCTCTAGGATTCTTCTCATCAAGTTGTTTTTGTAACTTAACCGCCCTATCCAACATTTTAGCATCTGTAACACCTGAGTCATAAGACAATTCTGCTCTTTGTCTTAATTGTGCATCAAGTTCAGATTTCTTAATAGAAGGATTCTTTTCAATAAGTCTATTTCTATTTTCCTGGTTTGACATGTACGATCTTATATAATCGTTTCTTTTTCTTTCAGGGCCAGTTCCTCTAATTGCATCATCAAGGAATCTTCCCGCAGCATTGTTTCCAACAATTGTATTTCCAACAGCACTGTTTAATCTACCACCTGTTGCATAACCAGCTGTTAATCCTGCACCTAAACCTTTAAGTGTATCACTCATGTCTCCTCCAACAATACCAACTCCAAGTCCTAACGCACCCATTGTTGTCATCATAGCTGCTCTACCTGCAAGTTTAGCTCCAGTTTTACCAACACCCTTTGCAATACCAGACCAACCACCAGCACTTTGGACTCTGCTATTTATAGCTGAACCTAAGTTTCCTTTAGCACTATTTGCTTTTGCTCTAATTGCTGCAAATGGATTTTCTTCCGAATTATTGTTGTCTGCATTTTGATTTTGTTGTCCATTTTCAGGCATAGCAGGGTTTTCTCCAGACTGCATTTCTGGATTTTCCAGTCCATTGCCTTGTTGTTCATTGTCTGGTACTTCTCTAAATTGTACTCCATCAATTACACCATCATCACTCACATGTACGCCATTGCTATCTGTTTCTTCATTGTTTTCATTTCCCGTTGCATTAGCAGAAGCAGCTCCTGCTGCAGCTCCAATACCAGCTGCTGTAGCCGTTTGTGCAGCATTTTCTACTCCATTTTCCATAGCATCTCCAGCTAGTGTATCCATAGCATTTGGCTTATTAGGATTATCAAGTCTTATGCCTTTTTCTCCTTTAGGGCCATCTCCTCCGCCTTTCTTAGGTTGTGGCGGACCTTTTCTAAGCATATTAAACGCTTGTGAAGCAAGTGCTCCACCTGCAAACCCACCAAGTGTAGATTCTGTGTTTCCTTTTATTCCAAACATCTGCTTTACTATCTTTTCTGCAGGTACTATAAAAGCTAGCGCAACTATTGCATATAGCAAATTGTTTGCCGCAACAGATAATGCAGATGATACAAATACTGTGTACAAAAGCATATGCATTGGCTGTAATAAAGCATAAAACATGTATTCTTTAAACCAGTAATTAAATGCTTGTGCTTTTCCATCTCTTATCTTATCTAATGGGTATGTTAGAGCAACTAATGGCGCAATCATTGTAAAAAATGCAAGCATTAGTAATCTTTTTAAATACACAAATGCAAAATATACTGTATAAACAGTTAAAGCAATATATAAGATCGAATATCCAATTTTTAAAGTACCACCTTGGTAATCCGCCTTCATTCTTGCCACGCCAGTAAAATTGCTAGAGAAGCATACCTCAGTTCCCGCATCTTTAAATGTAGTTGTACCGTCTGTTTCGGTTAAACGAATATTAACCTCCTTTATCCTTCCCTGATTTGTTCTATCTCCGGCTAGTACATCTGTTACGGTTTCACTCATAGTCATTGTAAATGCCATAATATAATGTAAGAAGAATATTAAACATAATGCAACTACCCAGTCTACAAAAAATTGTTTATATTTTGCCTTATCTCCTGCACTAGAACTTATAACAATTCTAATGCCAATATATAATAATGCTGATAAAAGCCCTACTATAGCTATATTTCTCAAAGCCACATACCATGTTGCAACAGTATCTCTCAATTGTTCCACAATTGATTTTTCACTTCCACCAAGTTCCTGATTATGGTCTCCTTCAGTTTTAAAAAAGTTAGCATCAAGAGCCGATACATTCCCAGCAAAAATTTCCGCAGGTGTAAGTTTTATATTCGGGATTCCATATTTTCCTGTTGCAGTTTCAATATATTCTTCTGCAATATCAACTTGTGGTACTCCAGATACCGGCTTGTTTTCATTCAATACCTGTATCATTTTTGAATGTTCGAATACGCCTGAATTTAAGAAAACATCCGATTTATCTCCTATTATATTACGTTGCAATAGATAATTTACCCCATCTCCTATTCCTTGAATAAGAGCAGCAATTGGGCTTAACAGAAGTCCTCCAATTCCGTCCTTAGTTGAACCTTCCAAGTCCGAATTAACCCCATAATTATATGATGTATCTACACTCGCATACCCATCATCATCTACTTGTATGTTATAATTTGTTTTTTCTTCTTCAGTAGGTTTGATCTTAACGTCACTTATTGTATAAGCTGTGTTATCATACGTTTCTTTATTTACATATAAAGTTTTCTCATCGTTTGCATGATTTTTCAACATTTCAATAGCTTGCTCCGCAGTTATATTCCATGCACTGCATAATTTCTTTACTGCTGGACTAGTATCCTTGTTATATAAATCTTGCTTTGTATCAGTTCCACCAATTGATAAATCCTGATACTCCTTAATCGACATCCAGCTCTCAACTGCCCAAACTTTCCCACTCATAATAAAGTTGCACATTATCATTATTATAATAATTGCTGTAATCTTTTGTATTGACTTTTTGTTTATTATCTTATGCATTACTTCCTCCCTCTATTATGATTTTCTTTGATTATTTTCCATCATCTTGTTTAGGTTTGTTTCAACAAACTCAAACTCTTTTGCAGTTGGTGTTATTTGTAATATTGCAGTGTCTCCACCAACTTTCAATAATCCTTCTCCTTTGTTGCAGGTTACTAGAAATCCTGCTTCACCTTCGCTAAGTTTGAATACTTCTTTTAGGTATTGAATTTCAGATTTATCTTGTGCTAGTAATAGCTTTGTGTCTGATGATGTTAAAACTGCTTGTACTTCTGGTTTCTCGTAGAAGTCTTGGAATCTCTGAGAAATTATTGCAAGCGATACGTTTCTTTTTCTCGCGCGTCTAGCCATTGTGTTTAAGAAATCTACAGCTTCTGGGTATGGTAATAACATCCATGCCTCATCAACCAAAACTCTCTTCTTAGCAGCTTTTCTTCTATCTTCACTGTTTTTCTTAACGTATTTTTCCCATATCCAAGAAAGTAATATTTGTTGTGCAAGTGGTCTTGCAAATCTTTCTTCTAGTTGTGATATGTCTAGGTTTATAAATAATGTTCCATCTAATAAGTCAAATGTAGATTGACCGTCAAAGTATGCCATCTGACCATCATATTCTCTTATGTATTGTTTCATAACTTTTAGCAAATAGCTGTAATGGAATCTGTAATCAGGGTTTGTATTGCTTTCTGCATTTCTTTGTAAACGCTTATACCATGACCCAATTGTTGGCATTTTCTTTCTTGCTCTTCCTAATATGTCTCCGTTGCCTCTTCCAGCTGCTTCATATAAGCTCATTGGGTCACTTGTTATTCCATATGCTGCATACTCTTGTGCAACAGATTCTGCAATTATCTGCTTTGTTACCTCATTAATATCTTGGCTTCTTGTACTACCTCTTGCCATTGTAAGTAGCGCTTGTGTAACGTCCTCTACTTTGTTTTCTACGTTTAATACAGCTCTTTCTCTTCCTGTTATTTCATCTTTTACAACTTCGGTTTCTATATCAAAAACATTTATAACTGTTTTTGAGTTAGGGCTTAGTACAACGTTTATTCCGCCTAAACTTTCTGCAACTATGCTATACTCGCCTTCGGCATCTAGTGCTAAGCTTTGTATTCCCATAAGTACTGCAGACCTTGATATTAAAGTTTTCATTGTTACAGATTTTCCAGCACCAGACTTAGCAAATATAACCATGTTATAGTTCGTAAGTGAGCTATGGAAATTATCAAATAATATTGGTACGCCAGTTTGTTTATTAAATCCAAGTGGAATACCTGTTGAGTGACCAACTTCTGATGTAGTGAATGGGAATACTGTTCCCATAGATCTACGGTCAAATGTATGCGTTTTCCTTATTTTATCTTCTGCCAAAGGTAAATTGCTTTGGAAAGCCTCTTCTTGCATTGCCCATGCACTTTTTATTCCAACCAAAGATTTCGACATTTCTGTTGCTAATAGTTTAGTAAGCTTGTCTAAATCTTCCAAACTATATGCAAACAGTGTAGACACTACAGATGCTTCATAAAGTTTATTAAATCCTGCTGCAATCTCATCTCTTAAGCTTTCTGCCTCATATCTTTTTTGAGCTAAGTTGCTCTCTCTATTGATATTTCCTCTATCTGCTGCAACAATTCTTTCTGTTTCTAGTTCATTTATCGTTCTATTCAACTCGTTTTGAGACCTAGATTCTTGAATTGGTGTTATATATATTGATGTATTTATGTCTCCAAACATATACATATCTCTAAATAATTCTGGAAATGTACACATTCTTGGTAATGCAGAAACGAAGAAGCTTCTAGCATATCTTTTTACATTTGATATAATCTCTAAGTGGTCAATATTACTTGCGTCTATTCCAGAAGGTGCAATTAATTCTTTTATTGTTTTCTTGTGCAATATTGGAATTTGCTCATCACTCGTATAATCATTTCTTTGAAATTGAAAATCATTATTAGTAGCTTTACGTTTTTTATTGAACATTAGCTTTCTTCTCCTTCCTTACTTTTTCTTTTGCTTTCTCTGCAACGTCTTTTCCAAGCATTGCTTCGTTTTCTTGAATTATGAGTTGTGCTAAGTTATTTATTATGTCATCTTCTGTTTCAACTTTTCTTTGATATTCTTTCTCTTTTTCTGTTTGAACTTGTGCAATTTTATCACTTGCCAAATTAACTGCGGCATCTTCTATTTGCTTGTCTAACATTTCTATTTTCTTATCCATGTAATCTGGTGCTGTTGAATATAACTCGTTGTATCCAGCTTTAATTGCCTTATCAACACCGAAAACTTCGGCATCTTCTCTGTTATATGCAAAATATAGTAAATCTGCAAGTTCTGTTGATGAAAGCACTCTTCCCATAACGCCTGATACTGACAAAGTTCTTATTATAGCTTGTGCTCTTGTATATAATTCCGAGAAAGCCATCTCTCTAACTTCATCTTTGTCAAAATCATTTTGTCCAAGTTCTTCTGAATAATATGGAATTACTATATAATATTTTTTGTTTAATATATTTCTATTTAAACTCATCTTTTCTGTGTTGTATATAATGTCTTTACCATATTCATATAAGTTTTTGTCTTTTGTAAACTCATATAAAGCTTGTTTTTTCTGTTCTGCTGTGGCATTTGGTGATGCCATTATATTTTGATATCTCATCTTTTGTCTGCTATATTCTTGTTCTATTTTATCAACTTCTGCTTTATAAGTTTGGATGCTACTCTCCAAGTTAATTTTTCTTGTTTGTGTATATATTTGAACTGGGTGTGATAAGGTGTTTAAAAATTGTATAAATCCTTCTTCAACTCCAACTTTTTCTGCTTGTGACATTAAGTCGTAATTAATACCTTGGCATTCAACAACCATTACATATCTAGCACCTTTTTTCTGTATAATCATGTTATCTTCAATTTTATCGAATTCCATAAAGTCGAAAACTGAACCAACATTAAAAGTTTTTGATGAAGATTTTTTTACTGGTTTAGACTCTGCTACTGCACTGTCTTCTTTCTCTTTTTGTTTTTCTTTAACTTTCATGTTTAAATATATAAAAATAAGTGCTACTGCCAAAGCAAACATTATCGCTAGCATTACATATAATATAATCGTTAAAAATGATGTATTATCTGTCATTTGTATTTTCCTCCTTATCATCATAGATGTAAATTTTGTTTCTCTTTTGTTTAAATTTTATTGCTCTTTTTATTACATCGTCTACGTTCTCGCCACCAACAACTTTAGTTGCCTTTAATATACCTATGTTTGGCACTTTTAACATTCCTATTGAATACCCAATTAATGCACATAATACAACCATAGCAATTCCAACAACGGTTAGGCTCATTAACTTAAATATTAAATAAAATATTAATCCAACGCCAACTCCTACTGCACTATATATTAAGCTTTTTGTTGTAAAAATGAATAGAATTCTACCTTCTCCTTTTACATTTCTAGGCACATTATATGTTCCCATAGACTTCCTCCGTTTTAACATAATATTATATATTAAATTATAGCACATATTGTAACAAAATGTAACCTAAAAACAAAAAAAAGTGCATTTACATGCACTTTTAATTTTATTGTAATACTTATGTAATACTTATGAAATATTATTTTGTTGATACTGAAGTTGATAATGAGTAAATAACTCTTACTAATGATGTACCAGCAAAAATAAGAACTGCACCAACTATATATGGTATCATTGTTTTCTTGTATTCTGCTTTTTCTGAAGCACTACCCATCATATATTTAATACCAATAACTAATAATACAATTACTGCTATAACAATACCAACAACTTGAATTATTGTAACAATGTTATTACCAACTTTAGTTAAGTCATTAGTTTGAACATTACCATTTCCATTTAATCCATTTAGAACTGTATTTGGATCAACTGCTAGTACAGTTCCTGCTATAGATGTAACTAACATTATTGCTAATAATAGTGTAGATATTACCTTTATAGATTTTTTCATGTTTATTCCTCCTTATTTTTCTATTTTATTAAAGCTTACTTTCGTAAGAATATTAATAACTATTTTATTATGCAAGTGGTTGTAACAATTGAAGTAGCAATTTCCAGATTCCAAATGCTCCAAATATTATGATACATCCAATTATATATACAATCAAATTTTTCTTTACATCCGCCTTTTCGCCTAGGCTTCCTGTTATAAATTGTATTCCTAATACAATTCCCCATATGAATGCTACTGCAATTCCTATTACTAATAAAACATTATATAATGTATTTGATCCTTCTCTGAGAGCATCATTGTTTATAACATTTCCTCCGTTTTCACCATTGTTTACAAAGCCTTCTGCTCTATTCATAATATCT
>UMAX01038691.1_pt1 | contig 11234 bp, 7 predicted proteins | sample 1963821 | NCBI WGS metagenome assembly UMAX01 (sample SAMEA4835927, study PRJEB28245) | human gut metagenome | biome: gut microbiome; material: fecal sample | place: Denmark | collected 2008 | reverse complement strand
CAATCACAAAAATGCAAGGAAAATCTATTACATTATACTTCATTCAGCAGGATGGTGAATATACGACTGATCGTTATATCACTGAAAACTGGATCAATGAGCAGAATTTTGCAAGTGCTGATTCTGTAAAAGAATATGTTTCAAATATCATTGAAGAAACTGTTCTGGATGTTTTAGACGAACATATTGACGCTGCTTTAGAAAGAAAACTTGGTGGTATTGATTCTAAAGATTTAACAAATATATTTCAAGGAGGAAATTAATTATGGCAAAATTACAGTTCGCTACACTTTCTAATCTTCAGGAGTTCTTAAATCTGCATAACGTACAGATTGACACAAAAATCAGTGAAGCTGTTAAAAGCTCAATTAAAACAGTATCCCAGTCAGAAGACGGATACACACTTTATTTCTATACAAAAACTGCTCCCGTAACCATTGATGAAGCAGCATTTACTATTACTATTCCACAGCCAACAGGCAAAGCAGATAAGGTAAAAGGAGCTATCTCCGGACATCTTGCAGGTCTTGATGCTAATGGTAATCTTGTAGATTCTGGAAAGGCGGCTACAGATTTCGATGCAGCCGGAGCTGCTAACACAGCAAAAACAGAAGTAATGTCTTATGTTGGTACTATTCCTACTGGTGCTAAAGCTAAAGATGTAGTTTCTTATATTAAAGAAGCTGTAAAGACAGGCACATATGATGATTCTGCTCTGAAATCAAGTGTTGCAGCTAATACCGCAGCAATCAGTACTCTTAATGGAACCGGGGCTGGATCCGTAAAGAAAGCTGTTTCTGATGCAGTTGCTCAGATTGTTAACGGCGCCCCAGAAGCATATGACACACTGAAGGAAATCTCTGATTGGATTTCTTCTCATGCATCTGATGCAGCAGGAATGAATAGTCAGATTACTACCAATAAAGAGGATATCTCTAAGCTGAAAACACTTATCGGTACTCTCCCAAACACAGCAACATCTAAAGATATCGTAAGTTATATTGCTGAATATGTTTCTAAGGCTCTTGCAGATTCTGACCTTTCTCAGTATGCGAAAGCTGAAGATCTGACAGCCGCTGTAGGAAGAATTGATGCTATTGAAAAGAAATTACCTACATTAGAAGCTGCTGATAAAAAGAATGCTGGAGATATTACTGCTGTTAAAGGCAGAATGGATACTGCCGAAGGTAAGATTACTGCTCTTGAAAAAGATCTTGCCGCTGAAAAACCGAAGATTGCTAAGAACACATCTGATATCACCGCTCTTAAGGGGCTTGTTGGAGATGGATACGAAGCAATTCCAAGTGCGTCTATCAAAGGTTTATTTAGTGCGTAAAGTAAGGGGTTACTCCCCTTGCTTTAATTAAAGCGAAGGGATGTGCAGATAATGAAAGAACAATTTCTTAATTTACAAGGTCTTACTGAGCTTGTTGATTATATTAAAAAATATATAGCTGATCAGCAAGAAGTCATCCCTTATGCATCTTATACATTGTTTCCAACAATTGGTAAAACAAATGCAATTTATGTGGACACAACCACAAATGCAATCTATAGATGGGATGATAATAATATCAAATATTATGCATTGGCATTTGATCCTGAAAAGGAATTCATCATGCAATGCGGTAGCTCGAAAGGATGATGTGAATGGCTACACAGACATTGAATACTCGTATTGCCCTTAAATCGGACACAACCGCTAATTGGGCGAAATCTACGCTTGTTCTATTAAAAGGTGAACAAGCGATTGAAATTACAGAATCTGGCGCTTACAAAATTAAAATTGGTGATGGGGTTAAAACATTTGCTGAATTGCCATATGCGACTATGACACCAGAAGAAATCTCTGCACTGATTGGTGATGGTTCAGTACAGAACGTAACTCTTGCTTCCGGTACTAACAACGGTACATTAAAACTGACTGTAGATGGAACAACTACAGATAATATTGCGGTAAAAGGATTAGGAAGTGCTGCATATACAAATACTTCTGCTTATGCAACTGCCGCACAGGGTGCTCTTGCTACAAACGCAGTCCGTAAAGTAGTTTCTGGCACTGCGAACGGTACAATCTCTGTAACAACAGGAACTGGAGCAGCAACAGATATAGCAGTAAAAGGATTGGGATCTGCTGCTTATAAAACAGCTGGTTCTGCACAGGGGAATGTTCCAGTAAATGGAGCAGCTTTAGGTACAACTGCCGATGTTCCAGTTGTAACAAATACTTCCGGACAGTTAGTTCCACATGCCTCTGGTGCTCTTGGTTCTGCTGCATTTAAAGGCGCTGAGACATTTGCAACAGCTGCACAGGGTGCTAAAGCAGATAAATCAGTTCAGTCTGTATCTATTACTTCCGGAACTAACAACGGTACAATCAAGTTAACAGTTAATGGCAAAGCAACTGACGATATTGCTGTTAAAGGACTTGGTTCCGCTGCTTACACTGCTTCAGGTGCTTACGCTACAGCTGCTCAGGGTACAAAAGCAGATGCGGCTATGCCAAAAGCTGGTGGTACATTCACAGGTACAGTAACACTTGCAGCCGATCCAACTGATGTTTTACAGCCAACAACAAAACAGTATGTAGATGCCAAAATTTCAAGTTCTATTGCTGCTTCTGATGCAATGGTGTTCAAAGGAACACTTGGAACTAATGGTACCGCTACTGCTCTTCCTACATCTTCTGTTGTAGTCGGTGATACATATAAAGTAATTACTCAGGTTTCTGTAGCTGCTGATAATTCTTATACAGGAGATGCTGTAACAGCTAAAGTCGGTGACTTAGTAGTCGCTATGTCAAAAGATCCAAAATGGATTGTTGTACCATCTGGTAATGAAACCGTTACTACTGTTAAGTATTCCACTACAACACAGAATCTTACAACAAGCGCTCAGTCTGGAGCAATTACAGTAGGTGAAGCTGCTACAAAACAGGTAGATTCTTCTATCGAAGCCGCTTCTACTTCTACTAAACTTCCAACATCACAAGCAGTTGCAGCATTTGTTGAAAAAAAAGGTTATAAAACAACTGATCAAAAAGTAAAAAATACACTCAATGCTACCACTAAAGCGTATGTAACAGGTACTACTTCTGCTACAACTTCTATCGGAGAACAAGTATTTGATACAGGTGTATATCTTGATACAACAGCAGGCAAACTCGTTGCCACTACATTTGCAGGTTCTTTACAGGGTCATGCAACTTCTGCATCTTCTGCGGCTACTTGTACAGGAAATGCTGCTTCTGCAACAAAGCTCGCTGCATCAAGAAATTTCTCTCTTACTGGAGGTGCCGTTGCTGATGCTGTAGCATTCAATGGTGGAGGAAATGTTGCTCTTAGTGTTAAAAGTTTGAATACCGATTATTTAACCAACGGTTCTAATACTTTAGTTTTAAATTGTGGCGCATCTGTATAAAAAGCAAAGCAGTCTCTATGATGGAGACTGCTTTATTAAATATGAAAATTATAGATTATGTCTATTTAAATAGAAAATAAAAATGGAGGTGTGCAATGGGAGAAAACAATTTAAAAATACGAATTAAACATAGATATGATACAGAAGCTAACTGGAATAAAAATAATCCGGTTCTTTTAAGCGGAGAAGTAGCTATTTCAAGTGATAAGTCTGGAAAACATAAAGTAGGTGATGGAACACATAAATGGTCTGAACTATCTTATGCAAAAGCTGAACTTACAAAAGGCGATGTAACAGGCGCTCTTGGTTATACACCTCCAGCAAAAGATACATGGAGGGGGATTCAAAATAATCTTATCTCTACAGCTACGGATCAATCATTGTCTGCAGCACAAGGTAAATGGCTAAATGAAAACAAAGCTACTATAACTACTTTAACTAATGGAAATTTAGATAAAGTTACTACACCTGGATTTTACAATGCAGGTGGTGGAAATTCGGTAACAAATAAACCTAGCGGTGTAGATAATTTCGGTATGATAGTTGTACACAGTGCATCTGGAAATTATTATACTCAGATTGTATACGTTGATGATAAATCTTATAGAAGAGTATGTAGAAATGGAACTTGGGGAAATTGGTCTCAGGATATTCTTACTGATACCAAATATACTCATCCTGGATATACTGCTAAGTCATCTGGTTTATATAAAATAACAGTAGATGGTACAGGACATGTAAGTGCTACTACAGCTGTTACTAAATCGGATATTACAGCATTAGGTATACCAGGACAAGATACCAATACTACTTATTCTACAGGTACATCTTCTACACCTGGTTTAGCCAAATTATATACTGGGACAGGATCTGCTACAGACGGTACTATGACTCAAAAAGCTATTACAGATGGATTAAATAGTAAATCTGGTATTGGTCATACTCATAATTACGCAGGATCTTCAAGTGCTGGTGGGGTTGCTAATAGCGCTGCTAAACTATCAACTACTAGAACAGTATCTGGTGGTACCGATATTACTATGAGTTTTAATTATAACGGATCATCAAACTCATCAGCAAATATTGGATTTTATGGTTCTGCTGCGAGTGTCGGTGATAAAAATAATTATCCATTTCATAGGTTTGCAAAACTTGATACTATTGCATCAAGCTATTCAGATAGATCTACCACATTCTTTATTTCTCAAGATTATAGCGGTGGTGGATTTGGTATTGTACGAATTGTATTGCGTACAAATAATAACAGTTCTGTATCTTCTGTCGAAGTAAAATGGTTGGTTCGTTGTGGATTAAATGCAGATAGTGTTCAAGTTGGTCTTTATAATGTCTTTGGAAAGACCTATGCTGATGCATTCTTTAAAACCGGTGGTAGTTATGCGGGGACATATTTCCGCGCAATTGCGAGTGGAGCACGTGGCAATGCCACCAGAACTTGGGTAATGATTAATTCTTCTGAAGTAAGCGGTACCACTACAACAGACGCAAAAACATCTACTGAGTGTTATGTTACTATTGCGGCTGCTGGCACAAAACTTCATAATCAGGCATATACAAATATAGTTTCTGGTGTTGACTCTGGTTCAACATCTTATGCGAATAGTGCCGGTAATTCGACTAAATGGAATGGATATACATTAGATATTACTACCGCGAATACTAAAGATACATGGCTGTTAGTCGCAAACAATAATATGATTCAGCATAAACTTACAACCGATTTTGCAGATTCTAAACATACTCATAATTATGCTGGTTCTGGATCCGCTGGTGGATCTGCAAACTCTGCAGTAAAACTTGATACTACCACAGCTGGAAGTGCAACTCAGCCTGTATACTTCTCAGGTGGTAAACCAGTAGCTTGTTCATATACACTTGGTAAGTCAGTGCCTGCAGATGCATTATTTACCGATCATACTTATGGAAACATGAAAGGTGCTACTTCTTCTGCTGCCGGAAGTGCTGGTCTTGTTCCTGCACCTAATATAGGAGAACAATTAAAATTTCTTCGTGCAGATGGTGCATGGGTAATCCCTACAAATACGACATATTCTGTAGGTACATCAAGTTACTTAGGAATAACTAAGCTTTATACCGAAACTGGGTCGGCTACAGATGGTACCATGACTCAAAATGCTATTACAACTGCCCTAAATGGAAAATCTGCTACTGGACACACACATAATTATGCTGGATCATCTTCAGCCGGTGGAAATGCGAACGCAGCTGTAAAATTAGCTACTGCAAGAAAGATTGGTAGTGCTTCATTCGATGGCACTGCCGACATTACTTTATCTCAGATGGGACTTAATGTTCCTGTTGAAATTACAAAGGCTGATTATCTTGCAAAAAAGAAAGCTGGAACTTTAAACGCAAATACCTATTACAATGTTATTGATGAATATGATTCTGTAAATGTTATTAACGACTCATCTGTAACAGCCAACAGTACGTTTTCAAGTACTAAATCAGAAAAAACATATGCAAAGAAAAGTACACTTGTTAATACTACTCTCACAGCAAGTAAATGGACTGGATCTTCTGCCCCATATAGTTATGTATTATCCGTATCTGGAGTAACTTCTTCAAATATTGTAGAAATAGATTATGCTTCTAATGCTTCATCTGCTGCTATTGAAGCTTACCAAAATGCAATGTTAGCTGACGGAGGACAGACTACAAATCAAATTACTATAAAAGCAACCGAGAAACCAACTGTAGATATTCCCATTACTATTGTTATAAGAAATGATTTATAAAAGGAGGCGATAACATGGCAATTTATAAAGGTGAACAATGTCTTGCCGGAGTTGGTAAGAATGCAACTATTAAAATTGGTACTGCCGAAACTGGTTCTTCAGCTGCAGTAACTAATTCTGGCACTGATACAGATGCTATATTGAATTTTACATTACCTAAAGGTGATCAGGGAGTCGGCATATCAAGTGTTATCCCTCATTATCTTGCTAGTTCTCAATCTCAAAGTGTTACTAAGGAAACTACTGGGTGGGCGACTTCTGCTCAGGTTATGACATCTACAAACAAATATTTGTGGTGTTATCATGAATTTGTTTTGACAAACAATAATCATTTGTACACTACTCCAACAGTTATAGGTGTTTATGGAGATAAAGGTGATCCGGGTACAACTGATTATAATGGATTACAGAATAAACCGGTCGTTAATGGAGCTGTAACTACTTATCAGTCAGATATTATGAAATCTCAGTTAAGGAATGTGACGTTCTCTACTGAAGAACCTAAGACAACTGATGGTAAACCTGGTGATATGTGGGTGGTGTATGGCGATGAGTAATATTAAAACTGGTGATATTTTAAATTTTGATTATACTGGTGCTGTTCAGAGTATAACATTGCCTAAAGGAATATATAAATTGGAGTGTTGGGGTGCTCAGGGTGGAAATGGATGTACTGACAATTCATATACTGGCGGTAAAGGTGGTTATTCTATTGGAACCATTTCTCTAAATACTAAAATTACTTTATATATTTATGTTGGTGGTCGAGGTGTAAGTTCTGAAGCTTCTGGATCTGGTGCAATTAGAGCTGGTGGTTTTAACGGCGGTGGCTCTGGTCGAGATTGGAGTTCAACGAATCATGGTGGCTCTGGTGGTGCTGGCGCTACTGATATACGTATTAACCAAGACTCTTTTTATGCTCGTGTTATCGTAGCTGGTGGTGGCGGTGGAGCATCTGATGATGGGAATGGTGGCTCTGGTGGTGGCGTAAGCGGAATTTCAACTGGTGCTAGCGCTGGTACTGCAACAAGTGGTAGCGGATTTGGACAAGCAGCTGCTTCTAGTTATACTTCTGGAGAATGCGGTGGCGGTGGCGGCGGTTGGTATGGAGGCTATGGTGGCGGTTCCGAAAATATTCCTGGTGGCGGTGGTTCTGGATATGTGTATATTTCTTCTACGGCTTCTAATTACCCATCAGGCTGTTTACTTAACTCTTCTTATTACTTGTCTGATGCTAAAACCATAGCAGGCAATAATTCTTTTGTTTCTCCCACAGGTTCATCTGAGACAGGGCACTCTGGTAACGGCTATTGTCGAATTACTGTTATTGAATGCAAGAATACGGCACTATATACCAGAATAAACAATTCAATGAAAAAGGCTACTGCATTCTATTTCAAATTAAATAATAACAAAATGTACGGTATTGGTTCTGCTAATTCTAATGGTGCAGTTATGAATTTTGATTATACTGGATCAGTCCAGACTGCTACATTGACTCCTGGTAGATATAAACTTGAGTGTTGGGGAGCACAAGGTGGAAATAGCAATCAATCAAACGGAACTTATGGTAATGGTGGAAAAGGTGGCTATTCTACTGGTATTTTAAATGTTTCAACTAATACCACTATATATATAACAGTAGGAGGGCAAGGTCAAAATGGCGTCTTTAATACTAGAACTGCTGGTGGTTTTAATGGCGGCGGTGATGGTTATGGTACTAACGGCTCTGGCGTAGGTGGCGGAGGCGGTGGAGCTTCTGATATTTCTTTAATGAGTCCTGTATTTTCACACTCATCTTATTTTATAAATAACATTCGAGATACAAACTCACTATTAAGTAGAATTATTGTTGCAGGCGGCGGAGGATCTGCAGGATATGACGTTAGTAATAATGCAGCTAATGGTGGTGCTGGCGGAGGTACTACAGGACAAGATGGATTATCAAACCGCGTTTATCATGGCACTGGCGGAAAACAAACTACTTTTGGTACAGGAGGATCATCAGAGGAACCTAATAGGTATTCCGTCCAAGCTAAATTCGGATGTGGAGCATCAGCCAGTAATTCTACAGATGTAGCGCCTGGTGGAGGCGGTGGCTGGTACGGAGGTGGATTACATTGTGATTCTGCTGGTGGTGGATCAGGTTATGTCTATACTCCTACCACTGCTTCAAATTATCCTTCTGGATGTTTATTAAATTCTGCTTATTATCTTTCTAATGCTCAAACCATTGCTGGCAACCAATCATTCTCTTCACCAACAGGTGGTACAGAAACAGGCCATTCAGGTAATGGCTACGTAAGAATCACTAAATTAACAGATGTAATATACCTTACTCATGCTAATAATGACATAATGGATTTTAATTACACAGGTTCTACACAATCTAAGACTCTAAAACCAGGTACATATACAATAGAATGCTGGGGTGGTCAAGGAGGAACTTACAGTGGTTGCATTGGCGGATATGGTGGTTACTCCAAAGGCACAATTACTCTTACTAAAACGACTACTGTTTATATATCTGTTGGCGGAGCTGGATCTTCCTCTTCTACTGCTGCAGGATTCAATGGTGGAGGAACTGGTATTTCTTCTGGTAGAGGTGGCGGCGGAGCAACTGATGTTCGTATAGGTCAAAATTCTCTATATTCAAGAGTTATCGTAGCCGGAGGTGGCGGCGGAGCTGGTGTAACAAGTGCCAATGCTAATCCTTGTGGTTGTGGCGGTGGAGAATATGGTGGAGATGGCTATTATAATAACACTACCGGTTCTTATACTACTGGTCAAAATAGATCTGGCGGTAGTGCCTCACAAACTGCAGGTGGTATAACTTGGAGTACAGGCACTCAGGCTACTTTTGGTCAAGGCGGAAATGCTTCCGGCTACTCTTGTGGTGGTGGAGGCGGTGGCTGGTACGGTGGCGGCGGAGCCTATGACAGTGATTCTGACTCTGATGGACGTTGGGGTGGAGGAGGCTCAGGATATGTTTATACCTCTTCTACAGCTAAAAATTACCCTAACGGATGTCTACTAAATTCTACTCATTATCTCACAAATGCTCAGACTATCGCAGGAAACACTTCTTTTACTTCTCCTACAGGATCAGCAGAAACTGGTCACACAGGCAATGGATTCTGCAGAATTACAAATTTGAACCCAACACAATATGGATTATACGTAAAAACGAACTCTGGTTGGAAACACATAGATTTATAAAAGGAGGGCTTAACTATGCCGATTATATTTCACGGAACAGGTAGTGGCGGCTCTGCTAAAAAACTAAAAACCGCACGAACTATTAATGGTACGAATTTTGATGGTACAGCTAATATTACTACTGCTAATTGGGGAACAACAAGAACCGTTACTGTAGGAAATACAAGTAAATCTGTAAATGGATCTGGAAACGTAAGTTGGTCGTTAGCTGAAATAGGTATTCATCTTTCAACAACGGAACCTGCAGCTAGTGACGGAAAGAATGGAGATATTTGGATTACTTATGAATAAAAGACTGAAAGGAAGGTGAGGCTTATGGCTTGTAGTAATGGATGTGGAACTTCTTGTGCTACTGACTGCACTCATTCATCATCTGGTGGATGTGGTGGTTCTTGTGGTGGTTCTTGCTCTACTAACTGTACTGGTGGATGTTCTGGATATTGTGATGGAACTTGTAAGGGAGGTTCAGGAAGTACTTGTTCTGACTGTACTGCCAAATGTGCTAATGACTGTACTGGAGCTTGTACAAGTGCTTGTGTAACCGGATGCACTGGCTGTGGGAACAACTGTGATGGAGACTGTACAAGCGCCTGTGCTCAAAGGTGCTCTAATGATTGCAATGCTGCATGTACTGCTACTTGTGCTTATGATTGCGAGCATACTTGCACTGCTTCTTGTGCCAACGATTGCACCAGTTGTGGTGGATCTTGCTCAAGTAATTGCTCAGGAAATTGTGATTCCGGTTGTTATACTGGTTGTTATGGTTGTGATTCTACCTGTTCTGGTGGTTGTTCTGGCACTTGTAATACTACTTGCACCACCACTTGCGCCAATGACTGCACTGGCGGATGTAAAGGAACCTGTACAGGTGGATGTGGTGGTTCTTGTGATAACTCATGCGGCTTTTCTTGTGAAGCTTCATGTGATAACAATTGTACTGCTATTTGTTCTGTATCTTCTGTGTACGGTGGAAACTCGGAAAAGAGTGTATTGAATTTTGCTTATACAGGTAAAGCTCAATCTGTAACCCTCGAACCCGGAAAATATGTTCTTGAATGTTGGGGAGCACAGGGAGGTTATCGTTCTAATTCTAGTTATGGTGGAAAAGGTGGCTATTCTACAGGAACTTTAACATTGACTCAAAAAACTACTATATACATATATGTTGGTGGATCTGGAAATTCTGTTACATCAGCATCAAATTCAATCTATCCCGGAGGTTTCAATGGTGGTGGATATAGATACAATTATAAAGGTGGTGGTGGCGCTACTGATATTCGTATTGGAAGTGCTTCTTTATATGCAAGAGTAATTGTTGCTGGTGGTGGTGGTTCTGATGGTAGTTCTGGATATAGTGGCGGATATGCTGGCGGCGTATCTGGTGCTAGGGGTAATTTTGGATGTGGTTCATATGGATATGGTGGATCTCAAACTACTTCATATTCATCTTTAAGTGCTATTAATTCACAAGGCACCACAAATTCTTCTTCTAACTGTGCTGCTGGTTTTGGTTTCGGTGGTTTTGGATGTTATTACGCTTCAGGTTACGGCGGAGCTGGTGGCGGCGGCTGGTACGGTGGACAAGGTACTTATCCTGATGGTTCTGGAGATGATGATGGTGGTGGTGGAGGTGGTTCAGGTTACGTTTATACTTCCTCTTCTGCTTCTAACTATCCTCAAGGCTGTCTTCTAAATTCATCTTACTATCTTTCTGATGCTTCTAATTTATCTGGCAATGAATCTTTTAAATCTCCTTCTGGATCTACAGAAACAGGTCATTCTGATAATGGCTATTGTAGGATTACCTGTTATATCAAA
>UMAX01071398.1_pt1 | contig 11246 bp, 3 predicted proteins | sample 1963821 | NCBI WGS metagenome assembly UMAX01 (sample SAMEA4835927, study PRJEB28245) | human gut metagenome | biome: gut microbiome; material: fecal sample | place: Denmark | collected 2008 | reverse complement strand
TGAACACGCTACATTCGGCGTAAAAATTTTTACAGAGTCCTGAATACGTTGCATTTGTTACATTTAACTGAAGTTTTCCGCATTTAAGGTTATGATAAGTTCAAACAAAGTAAAGAATAGGTGTAGCTTTAGCAAAGTTTGCACAAAAAAGTCGTGAGCAATGATAAACTCAAAGCTCACGACTTTTTATTTTTTCAAACACACACAATGAAATTATAAATTCACAGCCTCATCAGAAGCTCCAGCGAACGCCTGCATTCCACTGCCACGGAGTAGCAACGTTACCGCCATAAGTCTTTTCAACGTCAAAGTACAGATGTGTTGCGTCGCTCAGGTTGAGGTTGGTGCCTACGCCAACCTCCCACCAACCGCCGCCGAGATCCTGCTCAAAGCTTCTAGGTACATCATCTTTAGTGTAAGTTACTTTAGTATCTCCGTCAAAGTCATACAGATAAGAAGCACGTACATAAACGTTACCTTGCTTAATATTTTTGCCTAAAGAGAAGCCGAGGCGACCAACTAAGCTGTCCATACCGTCTTGATGTACATTAGCACCATTACTGGTTAAATAATCTACACTGCCTACAGTGCCATAAGTCAGCTCTACCTGCGGCTCAATCCAGAAGCCATTGTCTTTCGTGAAACGCTTGCCATATTCTGCACTCAGGCTGTAGCCATTGGTTTTATAATCTCCATTACCAATGCCGGCAGTAGCGTTAAATTCATTGTCCAGACGAGCGTATTTAGCAATCAAATCAACAAAGCTGCCATTATCGCCTAAATAGCTACCATACAAAGCAAAGCCAGTATGTTTATTTTCGCCGGTACCGGTTGCAAAAGTGCTGTTGCCCTCAGTACGCGTCAGCGCAACGCCCACAGTCCAGTTCGGATTTACGCTGAGCTTTTCATCGTAACCAACCTGGTAGTAGTTGTACTGGTTCTTAACATTTTGCGCACCGTATTTGCTTTCGCCACGTGCCATTCTTGCCCATGCGCCATGCTCGCCCTTGCTGTCGCGCAGCTCGCCCAGACGCTTGTTCATATCATTGTTTTCCTGACGCCAGGTCATGAGAGAGATAGAAGCCAAATCACTAACCGCTGCGTTTGTTTCATTAACGGCCTCTTTGACATTAGTAGCATCGCCATTTTCGTCAATATCAGCAGTTACCGCACCGGTAACAGTTGTTTCCGGAATATACACTCTGGAAGCAGCAGTTTTACTATCACCATCCGGATTAGTTTCATCCTTTACTTTGGCAGCTAACTTGTTAGCAGCAGTGCTCATATCGTTGCTGGCAATTTTTTCAGCATATTGCTTGGTAGCAGCAACGGTTAAATCAGCATCATTTTGTTTCATAATGCCCAAGGCATTGTCATCGGCGCCAATTTCGATAGTACCAGTACCTTTAATATTGTCGATTTTCACCTGATCTTTTGCATCAGTAAGGTTAATGATACCATTGTCAAGGACCACATTGTTTAAGTTCGTATATTGAGTACCGCTAAGGCTCTTGCCGCTGCCATCTTCGTTGTACTCGCCTTCTACGGTGACAAATTTAGGATTCCATTGTGCATTATCAGCTAAAGTCAGAGTAAAAGAATCAACCGTCAAATCAATAGCACTCGGAAGTCCTTTATAATCACCAGTCTCCTCATCTTTTTCTCCATCCCAGGTTACTTTAGTATTACCATTCCACTGAGACTCAGCGCCTGTTAATTTAATATTAACATCAGCATTTACAGGAGTGCCAGAGGTTGCGGCATCATAAGCAAAATTAATGTCACCGAACAACTTAGTTGTATGCTTATCATTTGTATTAATATTAACTATAGCACCACCACGAGCAGTAATCGCATTATCTGCATGAACCTCAAGGTTACTATTAATCTTCATGATTCCTTGAGACATTGCCACAATACCATTCGAATAACCCTTTTCACCTGAACTAACATTAACATAAGTGTTATCTGTATTGATATTAATCTCAGATTGTTTAAAGCAATTTGCATCAGTAGTTCTATTTTGAGCATAAATACCATAAGCCCAACCACCGGTAGACTCTACTTTAACATTAAGATTTTCACCATTAACATTAATCAAACCACCATTGTCAGTTGATATAGTGTTATCAGAACCATATGCCCACAAACCTACTGCTATATCACTTTTACCAGAATTATCTAGTACATGAATGTCTATATTTTTAGTTAATTGTGCATTACCCAAATTAATTGTAGACTGGCTATTTGGATTCTTTACAGCCCAAACACCTACATTACCGCTCCCCCATTTATCTGGAGTAGTATCAATTTTAATGCTTTCGCCACTAAAATCAATAACATTACCACCACCAGCATAAATTCCTACATCGCACGCACCACTTTTGTCAATATTATCATTACTGCTATTATTAATAAAAAAACCTGACCATGCCAGCGCACTGCCACTTACGCCAACAACACCTGCCGCCAAAAGACCACACAAAATTTTTCTTGCCAAAGCCCTACTACTCTTCATCATTAACCCAACCTTTCACAAAAATTTTTACACACAAAATTCTACGTAAGGTCCACAGCTTTCGCCAGGAAGATTTATATATTACGGCCGTTGCCGTAAATAACAAAAACTTTTAAAATATTTATCACAAGGTTTTAAAACAAGTTTCAGTAGGAATACACTTACTTTTATAAATTACCCATCTTATTAATAGAAATTATAGCACTATGTCCCCCCCCAGTCAAACTCTTATCCAGGAACACGCTACATTCGGCGTAGAAATTTTTACAGAGTCTTAAATCCGTTACATTTATTACATTTAATTGAAGAGCTTTAATAGTTAAGGTTTAGATGGGTCCAAGAAAACTTTAAAAAAGTTGTATCTTTGGTAATTTCTGCGCAAAAAAACGCAACGGACACAATATCCGTTGCGTATTTTTCTTCACTATAGATTAACTGAAATAGTATATATAACGGCTACTTATACAAGCTTAAAACGTCCAGAACATACCGGCATTCCACTGCCAGTTCTTACGCAGGCTGCCTCCGGTAGAACGCTCTACGTCTGCATACAGGTGGTTGTTCTTGCCAGTCATGCAGGCAAAGCCAAAGCCGTATTCAAACCAGGTGTCATGGTCATGGTTATCAATACGCAGGCTGTCATTGCCGTTAGTCAAGGTTACACCGTAATTACCTGCAAATTGATGCAGCCAGTTGGCCTTCAGGTAGACAGTATTCTGTTCGTCCATGTCATACATAAAGTTGCAGCCGATACGTCCCAAAACGCTGTTGGGATCGCTTTGGCTTACATGGATGCCATTGCTGGTGGTGTATCTTGCACCGCCCAAATAACCCAAGGTAAGCTGTGCCTGCGGCTCAATAGACCAATGCTCGTCAATATATTTCTTGCGACCATATTTCGCACTCATGCTGATACCAGTGTTGTCAAAAGCACCGGTAATCTTCTTACCTTCGGTATCAAACACAGTGAAGTCGCTGTCTGCATTATAAATCTTAAACCCTAAGTCCAGATAATGACCTTTTTTGTGCAGGTCCGTGCTGTAGAAGCCAATAGATTTGGCTTTCAGCTTGCCACTGCCACGGTTGAAGCTGTTCTTACCGTCATTGTAGGAAAAAGCTACGCCCTGATACCGCTTCAGCTTTTCGTTTTCCTTAACGACATCGTCATAGCCAAGCTGGTACATGGTGTGGCGGTCGCTGAAGCCATCGCCGCTGTATTTGCCACTTTTGACACGCATCCAAACACCTTCCTCATTATTGGTTTCGTAGCGCAGGTCGCCCATGCGCTGCATAAACTTGTCGTCCTCCACCCAGTTGGCGAAAGCCAGTCTTTGGGTTGCATCAACAGCATCTACGCTGGTGGTCGGTTTGGAGGGGATGAATTCTACTTTTTTCAAGTACCAATCCTTAGTGTAACCGTCGGTAGCGCTATCTTGCATATCTAAAGTGTACTTATTCCAATACAAGGAGCCTTCCTTATCGTTAGCAAAGAAGTTGCCCTGCTCGTCCTTGACGCTTACAAGCACGGTACCGGCAGCGCCGTCAGTATTGCCATCTGCATTAACATTGTTAAGCGTAATGTAATGGTTGCCGGTGTGAGTGCCTGCGATAAAGAGGCGGTCGCTGTTGTTGGTATTAGTGCTTGCGTCGATGTCCATGTTAAAAGTGCTTTTATCACCTTTTAAAGTGCCGATGAACAAGCCTTTGAACTTATCATCCTGCATATCAACCTTCGCCTTGCTTGTGTCAAGAACTTGAATGGTGGAATCGTAGTCAAAATCATTCCAGACGCTGGCGTCATTAAGTGTTAAATAGATACCCTTGTTGCCAGCATCTCTCGTAGTTACATCTTGCCAATGTGCATCGGTTGTGTTACCGGTGAAGCTAGAACCTGCATTTTTAACAAAAGCTGTGATATAACCATTGTTTTTAGCAGTCAAATCGCCATTAATTACAGTTTGCAAAGTGCTTGAATCCTTGCCGACAGTAATATTGCCACCGCTAGTCCAGACAGTGCCTTTGATATTAATAGCTTTTTCCGCTTGGGCATTTACGGTGCTGTCAAACGATACAATACCCCATGTATCAGAAAGAATATTTAAATTTTGGCCAGTCTTTAATTGAATATCAGTATTTTTATTAGCATAAATAGCGTAATTTAAGCCGGAGATATTAATGTCACCTGTTGCGTTCATTTGTGCATCTACCCTGTCATTAGCATAAATAGCGTACTCGGAGCCTTTAATACTAAGATTCTCTGCCTCAGCTTTCAAAATTGAAGGTTTGGCGGCATTGTAACTATTTAAGCTTAAACCTCTGCCTTGGCTATCACTTTCAGCTGAAATGATGATAGTTTTTCCCTGCAAATTAATTAAAGCATTACCGAAGGTTTGAATTCCTTTAGCAAAACCACTGATCTTCAAGGTATCTTTAGCATGGAGGTCAACGGATAATTTATTATCACCATTCTCTTCATACGCTAAAAGATACAAACCAGCCTTTCTGCGGGCCGTTTCCAGATCAGTTGTTCCCAAAGTGATATTAGCAGCCTGAATGCTGAGACTGGTATCAGAATTGCGGTAATTATTTTCCATTGCAATTGCAGTGCCGCCAGCATCAGAGGTAAAATCACCTGTTAAGTTAATAGTTGCCTGAGCATTATCAAATAATTTAAGGTTGGTTTCTGCACCACAGGAAGTAGTAAGGTTGCCAGCATTAATCTCTAACTTTGAACCCTCATCCATAAAAATAGTTGCCGCTTCATTATATGTATCCCATTTCTTATTACCGAAATAAAGATTACTGTTAGCGCCGTTAATAGTTAATTTTGAATTAGTATTAACCTCTAAAGCTCCATCAGAAGACTCTAAATTCATTTCACTCCCATTGCCTAATTCAAAATCGACATCTATATTTCTATAAAGATAAATCGCATTACCAGTATATCTGACATTAGGAGAAATAGTTAATCCATTATTGAAGGTATATTTTCTTTTTTCTGCACCATGATATTCATCTGGTGATATTTGCCATTCAAAATCAAGAACAACTTTATCATCGTAGGTTGCATCAAACTTAGGCCTTTCATTAATTTCCGCATAAGCAGTACTTGCGCAAGCACAAGTAATACTCATAGCTATCATAGCCAAAAGGCTTTTTTTATGGCTTTTAAATGTTTTCACAACAAGTTCCTCCTTAAATAATATTAAAATAAACTTTTTATATGTTATAACCATTAGAATTATAGCACGCCTGTCCCCCCCCCGCAAGACATGAAGAATATGAAATTTTTCTTAGTCTGCAAATCTAAGCGCAACAAAATATCTCCCTTCATCTACAATTAATGTAAATAAAGAGAGATTTTAATTCAAACAAAATTGTCTTAAAGTATCACTTAAAACGTCCAGAACATACCGGCATTCCACTGCCAGTTCTTACGCAGGCTGTCATTGCCGTTAGTCAAGGTTACACCGTAATTACCGGCAAATTGATGCAGCCAGTTGGCCTTCAGGTAGACAGTATTCTTTTCGTCCATATCATACATAAAGTTGTAGCCAATACGTCCAAAAACGCTGTTAGAATTGTTTTCGCTTACGTGAATGCTATTGCTGGCAAAGCTATCAGCTTTTACTTTCCAAGCTTAGAGCCATAATGGTCACGCTCGTTACGAGGTCCGTTGACACGAACACGTTCTATCTTATGACGGTCGCCATCATTACCACTGATACGGTCTACGCGGATACGTCCCATTTCTGGCATGAACTCGTTTATAATCTTGCTGTCAAGCTGTGCACCATTTTGCATTGCATGGTAAAGCATTGCTGCAAATTCATAGCGGCTCATCATTCTGTCACCATTAAAATTGCCGTCCGGATAGCCTTCAATGATGCCTGCAGCGGCCAGCTTGTCAACATATTCGTAAGCCCAATGATTTTCAGGAATGTCAGGGAAAAGCTTCAGCTTATCTTCGTCAATGCTGCTTAAACCTCTGTTAGCCAGCATTGCTTTCATTTCAGCAACCTGAGCACGCAAATCAATTACCTCACGTGCTAAAGCTGTGCGAGAATTGCTGATGTGGTTCGTGCGGTCAAGTGCAAAGGAAATACCTGCATTCACCATATTTTCACCGTTGCCCATCGTACCGCCAACACTGAACATGACCTTTTCGTCAGGACGGAAGAACATGCCGAGTGCAGCTGCACTTTGTCCATTATAATTGCCTACGCCGGCTGCAAAGCTCAATTTATCATCCGGATCAAAATCCATAGGATGCAGGGCTGCCAAAGCTGCTGCGCCTGCGCCAACCTTATCTACGCGGCCACCGAGCTGGCTAATACGCTTACTGTTTTCGCTGACCTGTTTGTTTACTTCTGCAACATCGGCTTTGCTGGCAATGCCACTTACAGTTGTAGATACTTTATTATTATCAGAATCTGTAACTGAAATAGTCAAGCTGCCGTCATTAAACTCGCTGGACATAGATTTATTGGTAGTATTGGTATCAATAGCCGCTTTAAGCTTATCCTTATCAATATCAACCTTGTATTGGCGGTTAGAATCAGTGCCGGTGTTGGTGACGTTGACGAAATCGCCACCGCTTACCGAGGTAACAGTATCTGAACCAATCTCAGTTTTCAGCTTATCAAAGTCAAGGCTAATTGTATAGTCATGAGTGTTGGCAGAATCAGCGGTTACTGAAATATATTTTCCATCACCCTTGACCGTGGTTACTGTGTCTGTTCCGGCTGCCTCGATTTTTTCTGCAAGCTTCTTAAGCTGTGCCACATTGACTGCATCAGTATCTTTGCTGCCTGCAGCGACACCCGTTATCTGACGTGTAACATCTGCATCCTTACCAACAGCGAGTGCTACAGACGTACTAACCCAGGCATTGCCAGTACTATCGCCCTTGCCATAGGCATTTGTATCTCCAGCTGTTCTAGTAGTTACAGAACCATTGCCGAGAGCAATACCATCCTTAATTGTCGAATTAGCATACCAGCCAATAGCTATACCATTTGTAGCATCACCAGCAACCTCGCCACCAGCTACTGCTAGTGAGTTTGTAGCATTTGCATAAGACCAGTTGCCAAATGCTGTAGATTGATCACCTGTAGCCTTAGATCCATATCCCCAAGCCGTAGATTGGTAACCTGTAGCTTTAGAATTACAACCCCAGGCTGTAGCTTGGTTACCTGTAGCTATAGACTGCCAGCCCCAAGCAGTTGCATTATTAGATGTAGCTTGAGTTTCAGTGCCCCAAGCGGTTGTACTTATACCGCTAGCAAGAGTTTCAGAACCCCAGCTTGTAGATAAATTGCCACTAGCTTTAGTCTTTTCACCCCAAGCAATAGAATACTCGCCTTTTGCAATAGTTCTATGGCCAAAAGCTGTCGAAGCTAACCCGCTTGCTACAGAATATGAACCCCAAGCGGTGGCCAGACGATTAGCAGCAGCAGTACGAATACCGAAGGCTGTAGCATAATTATATTGTTTGCTTTCGTCAATATCATAACCAAGAGAACCATTAATCTGTTGACCATGATAATACACCGGATTTGCGTTAGTTCCTTTTAATATCTTATAATCACCATCAGCATTTTCTTTGAGTGCATAGCCAGCGTTAGTAAATAACCCAAGCGAAATATTATTTGTACCTTCCCAAGAGGTTCCTGCCTGTACAATTTTATCGTAATTATTGGCAGCATGACCAGACCAACTGGAAATAGAAGAATTGCCACCTGCTGCATATGGATAGGTAGGCCATTCTGATTCAATATAAAAAATAGTTTTTATTTCTGTCGTTGCTCCGGTAGTATCCTTGTCTGTGATAGTTATCTGCTGACTGCCTTTAGAAGCAGCAGCATCTACACTATTAACAAAGCCTGTGCCAAGCATTCCGCCAGCTACAAGCACAGCTATAAGCTTACGCATAGAAGCGCTTTTAGTACGGCATTTTGCAAATTCACCTGCTACAACGTAAGCATTAAGTGCTTCGCACCATATAACTTTAAAAAAACGATTCATAATAAACCTCCTTCATTCTCCACTAAACATATTAAAATTGACGATTTCATTATCTATTAAATTGAGAATATATTGAAATTCCCTCGCAAAACATGCGCGACAACTCGCAAAAAGAAAGTAACTTGAATTCATATGATTTTTAAAAGGGTTCATGGCAGATTTACTACTTAAAATAATATGAGTATTTGTATTTTTCGTAAAAAGCTATTTATAAAATTATATCACACTTGTACCCCCCCCGCAAGACATACTGAAATGTTAATAAACGCAATTTATCTAATATTAATATTTATTTTTAAGAGAACTCTATCAACGTTTTACAATATTCGACAAAGATAGTTATAATAAGTGCCAAATATTCGCCTTCCAAAAAAACGACTATCTTCATACTTGCTTCTTTGATTGCAAATCTAAGCGCAACAAAACATCTCCCTTCATCTACAATTAATGTAAATAAAGGGAGATTTTAATTCAAACAAAATTGTCTTAAAGTATCACTTAAAACGTCCAGAACATACCGGCATTCCACTGCCAGTTCTTACGCAAGCTGCCTCCTGTAGAACGCTCTACGTCTGCATACAGGTGGTTGTTCTTGCCGGTCATGCAGGCAAAGCCCAAGCCGTATTCAAACCAGGTGTCATGGTCATGGTTATCAATGCGCAGGCTGTCATTGCCGTTAGTCAAGGTTACACCGTAATTACCGGCAAATTGATGCAGCCAGTTGGCCTTCAGGTAAACAGTGTTCTTTTCATCCATGTCATACATAAAGTTGCAGCCGATACGTCCCAAAACACTGTTGGGATCGCTTTGGCTTACGTGGATGCCATTGCTGGTGGTGTATCTTGCACCGCCCAAATAACCCAAGGTAAGCTGTGCCTGCGGCTCAATAGACCAATGCTCGTCAAGATATTTCTTACGACCATATTCCGCACTAAGGCTGATGCCAGTGTTGTCAAAAGCACCGGTAATCTTCTTGCCTTCGGAATCAAAAACAGTGAAGTCGCTGTCTGCATCATAAATTTTGAACACTACGTCCAGATAATGGCCTTTGTTGCGCAGGTCCGTGTTGTAAAAACCGATAGATTTGGCTTTGAGCTTGCCACTGCCGCGGTTGAAGCTGTTCTTACCGTCATCGTAGGAGAAGGCTACGCCCTGATAACGTTTCAGCTTTTCGTTTTCCTTAACGACATCGTCATAGCCAAGCTGGTACATGGTGTGACGGTTGCTGAAGCCATCACCGCTGTATTTGCCGCCTTTTACGCGCACCCAAACGCCTTCCTCATTATTGGTTTCGTGGCGCAGGTCGCCCATGCGCTGCATAAGCTTGTCATCCTCCACCCAGTTGGCGAAAGCCAGTCTTTGGGTTGCATCAACAGCATCTACGCTGGTGGTCGGTTTAGGCTTTGTGGAGAAGGCAGGACCAAGCGGCAGGGCATGGATAACCTCGACCTTCTTCAAGTACCAGTCAGTGTTATAGATTGAGCCTGCTTGTTCGTTGGGTTTGCTGTCCAGAGAATATTTGTACCAGTAAAGAGAACCCTCATGGTCGTTGGCGAAGAACTTGCCCTGTTCGTTATTTACGCTTACGAGGACAGTGCCTGCTGCGCCGTCTATTTTACCTTCAGAGTTGACGTTATTGAGCGTAATGTAATGGTTGCCGGTGTGGGTGCCATTAACAAATACTCTGTCGCTATTATCCTGATTTGTCGAAGCATCGATATCCATATGAAGAATACCACCTGTACCATCAAATGTCTTATCAATTATAAGCTTTTGCCACTTATGCTCATTTATATCAGTATACTTAGTATCTGTCATATCAATCAAGCCACCATTACTTAAGCTAAGATTAGTGAGCTTACTAGATAAATCCATCGTATTTTGTACATTAGTCCATACAGCAGAATTATTTAACTTCAAATTAAGTTCTGCATTATCCTCCACATAAGTGTTACCGCACAGGAAAGAAGCTCTATCATTTAAATTGATATTAATATCACCTTTATACTGAGCTATTACCTTGCCATTAATTTTGACAGTTCCACTACCATCCTCATTGACGTTAATACTACCACCTTTTTTATCAAAGTTATAAAAATCAGACCATTTTATCTTGTTTTTGAGAGCTACAATTTTTCTTGGATCATTTATTGAATTTTCTCCAGTACCGATTGCCAAAGAACCAATGTTTATATTTGCTCCATCTGCCGAAACAATACCTATACTGCTATTAACATTCTTATCAAAATCAACACTTAAATTTTTTATGTTAATCTTAGAATTACAATATGCAGTAACACCGGTAGAAATGTTACCAAATAAATTTATCTGTGTTGTACCTTGTAAATCTAAATCGCATACACTTTTTCTGCCACCCAAGTAGTCTAGAATATCGTAATAGCCTGCATTAATTCCGTATACTCTATTACCATGCACATTCATTTCGATATCACTGATTGCAGAAGACGTAATCTTTCCACCATTTCCCAAATATAAACCAGCAGTTTCAGCGTAATCATTACCTGAAGCAGCAGTAGCATTTACATTAATAATATTTTTAGCACCATTGAGTTCTATAATACCTTTCTCGCAAGCCAATATTCCTATAGTTCTATTAGTATAAGTATTATCTAATGACGTAACTTTTTTTGAGGTGCTGACATCAAGCTTAAGATTACCATTAGAAATAATAGTACCTGTA
>UMAX01020933.1_pt1 | contig 11263 bp, 6 predicted proteins | sample 1963821 | NCBI WGS metagenome assembly UMAX01 (sample SAMEA4835927, study PRJEB28245) | human gut metagenome | biome: gut microbiome; material: fecal sample | place: Denmark | collected 2008 | reverse complement strand
GGCAGCTTTTTTGTCCGCCTCGGCGACTGGATGGTCAAAAAGATGCCGGTCATTTCCAGCGTCTACTCTTTGCTGAAACAGGTGTTTGAAACGTTTCTTTCCAACAAAAGCCAGGCGTTCAGCCGGGTGGCTCTGCTCGAATATCCGCGCAAAGGCATCTGGATTTTGGGATTTGTCAGCACCGATACCGGCGGCGAAGTCAGGCGCATTCTCGACCGGGAGATGGTTAACGTCTTTATCCCCACCACTCCCAACCCGACTTCCGGCTTTCTGATTTTTGTCCCCCGGGAAGATTTGGTGTTTTTGGAAATGACGGTTGAAGAAGGCCTGAAATTTGTCATTTCCGGCGGCATCGTAACGCCGGAGGAAGCAAAGAAAATAAAAAAACGTTGACTTTGCGCACCGTTTCCGTACACTTGAAAACAAGTTTTTAAAATTATTAATCATTATTGTTTTATCTTTTAAATATCTTGAAATATGGAAAAGAAAATCAGTGAAACGACGCGGGTTTACACCCTGAATCGTCAACGGGCGGAAGAAAAGGCCGCATTGAAAGAACGGCTAAACCGCCGGGAAAACGAAATTTCCCTTGAAGAGTTGCTGGCTCTTGCCAGACGTATCAAACCCGTCTGCCGCTTTGACGGAACGCATTTCAACGCGTTTTTCCGCGGCGAGCCGGAAACGGAAGGGCTGTTTTTTATCGAGCCTTTGCCGATCGACAGCCGCAGTTTTTATTTCGGTCCGCAAAAAGTTCTGAAGGCGGAGGGGCTGCGTTACCTTTGCTCGGCTGACACCTATCATGACTATTTCTGTCCGACGATTGTCAAACCGACGGTCAAGGAGGTTTTGTGCCAGCTGCCCGAAGAGGTATGCGGACATTCGGAAGAGGTGGTTGCTTTTGAAGTCGTCCTGCCGGCACTGGATCTGTCGCTGGCCGATCCGGCATTGAAACGCCATGTGCTGGTCACGCACTTTTTCACCGGCGTGCTGCCTGAAGAAATCCGCCGGCAGCCGGTCTTGGTCGGCGAAAAACGTTACTGATTCCGCCATGGGCGGAAAATGACGAAAGCTCCGGAAATTTCCGGAGTTTTTTTTATGTTTTGAACGTCTGCGTAAGCGGGCAGATGCAGACCCGCTCATATCTTTGCGCGGCAAAGAGGGGGCGGAACAGACAAAATACGGAAAACGGAGCAATTGCTTTTATGTAAGATAATGCTTGATTTTTCTTTTTATTTATATTAAATTGCTCTCACTTCCGGAAAAGAGGGCGGATCTTCCGGCCCCGCCTGAAAGCTTTTCAGGACTACCGGGACAATAACGCAATAAATTTTAAGGATAAACTTTAATGAAAAGTATTGTAAGAGCAAAGAAAAAAACAAACCGCAGCCTGCACGCCAACCTGTGGGGCGATCCGAAGAGCCCGTTTCTTAAACGCGAATACGGTCCGGGTCAGCACGGTGCGCGCAAGAAAAAACTGACCGACTACGGCGAACAGCTGCAGGCCAAACAAAGACTGAAAACCTATTACGGCAACGTTTCCGAAAAACAGTTGCGCAAATATTATGCCGAAGCGATCAGAAGACGCGGCGATACGGCCGAACACCTGATCGGCATTTTGGAATCCCGTCTGGACAACCTGGTTTACAAAGCCAAGTTCGTGCCGACCATCTTTGCCGCTCGTCAGTTCGTCAACCACGGACACATTCTGGTCAACGGCAAAAGAGTAAACATTCCTTCTTACATGGTTAAGGCCGGCGACGTTATTTCGATCAAGGAAAAATCCCGCGAAATGCCGATGGTCGTTGCCGCGCTGGAATCCAACCTGCATGAAGTTCCTTCCTATCTGGAAGCGGATTCCAAATTCAGCGTTAAGTACGCTTTCGTTCCGAAGTTTGACGACGTTCCGTACGCGTCGGTTATGGAACCGAACCTGGTTATCGAATTCTACTCCAGATAATCCGATATCCGAAGATATGTCGAAAAGCCCCGGGATTGTGCAATCTTGGGGTTTTTTGCTTTAAATATTGTTTCGAGTATGCTTATATACTTCCATATTCACTAAATGTTATACAAGGAACCGACCGATGGATGATGTTATAATGGATAGAAGAACCGAAGAAGCGCCGGCGCAGGATGCACGCCTTAAGGTGCGGAAAAAAAAGAAAAAACGCGTCAACAGCAGTTTTTTGAACTATTTGTTCAACCTTTTTGCCTGCTGTCTGATCACCGTTTCCTTTTTGGGGATGGATTTTGTCCTTTTTGCCTCTTCGGGACCGATTAACGTCTTCAGCGGCAGCAGCTTGCGGCCGGAAGTCCTCTATCTTTTGATCGGCATTGCCGCGGCCGTGCTTGCGGTTTATTTCTGTTTGTCGTTTCTCAGCATCATTTTATATCTGCTGACCGGTCTTGCAACCGGGTTTTGCACTTATGCCATGGTCAACCAGTTTGCCAATTTCAATACCGACGGCACCGTCGGCAGTTCGGGAACTTTCGGTGCGGTTGCCGTCGGCGTGGCGGTCTTTGCCGTTCTGGCGCTGACGCCGAAAAGATACAAGGCACTTTTGGTTATGACTGCGGTTTTCTGCTTCGGCGCCGTCCTGGTTAACCAGAACGTCGAAAGAAGCGAGTTTGTCACCGATCCGGAGATGAAACCGGTTCTTGCGGCAGATGCGGAGCCGGGGCAAAAGACGGTAACGGTTATGATCGCCAACGCGCCTTCCTACAGTTACATCAACAGTCTGAGCAATACGGAAGCGGCCGAACCGTATAAGAAACGGCTGATGCAGATCATGCTCGGTTTTTATGCCAAAAACGGCTTCCGTCTGTATCCCAACGCCTATGTCACCAACGGCAACCAGTTCATCAACGCTGCCCGCAGCCTCAACTATGCGGCGGGAGAGGAAATCTCATTTTTACAAAATCAGGTTTTGAGGGAAGGGTACTGGCAATTTAAAAACCGGGAAGATTTTGAGGCTTACCTGAAAGACAATGCGGTTTATGACAAATTAAAGGAAAAGGGCTTCAAAATCAGCGCTTATCAGTCGCACGGGATCAACTTGTGCAAGAAAGACAATGCCGATGCCGTCGACCGCTGCGTCAGCAAAATAAATTTTCCGTCAAACATTGATCCGCTCAAACTGACGACGGCGGAAAAAATGCAGGTGTTGTTTGCCCAGTGGCTGGAAAGCACCGGCTGGTTCAACGGCGAAGGCTTTATGAAAACGATATACGGCTATCTGAAACCGTTGTACAATCCGGCCAAAACTCCGGTAATCGGCACCAGCTACAAAAACCTTTACGTTCTCAATTCCTTTAAGAATTTGGAGCTGATGCTTAACGACATGGCGGCGGACAAAGGCGCCAACGCGTATTTCGTATATCTTGACCTGCCGGCGGACATGTTCGTCTATGATGACATGTGCCGTTTGAAACCGACGGAAGAATGGCTGCCCAAACGTAACCAGCCGTGGGCGGACAACAAAGCCTTCCTTGAAAAACGCAACGCTTACCTGAAGCAGACCATGTGCCTGTTCGGACAGCTGGAGAAGATGATGCAGGCCATCCGCAAGCTGCCCGGCGGCGACAAAACAACGGTCGTCATCGAAGGATTGTCCGGGGTAGACGATCTGGTCGGCACCGACAATCAGGATCTTTCCGACCGTTTCCGCAATGCGCAGATGGTTGCCTTGGCGGTACGGGCAGCGGGCAGCAGACAGTTTGTCATCAACAAGTCGATTTGTCCGACGGAAGAAATTTTGAACAACCTGTTCAACGGGGGGCCGAAATGCACGGAGTTCGGACGAACGAAACTGTCCAAGAGCACCAAAAAGGCGGTTAAAGAGTCGGTTGACGCCGTTCGTTTCACCAACGATATTGCGCAGAAGTCTTTGCAGGAGTTTAACCGCTGGTACAAAGAGTGGAACAAAGTCAACTATCAGGCGCCGCTCGTTTCCCCGCTGACGGTTTCGACGCAGCCGCTTAAAGCTTCGGAAGCGCCGGCCGCAGCCGCACCGTCGGCATTGCCGCCGCTTGAAGAAAAGGCGATTTCCGAACAAAAAGTGACGGATAAAGAAGTGAAAGTCGGCGAAGAGGCAAAAGTGGAATCGCTGGCAAAAGCAAGCGAGGAACCCGTTGCCGCAGAATAGTCCGGACACGGCGGCGGCGCCGATTTCCAAATGGCGGGCGTTTTGCCGCAACCGGCGCGCCAAAGTTTCGCTTGTCCTGCTTTTGACAATGCTTACGCTCAGTCTGCTTGCCGACGTTTTGGCCAACGACAAACCGCTTTTGGCAAAATACCGGGGCGAATTTTACTTTCCGTTGTTTAAAACCTATACCGACCTGGATTTCGGCGGAGATTTTCCGACGCCGGCGGACTACGGCGATCCCTATCTGCGCAAAAATATCGAAGACAACGGCTGGATGCTGATGCCGCCGATACCTTTTTCTTTCAATACGGTTGACATGGAAATGAACGAGCCGACGCCGTCCGCGCCGTCGCGGCGGCACTGGCTCGGTACCGATGATGAGGGCCGGGATATTCTGGCGCGCATTTTGTACGGACTGCGACTGTCCATGGCGTTTGCTTTTCTGCTTACGTTTTTTTCCTCGCTGATCGGTGTTGCCGCCGGCGCGGTGCAAGGCTATTTCGGCGGCCGGCTGGATATTTTGATGCAGCGGTTTATCGAAATTTGGGAATCTTTGCCGCAGCTTTTTATCCTGATTATCGTTTCGAGTATTTTCCTGCCGTCTTTCTGGACGCTGCTGGCAATTCTGCTCTTCTTTTCCTGGACTTCGCTGACGGGAATGGTACGGGCGGAGTTCATGCGCACCAGAAATTTTGAATTCGTCAAGGCGGCGAGGGTGCTCGGGGTCGGCAATCTGCGAATCATATACCGGCATATTCTGCCCAACGCTCTGGTTTCCGCCGTTACCTTCATTCCGTTCATTTTATCGGAAGCCGTGGTCGCGCTGACGGCGCTTGACTTTCTCGGGCTTGGATTGTCGCATGAATATCCGTCGCTGGGGGATCTGGTGCGACAGGGCAAGGATAATTTGCAGGCGCCGTGGATCGGCATTTCCATCTTCGTCGTCCTGTCCGTTTTGCTGACGCTGCTGATTTTTGTCGGCGAAGGCGTACGGGACGCTTTGGATACAAGGAAAAACCGCCGATGAAAGCCATGTTGGAAGTCAAAAATTTGTCAGTCTCGTTTAGCACCGGCGAGAACGGATGTAATCAGGCAGTCGAGGACGTGTCTTTTTCCCTTGCGCCGGGAGAAGTGCTGGGAATTGTCGGCGAGTCCGGCTCGGGAAAATCCGTTACCGCGCTTTCCGTGCTGGGGCTGCTGCCATACCCCAAAGCCAAACTGGGAAAACAAACGTCAATCAGGTTCGAAGGGCGGGAACTGGCCGGGCTGGATGACGAAAACTACCGAAAAATCAGGGGAAACCGCATCGCGTATATTTTTCAGGAACCGATGTCCTCGCTCAACCCGCTGCACACGATTGAAAAACAGATTGCCGAAAGTCTGATTTTGCATCGCGGTTTTAACGAAAAAGAGGCGGAAAAAGAAGTTTTGCGGCTGTTGAAATTAACCGGCATTCAAAACGCGGAAAAACGGATGAAGTCCTATCCGTTTGAACTCTCGGGCGGTCAGCGGCAGCGGGTGATGATTGCCATGGCAATTGCCAACCGGCCGGATATTCTGATTGCGGACGAACCGACGACCGCACTTGACGTAACTGTTCAGGAACAGATTATCAACCTATTGAATGAACTGAAGAAAAAACTGAATATGTCCGTTATGTTTATCAGCCATGATCTGGCTGTAATCAGAAAAATCGCCGATCGCGTGCTGGTGATGAAAGACGGACGGGTGGTGGAAGAGGGAACGGTCAAACGGATTTTTGAAAATCCTTCCCATGCTTATACAAAAGATTTGATTAATGCGCATATGTTGCTGAAAAAGCAAAACAAAGAGGGAAAAGTTTTGCTCCGCGCGGAAAACGTCCGGGTTACTTTTCCGCTGAAGAAAAATCTGTGGGGAAAAACGGTTGAGGAGCTGAGAGCGGTCGACGGCGTTTCTTTTGAACTGCCGCAGGGAACGACGCTGGGAGTTGTCGGCGAATCCGGTTCGGGAAAAACCACTCTGGGATCGGCAATTGTCGGCTTGACGCCTTTTCTGGGCAATATCAGTTTCAACGACAGAAAATTGCAATTTTTGACGGCAAAAGAACGTCGCAATTTGAGCAAAAATATTCAAATAGTCTTTCAGGATCCGTACAATTCCCTGAATCCGCGGATGAATATTGAGGAAATCGTCAGCGAAGGGCTGCTTGTACACTATCCGCATCTGAGCCGGGAAGAGCGGCGGGAACGGGTTTTGCAGGTTTTGGCGGAAACGGGACTGCAAGCCTCTGATCTGGCTAAATATCCGCATGAATTTTCCGGCGGACAAAGGCAGAGAATTGCTATTGCCAGAGCTTTGATTCTGAAACCGCAATTGCTGATTTTGGACGAGCCGACATCCGCGCTCGACGTAACGATTCAAGCGCAAATTATAAAATTGTTGTTGGAAATTCAACAAAAAAGAAACTTGAGTTATATTTTTATCTCGCATGACATGAATGCCGTACGGGCAATGTCGGACCGAATTATGGTCATGAAAGACGGTAAAGCGGTTGAAACAGGAAGCCGCGAGGATATTTTTGAGCATCCGAAGCAGGCATATACGCGAAAACTGATTGCCGCCGCAATCTGAGCAGACGCGGCGCAGTACGGCGTTTGATTTTTTTTCGGACGACAAAATGCCTGTACTCAGCTTACGAATACTTATTTTAAAAACTGTTGACGGATCGTTATTACAACGACAAAAAAGTTTTTTACGTGCAAAACCATGGCCCTTTGCCGCAGCGTGCATGCACAAGAAGCTAAAAGCTCAATTTGACACGAATATATCTTCAGAGCTTTTATGAATCGTCAGATCAGGAATTTTTATCTTGTCGGAAACCGGTACAATTTGTAAACATTATAAAAACTGCCGTTATTATCAGGTTTCGGCATTAAAAAACTTAGAGAAGACAAGCTTTGCGCTTCCGCTTATCGTTTTGCAGGGAAATTTTAGCGCAGATCGGGCAAAATGTGGAATAAAACAAAAGGCAGAAAACCACGATTTGAAAAAATTAAATAACTTCCACTAGCTGACGCAAGTTGTATTAACCATTCCGCACTTCGTTCGTCCAGCCCGAAGCTACGCAAGCCTTACGGCTGGGCTAGTATGTCTACATCTATCTGCTGACGCAGACGTTCGAATCATAAAAAACGGTATTCAAAAAGTATATTTGTCTCGGTTGAGCCTAAGAAACATCAAGCAGCAGACGTCATTTTTCCTTGTCGTAAGTTTTTCAGGAATCCGTTTTCCTTATCGTGCTGAAAATGTCTGGAAGTACGGATGGCCGTCCGGAAAACAAAACAAGTTTAATTTTGCGCTTAAAAATAATTTTGTCCTTGTTCTGAACGCTGTTTTTGGTGCTTGTTTCAATATTTTTCTTTTGCTTATCAATCCGTTGTCTATAAAACAATAACTATACATAATACATATTATGCGACAAATATATATAATGGAAAAAGGGCGCTTTCTTGTTTCCGAAACATCGCACAATTGTTTGAAAAAACGATGTTTTTTCTTTTCTTTATCAAAAAAAATACCGGCAACGGAATCAATTTGCGCTTTCCTGTTGTATTTCTTTTTTGCGTTGAGCATTTCTTCTGTAAAATTTTCTAAGGAAGTTTTTTTTATCAGACGGCCAGAAAAATTTTCCCGCCTGTTTGATTGTTCAAAGGCTGGATTGTCAATCTGCCACGTTAAATATTTTCCACCGGCCTGCGCAAGCGGTATTAGCCGTTCCAAACCTCAACCGCCCGGCCCAAAAACTTCGCAAGCTTACGACGGCGCCGGAATGCCTGCACTGCTTATGCAGACGTTTTAAAAACATAAAAGAAAAGCGAGGCTTGTTTAACCGGTCATTATTCCCTGCCCGGCAAGTTCCGGCGGTATATTTTCCAGTGTTGAAAGCAGCGTTGTTTTGTCATGGTTCCGTAAATTGTTAAGACAAAACCAAGTTTTTTTGTAAAGTGCAATATTACCGGTTCCGACAGAAAAACCGATGTTTTTATCCGGCATCTGTTTTGTCTGCTGTCGAAGCTTCAAGATAATTCTCTTGTACTTTCCGTTATTAAACGCCCGTCCCTAAGATTTTTGTTGAGGCGTCATCGGCAAATGCCGGTGCAATGTGTGTAAGCAGACAAATCGCTTAATGCGTACGAAAAGATTTTTTCCAAGCAGTGACTGTCTTAACTGATTATATGATATTTTTTTGACGAAAACCGCGCCAATGCGTCGGTTTTAATCGGCACGTTTCTCAGTTTGTATTTGGGGCGAACAAATTGCCGATGCCGGCCAGGGAATCCGTGGGCGAGCAACTGTACCGAATTGAAATTAAAGAAGGATATTGCAAAACGTTATACCGATAACGATAACAGCGGCTTGCCGCTTTTCCGGCTGCGTACCGGTAATCAGAATGTCAAAATTCTCTGCCGCCGTACCTCAATTTGAACCGGCGGCGGAATGAGGACTAAAATTTATACAGGACGAATGTCGCTTTATGCCCGCGCCGGGCGCAGTCCGCATTTTCTTTCTTTCATATCGATTTTTTCTTTAAGGCTGTCCATGTTGTCACCGAGTATGTCATGGCTCTGATGATCCGTATCCTTTTATGTTTTGTATATTCTCCGCGGATGTCTCTGTAAAATCTCTTTCCAAAATCTTCCTGCAAAAACAATGTTATATTTAAATCAAGACAGTTTGGCGCGCTTTTCCCTCTTTGTCGGCAATAAAGTTTTCCGTATAAAGCGGCTTAAGTTTTCCGTTTGCAAAAAACATCCCGCGAAAAGTAACAGAATGTCTTTATGATTGGACGCATGCGTAAGCGGGCAGATGCCGGCTCCGGCCCAGCCGTAAGCTTGCGAAGCTTTTCGGCCGGGCGGTTGAGGTTCGGAACGGCTAACCGCCTGCGTCAACTTGCGGAAATTTATGCATTTGTTTCGCTTGCTGTTACTGTTCGTTGTTTTGGTTGAAAAACTTATTGTTCTTCGGAAAGCCGAACGGAACCAGTTTGCCGACTTGGGCGCGATGACCGAGCCAGGTCAGAAGTTCTTTTTCCGTGCTGACGCCGCCGGAACGGTTAAAACTGAAACCGTCCGCTTCGTTGAAGAACTGAATGTCCGACAATCCTCCGTCTTTGTACTTTTGCAGCCCCACGCCGCGGCCTCTGGCCAAAGTCGGTATTTCCTCGCTTTTGAAGACCAGCAGTTTGCGGTTGTCGCCGACGATGGCCACCATGTCACCGGTAACTTTCAGGCAGAACATGGCCGCGTCTCCTTCGGAAACGTTCATGATTTTACGTCCGTTGCGGGTTTGGGCAATGATGTGGTTTTCGTCGATGATAAAGCCGTAACCGCGTTTTGACGCAATCAGATATGAGGCTTTCGGTTCAAAAACGAACATGGAAACGACTTCGTCGTTGTTGGCGACGTCGATCATCAGCCGCAGCGGTTGTCCGAACCCTCTTCCGCTCGGGATTTCGTTGGCTGCAACGTTGAAGAATTTGCCGGAACTGTCCATAATCACCAGTTTATCGGTCGTTTGTGCATGGAGTGCAATTTGCAGCGCGTCGTCGTCTTTGAACTTGAACTCGTCGGTGAGGCTGACGTGTCCTTTCAGACTGCGTATCCACCCTTTTTGCGACAAAATAACGGTGATCGGTTCTTTTTCGATCAGCGCTTCCAGCGGAACTTCGATTTCTTCCGCCACTTCGGAAAACTCCGTACGACGACGACCGAGCGCGGTTTTTTTGCCGAATTTTTCCTTCATCTGCCTGATTTCGGCCGCAATCGCCAGCCAGCGTTTGCCTTCGTCGCCGAGCAGCTCTTCCAATCCCGCTTTTTCTTCGGACAATTCGTCATATTCTTCACGAATCTGGCTTTCTTCCAGTTTGCGCAGCGAACGAAGCTTCATGTTCAAAATGGCTTCCGACTGGTTGTCTGTCAGTTTGAACTCTTTCATCATGACGGCTTTGGGATCGTCTTCCTCGCGGATAATTTGAATAATCCGGTCAAGGTTGAGGTAGGCAATCAGATAACCGCTTAAAATTTCCAAACGGTAATTGATTTTTTCCAGCCGGTAATTTGTACGCCGGATCAATACCGTATGACGATGATTTAAGAATTCGCGCAAAACTTCTTTGATTGACATCACCCGCGGAACGCCGTCGGAATCAAGAACGTTCATGTTGAGATTGAAACGGCTTTCAAGATCCGTTTGCTTAAACAAATGCTCCATCAGCAACCCGGCGTCGACCAGGCGGCTTTTGGGTTCCAGCACAATGCGGATGTCGTGCGAAGATTCGTCGCGGATGTCGCTTAACAGCGGAATTTTCTTTTCCAAAAGCAGCGAAGCGATTTTTTCCACCAGTTTGGCTTTGGGCACCATATAGGGAATTTCGGTGATGACGATCTGATATTGCCCGTGTCCCAGGTCTTCTTTTTCCCATTTGGCACGGATGCGGAAAACGCCCTTCCCCTGGCGGTACGCGTCCAAAATGTTTTCAAACTTATCAATAATGTATCCGCCGGTCGGAAAATCGGGGCCTTTTATTTTTCGCACCAAGGGTTCGATTTCGCATTCGGGATTTTCGATCAGGTACAGCAGCGCGTCGCAGACTTCACTCAAATTGTGCGGCGAGATGTTGGTGGCCATGCCGACGGCAATGCCGGCAGAACCGTTGCACAACAGATTCGGCACCATTGAGGGCATGACAACCGGTTCGCTTTCCTCTCCGTCATAGGTTTCCATGAAGTCGACGGCGTTGTCGTTTAACCCTTCCATCATTGCAATTGCAAATTCGGTCAGCCGGGCTTCCGTGTAACGCATGGCGGCCGCGCCGTCGCCGTCGATGTTGCCGAAGTTGCCCTGCCCGTCGACCAACGGATAACGGACGGAAAAATCCTGTGCCAGACGAACCATGGCGCCGTATACGGCACTGTCGCCGTGAGGATGGTATTTACCGATGACGTCGCCGACCACGCGGGCGCATTTCTTAAACCCGGATTTCGGGTCAAGATGAAGCTGGCGCATGGCGTATAGCAGCCGGCGGTGAACCGGTTTCAAACCGTCGCGGACGTCCGGCAGCGAACGGGAAACAATGG
>UMAX01033546.1_pt1 | contig 11315 bp, 11 predicted proteins | sample 1963821 | NCBI WGS metagenome assembly UMAX01 (sample SAMEA4835927, study PRJEB28245) | human gut metagenome | biome: gut microbiome; material: fecal sample | place: Denmark | collected 2008 | reverse complement strand
CCATTCATAATCGGCCCGTTCCAGAGCGCCGCCCAGCAGCCCCTGCCGGAATTTCCGGTGCCGTTCCCGCACGGCCGGGTCTACGCTGTCCCGGTTCAAATACAGTTCCAGAAACCCGCAGAGGACAGCCGCTTCCTCCATCGTATAAAACACTACAGCACCCCTTTCACACAAACAGGCATTATTGTAGCACATACGAAGGGATAATAGAAGCCCTAAAGTGTGTCGCGCTGTTAATACCACTGTATGGTATTGATTTTTTCCAGCAGTTCATCCCAACAATTCTGTGGGTTCCATTCAATCTTACCACTTTGCATGATTCCAAGTGTAATATCAAAAAGCACATTTTCCTTGCTATCTTCAAACATCATCCACCGAATTCCATTTGTATATAGCACTTTATGAAATACTCTTATATGTCCATTCAATTGTTCATCTTCTTTATTTAACAAAACCGCCGGTCTTTTTGCTTCAATGCATCCGTATATGCAAGCATTTGAATTCTTTTCCCTCTTTAGCACCACAAAATCAGGAAAACTTCCATCGCCATAGAATCGTTTTGAAATGGAGGATGTTCTTCTGGCAGACACATCTCGCACAGACAATTTGCACGTATTATTTGACTCTCTGATCATACTGGCAATAATCGAATACAGTTCAATTTCTACGCAAGCATTTTGGATAAGTGCTAACTCAATCTCTTCCTTATAATCCTCGTAGTTACTAAATACCGACATTTTTCTATTCCTCATGCTTTATGATTTGTTATTTCCTGCACACATGATACCACACTTTTGCATATGAAGCAATTCTGCTATCTCTCCGGTTTTCTGGTTTGTAGGTTTTTTCCATTCTTCGGCCTCTCCACTTTTCCTAACCAGACCTCGTCGATGGTTCTATTCCACGCTTCCTCCAGCGATTCCACCGGCAAGCCATTGGCCTCGAAGCCCCGCTGGATCACGCGGTAATAATACGGGGACGGCAGTGCAGGCTGGCGGCAATACGGCTCCGCCATGATATAGACCATGACGGGGATCTCTGTGCCAGCCGCGTCTTTAACCGTCACCGTTTCTTTCGTGTAGTGGCGGGGATACCCCTCATACCGGTCCAGAGACTGTTCGCAGTTTGGCGTGATCTTCCACACCAGTCCGTAGACAACGCTGCCTTTTTTCGGCGTAACAGTAGCAAAGCCGTTGCCGCGGAACCGCAGCTCGTAGTTTTCCAGCCTGACCGGTCCCACGGTCTCAGCATCCGGACATCGCTGCGCCATCTGCTCCAGATCAAGGTTGCTGCCGTAGGCGAAATACAGAGTTTCTTCCATCTTAGTCCCCCAGCAGTCTGAGTCCGCCGATTCTGTCCAGATGGCGGAACATGGCCTGCGCCTGCGTTTCCGTATCTCCATCCGGCAGTGGGCAGTCCATTCCTGTGGTGCGGATGACATTGCTCTGTAAAAACCAGATGTAGCTCTCGATGTCCGGGAACTCTGTGGGATCAAAGCTGAGATCCCGAAGCTGTTCCATGATCCCGGCTGCGGTCCCTTCGTACACGGTATCTTCAATTTGAATCTTCAAAGGCTTCACCTCTCCATTTCTCTGGATCTTTTCTTCTTTTTGTTGACTGCATAGCTGTCCTTATCAAAACGCCATGCACGGTCGCCGTCCAGGTTTGCCAACAGGTGGTCACGGGTATGCTTGAATTCCTCGCCGTTGAGTCCCAGCCGCACCAGCCAGACCCGGAAGGTAAACAGCTCATTGTCACTGTGGGTCTTGCGCATGACCGTGCTGCGCTGGGCAATGGCCTGGGCGGAGATGGCAAGGCACAGATTCACATAGGCGGCGACTTTTCCCGCGTGGAGCGTGGAATTGAAGCAGCGCCATTCCACCGTTCCCCGGTAAAAGACCGAGTGCAGATTCAGTGCGTAATAGCGGGTCCAGTTATAATGGTCTGCGCTGCCGTTATCCCCCTCATACCAGATATTCTCCAGCTGCGTCAGGTCCCTTGTCTCATCCGACGAGAGCCTGCGTGCCTGCTTCAGCATGGGTTCCCGCACCTTCTGACACCAGCGGGATGCCCGGCTTTCATTGACCTGCAGCGCTTTGAACAGGATATCCTCCTTGGAGTACATGATGCCGATGAGGTTTTTCAGACTCTGCCGGTTATGGTTTGCGGCGTCCACATGGACATGGATGCCGCAGGAGCTGTTGGCCTTGGCCCCTGCGTGGCGCACCTGCCGGATACATTCCTGTAGCTTGGGCAGTTCCGCGTAGGTGAGCTTTGGTGTTACCATCTCCACGCGGTATCTGTAGTCACCTGTTGCACGATAGCCGCTGCCGATCTTCTGCTCCCCGTGGATGCTGGAGTCACTCATGACCGTCCACTCTTTGCCGTCCCGATCCGTCACACACCATTTATCGTAAGCGCCGCCCACATAGCGGGCGTCCGTTGCAAAATACGAAGCCAGTGCTATTGCCGCCTGCTCACGGGTGACGCCGGTCATTTCAACTTCCACGCCGAAGCACTGGTCCTTCATCCCGATCATGCGGCAGCACCGGCTTTCAGTTCCGCATCCACCTCCCGGATACGGCGCCCGATGGCTTCAATGACATTGGCGGTGACGCTGTTGCCTGCCTGCTTATACGCCTGCGCGTCGGACTGGATGGCGAGGATGCGGTCGTTCTGCCACTCATCGAAGCCCTGCAGCCGCAGACACTCCCGCGGCATCAGACGCCGGATGCGTCCGCCACGTTCCACGATGCCCTGGATGCAGCTCGTCTCCAATGTGTGGGCGATATCCTGTCCCACACGACCACGGCGGGTATTGCTCCCGGAGAAGCCGAGATTAACGCTGTCGCCGGGATTCGCCTCTTTGTAGCCTTTTTTCGTGGCTTCTTTGATGAGCAGAACACCGGAACGCTCTGCTCTATGATTAGACAGCGTTGTCTGTCCATATCGGGCGGTGAGGCAGCGGGCGGTGTCCGTTTGCTTTGGATGCCCGCTGCAAAGGTCTATCAGCACAGCGTTTTGCGTTTGATTCCGGTTGATACCTCTGAAATCGCTGGCGTTCAGTGAAATTGCGGTATCCCTCTTTCCGACGATTCCATCTTTCCGATTAAAGCCTACCAGATATAATCCGGTTTTCCCACCCACACCTCCAGCGCCGGCAGTCTGCGTGCAGGCTATTCCGTCTGCGTCGTAGACACGGGAGCCTTGTGAGCCTCCGAGGACTTGTATAAGAGCTTTTCCACCTGTGCCGAAGACAGGAAATATTTTTCCGGCGCATCGGGGATCAAGATAGCAGATAAGGAACAGCCGCCTTCTGGATTGCGGGACTCCAAAATGTTTGCTGTTAAGCACCATCCATTCCACGCGGTACCCCAGGTCATTAAGCGTGGCGAGGATGACAGAAAACGTCCGGCCTTTGTCATGCGACAGCAGTCCCGGAACGTTTTCGAGCAGAAGATACGAAGGTCGCTTGGATTGAGCCAATCGGGCAATTTCAAAGAAGAGAGTGCCGCGGGTATCGTCAAAGCCCCTTCTTCTGCCAGCGATTGAAAATGCCTGACAAGGGAATCCTCCGCACAGAAGGTCGAAGTCCGGCAGATCTGCGGGGTCGATTTTTGTGGCATCGGGATAATATCGTTCCTCCTTTCCCGGCTCATAAATGGCCTCATAGCTGGCATTGGCATATTTGTCGATCTCGCAGTGTCCTACACACTGGAAGCCGCCCGCGCGGGTCAGTCCCGTGCGGAAGCCGCCGATGCCGGCAAACATATCAAAATATCGGATCAGGTCATCTCATCTCCTTCCTGCAGGGCAAGCAAAAAGCCGAGGACGCTTTCATCTACATCCCCGGCGCCGCCGCTATCCTGCGCTTCTTCTTTGGTAAGCTGCGCACCCCGCAGTTCCCGTCGGATGGTCTGGCGAACGGCATCCAGCAATTCCTGCTGCCCTTTATACTCACAGACCATGCGGCAGACCGCGGCGGTGCGCTGTCCCGCGGGGATCTCCGCCAGCTTCTTCCACGCCCTGCGCTGTATGGGTGAGGACATGGAAAAGGACAGATTGATCCGCTTTTTGTTACTGCTCATCGTTCTTTGTGAGCCGCTCTGCCAGCCGCTCATAGCCTTTGGCGTTGAGGGACACATCGTCAAGGATGACTGGGCGGCAAAGGCCGTCCGCAGCGGATACATTCCGCTTCAGCAGCGCCGCACCGCCGCCCAGAAAAACAGCAGGCATGGCACGGGTATCCAGTCCGCTCTCCGTAATGGCGGAGAGCAGGCGATGGACATAGGCGTCTGCCTGCCGGTCAATAATTTTTCTGGCATCCTCGTTGATATGGACAGCATCGCCGCGCAGCACGCTTTCCATCTGTGCCGCCGTCATAGACAGGCCCAGTGCGCGGCGGATCTGCTCACCGATCTCATCCAGACAGCGGATCATACCGAGTTCCAGACTGCGGCAGGTCGACGCATTGGGGATACGGTTGTCCAGGCGCATCAGATCCACGGTCCAGCCACCGATATCCGCCACGATCACAGAAGGCTCATCCAGCAAGATGCTCTGGGTCAAAACCGCGGCATAGCCCTGCGGGAACAGGGACACCTTGCGGATGGCGATGGAATAGTCCTGTCCTTCATAGCGGAAATTCACAGTTTTCCCATCCCGGAGCAGATAGTCCCGGAATGCGTTTTTCTCCCGTCCAAAGCTGGTGAGAGGCAGCCCTGCCGCCAGATGGATCTCTGCCGCAGGCTCCGCATGACGGAAGGAGAGTTCCTTTGCGATGGCCGCCAGCGTGAGGAGGTAATAATTCTCTGTCTGCGTTTTGTTCTTCTGCAGCGCCTGACGCCCGCTGCCCACCACATAGAATTTTCCGCCGTATTCCAGCACGTCCTTCAGCGTATATGGCTCATGCTCATATGCCACCAGACCGGAGGGGAACGAGAAATGGGCCGTTTTCATAGCGGCATAGCCGTGGTCGACACCAACAATCATGGACTCTCTCATCTTGCTTCACCTCCACGGCTGCGTTTCTTCTTATTTGATGTCTGGCGCCGGTCATAGTCCTTTCCGGCACGGATAAGGTCCCGGATCTCCTTCAGCTGCGGATTCCAGCGCGTTTGACCGTCCCACTCCGGATGCTTCGCGCAGAGCCGGGGCAGATATTTCTTCAGATCCGCGCCCTCTCTGGGATACTCGATGCCGCCCTTATAGACGATTCCCTGTTCCAGCTTCATCAAAAGTGCTTCATATGCGCTCCAATCTGTCTGATCATAGGCGCTTTTCCCGGTGAGCTGCTCATAGGCATACTCTCCGACATAGCTCAACTGCTCAAAGCGGCAATCTCCGTAGGGAACGACATCCGCAAGGCTGTCCGGGTCTGCCAGCGCAGCAAAATAGACCTCGCGCCCCTGTGCGATGAGCCAGGCGCGAAAATCGATAAACCCGTCATCGCTGCAGCCGTATTCCTTCATGATCCCTGCCGCGTCCCACAGGCCGTACTTGTCCGCGAGATCTTCATAGGCGTGGATGATGTCGTGGAAATTCTGCGCCTGCGTGGGGCCCATAGAAACCAGTCGGTCTTTCAGATAGGCCAGCATGGCGTCCATATCCTGCCCGCAGGCGTTTTTTGCCTCATGGATCAGGTTCCAGAAGGATTCTTTGTTGATCTCTGTGATCGGTTCTTTCACATTCTGCCTCTCCTTCCCAATACGTTTTTTGATGTGCGCTGCCGCACCCGCGCAGATCTTTTGATAAAACGCGCGATACTCCGGTGTGGTCTTATCCACTTCACCGAGGATGGCACGCTCACAGGGCGTGCCGGGGACGAGCTCCCAGGTAACGGTCCCAAAGTATGCCGCTTCCAGATACCGCAGCAGCGTGTGTCCGTTTGCCATCTCAAACATTCCCCGGTTACCCTCATAGGGAAATTCTTCATAGACCTTGAGCCCGGTGACTTCTTCCGCGGCGGCATACAGCGAGAAACCGTCTGCGTCCAGCGTCGGCGCAAGCTGCGCGTACTGTTCCTCCTGGGATAGCATTTTGTCATGCTGCTCCATCTGACCGCTCCTTTCTTACCCAACCCATAAAGCGCTCCAAAAGGTGAACCCGTCCGCGCACCTTCCCGGCAGACACATCCAGTCCATTCATCTGCGCCTGAATGCGGCGCTGAATGGCTTTCAGCTTCTGCGGGTCATTGCAGCAGTCTACGATGACATACTCGCCGCCGCTGGTGGAGAGGATTTCCCGCTTGCCGTTCTCGTCCCGGATGCCGGACAGGAGACGCTGTCCCAGTCGTTTCCGGTAGGCGTCCTGAAGCGCGTCCATATCTCCGCAGACATCGTGCTTTTTCAAGATCTCCGCGATCTCACAGGAAGTGATCTTCGTTTCGGCAGACAGCTTTTGCAAAATCTCCGCCTGCGCGTCAGGCGGGATTCCCGTCCGGCTGGGCGCCATTTTCTTCGTTTCCTGCATCGACACACCTCCAATCCGCGGGCAGGATCTTCTGCTCGATGATATCCGCAATCGTCCGGAACACCTCCGCCAGCTCGCGGGATTCCTTTACGGTATCCTGCATTTCCTCCGGGGTCATCCGCGTCCCGTCCGTCCAGCAGCGGATATTTTCCTCGGACGGCGTCAGCAGGACGGCTTTTTCGTATGCCTTGCAGAAAAGCGCCGCGATTTTTCCTTTCCGGTCGATCTCGGCGTCCTGCTTTTTCAGTTCTTTTTTTGCTTTTTCGTATTCCAGCGCTTCGGCGGCCGCCTGCTCCCGCTGCTCTTCCGGCAGGTCCTGAAGCTGCCGGGTCAGGTCATAACCCTTGTTGATGGAAAGTTCCTTCTTATCCAGCGCCTCCTTGATGACCTCCGGGGCATTCTCATCGATCTGCATGACCTTGCCCATGGTGCGCTCACCCAGGCCGACTGCTTCTGCCAGCTCCTTGCGGGTGTCCACAGTATCGGAACTTTCCGGCAATGTTGCCGAAAGGTCTGTGCGTGCCCCTTGGTTTGCCCTGGCTTTTGCCTCGATCTCCGGCTTCAGCTTCAGCGCAATCTTGCCCAGCTCCCACTTTTCCAGATTGCGGCGGTTTTTCTGTGTGTCCAGCGCCCACTGCTTGGCTTCCAGCAAATCCTCAAAGGAAAATACCGCCATCGTATAGGGCAGGCCATGCTTTTCGCACAGTGACTGACGGTTATGCCCATCCACGATCACCATGTCCTCATTGACGATGATGGGGGAGTAACAGCCGTTTCGCAGCAGATCCTCTTCCAGAGCGGCAGACTGCTCCGCGCTCAAAGGCGGGAGCAGCTCGGCCATTTCCGGCAGGATCACAGGGCTGCGTTCTGCGCTGGTGTATGTGATCCCGGTGTTTTTCATCAGGCGGCATCCTCGCAGACAGACGCAGCATCCACAGCCTGTGCCGCGTCCTCCGCCTTGCGGGGAGACAGGAATTCCACATCGCTGGCTTTGATGAGGAAACCGGGCTGACGCTCCGGTTCGTCCTCAAAAGTAATGGTCTCAAAATCGCCGGAGGCCGCCAGCTTGCAGCCCTTCCACGCAAACGCCGCGCAGCGCTCCGCCAGAGGACCGCGCACCTTGATGGAGATATAATCGGTGAGCTTGTTGCCATCCTTATCCTTATAGCGGCGGTCCGAGGCGATTCGCAGGATGGCGTAGGACTTGCCGGTGGTCTCATTCATTTTCAGTTCCACATCGTTGGTCAGGTTGCCAATGGCAGTGATCTTCAGCATTGTTCAGTTCTCCTTTTTAATTATGATGTTTGATGTTAGAAAAGCCACCCTCCCGGCATCGGGAGGGTGGCAGGGTGTTTACTTGCCCCAGCTTTCGCTGTCACCAAGAATGGCGGTATGGGCGTTGGCAGCCTCCATGACTGCGTAGTACGCCCAATGCTTGCGGCTGACATCCGGGAAGGTGTTCAGCTTGCGGAGGTTATCCGCAATGTATGCCTCATCCGCTTCGCGGCCCAGCAGGCGGTTGACGATGGTCACAACCTCCGCACGGTTGATCTCGTCGTCAGCACGGAAGGAGCCGTCGCCATAGCCGTTGATCCAGCCATGCTTGGCGGCAGCCTTGATGTACGTGGCGGCCCAACAGCCGTCGCTCACATCGTTGAAGTCCTTATACTGCTCCATGATCTCAGCGTCGCCATCGCCGTACACATCAAAGAAGCGGACGGCCAGCGTTATGAACTCGGCACGGGTAATGGCATCGTCGGGGGCAAAGATAGTCTTGCTCTTACCGTAGGTGACACCGTTGTTATTGAGGTATTTGGCATAACCGGAGTACCAAGCATGGGCGGGAATATCCGTAAACCTGGTGTTGGCCACGGTGGAAATGGTATCGCCGTTCTTCTCCGCCAGCAGGCGGGCGAAGATAGCGGCGGCCTCCGCGCGGGTCATACTGCGGCTGGGGCCGAAGGTCCCGTCTGTGTAGCCCAGGATATAGGCGCCGTGACGCTCTCTTTCCTCGATTTCCGGAACGGTCAGCTTGCCGTCCTGATCCGTCTTGCCCTTGGCCGTTTGGCTCAGGTCGCCCTTAACAATGATGTTTTTATTCTCCTGCGGATTTTTCTTGTGGTCAGTGACGGTAACCGTCACACGGTGGTTTTTATCCAGATCCGTGCCATCCGGCAGTTTCACGGTAATGTTTCCTGTCTTGCCGATAGACACCTCCGCGTTGGGGATGGGGCGTCCGGTATCGGTGTGCTCCACCTTGATGGTCAGCGTCCAGCGGTCGCCGTCCGCATCCTCATAGCCCGCCGTGGCCTTGCCGTCCTCGTTGGTCTTACCGCTGCCGGTGGGAACAGTGAGCTGGCCGACCTGATCGGTCTTACCGGAGGCGTAGTTATCATTCTTGTCTGTAACGGCAATGCTCATGCCCGGTACAGCGCTCTTGTCCTTGACCAGCTGCACGGTGACGGTGGTCTGGTCTGCGTAGTCCAGCAGGCGGCTATTCGGCAGGCGGATGGAAATGCTGTTGTCCTTGTGGAGCGCAACTGCGGCGTTTGCGATGGGATTCTTAGTGTCGGCATCGGTGACGGTCACAAGGTAGCCGCCCACAACGGCCTCACCCTTACTGTCCGTGGTGGCGCTGTTGTAGATCTTTTCAATGGGCTGCGTCTCCAGCTTTTCACCGCACACAGTACACTCCTTGTGCTTGCTGCCCTCGGAATCGGTGGTCGGCTGCTTGTCAACGATCCAGTCGCTGGGCTTATGACCGACAGGCTCGGTGTAATCGGTCTTGTTTGTATCGCCGCAACGGGTGCAGGTGTTGGTGGTGTAACCCATCTCCGTGCAGGTGGGTGCGGTCACTTCGGACTTGTAATCATGTCCCAGAGCCTTTTCCAGCACGGCGCCGCAGCGGGTGCAGAGTTGGGGGTCCGTGCAGGTAGCAGGAGCGCCAGGGATGTGGCCATCTGCGGGATCGGCATCCAGACGGTGGTAGCCACAGCGGGTGCAGCGGTATTCCATGACCCCCTCGCCGGTGCAGGTGGCGTTGGTGACAAGGGTGCCCTTGTCCCAGCTATGGCCCAGCGGGGAGGTATAATCCGTTACAAAGGAACTGCCGCAGCCATCGCAGCGATGGATGGTCTTTCCCTCTGCATCGCAGGTAGCCTCGATCACATGAGCCTTGTAATCATGCGGAATGGCGGGAGTAATGTCCTCGATATGGCGGTCACCGCAAACGGAGCATTCCCGGACGGTATAGCCGGGGCTGGTACAGGTGGCGGCCACGGTATAGACCTCATAGCTGTGTTCGCCCTTGGGCGTGGCGGTCTGCTTCATCTGGCCGCAGCGGGAGCAGAGCTCCAGCAGCTTGCCATCGGTTTCGCAGGTGGCGTCACGGATGACGATGCCCTGCCATGCGTGGCCCAGAGAGTCCACATAGTCCCGCTTTTCGATCTTGCCGCACTCCGTGCAGAGGTAACGGTCATAGCCCATGGTTGTGCAACCGGCCTTGGTGCTGTCCAGCAGAATATACTTGTGGTTTTCACCGCAGCCCTTGTCGGCACAGCAATTTCCGTTGCAATGCTTGTTCTGACAGCCACAGTTGGGGTTAGAGCAGCCACAGCCGCAGTTGCCGTTTTCATCTGTGGTATCATCCCGCAGCCAGACATAAGCCACACCGTTTTCCGTCATATCCACACCGTCACAGGTGTAGGTAATCTCGTAATAGACAGTGTACTGACCCTCGTCCGTATAGTTGGGTGCGGTGGTCATGGTGCAGCTATCCGCGCTGTTGCCGTAGCGGATGGCCGTGCGGACACCGGCTTCAGACAAGTCCGTGACGCTGATGGTATGGGGCTGTCCGTCTGCCACGCCGTAGTAGCTGGCAACAACGGCCTTGGCCGCCGTGTAGTCATAGCAGGTATAGTCGCACAGGCGGCACTTCTCCACGGCAGCGAAACGGCCATGAGCGGGCTGGGGCAGGGTCTCCGCCGCCATGTCATGGCGTTCCAGCGCAGAGGATTTCTCGTAATTCGTACCGTAACAGAAGCAGCAGTAGGTGCCGCCCTTGGTGACAGTGCGGTGGTACTTGCTGTCTACATATTCATGGGTAACGGTCTCCGGCAGATCCAGATAAAATTTGGCGGCGCAGTCATGCAGAACGTAGATATTCTTATCCCATGCGTAGGGGGCGCCGTTGGTCTCGTTACTGTTCCAGTCTCCACAGCGGCTACATACGGATTTAGTCCAGTGGTAGCCGGTGTAATAGGCGTTCTCGCCGGGGACACCGGCATCCAGACTACCTACCGTTACTTCGTCAATACACATCCCGTTGGAATACTTGACGTTGCGGTTCAGGGCCGTCTCACCGGAGCGGGTATACTCTGGAACACGCCAGACGGTGAAATCCGTGTTTTCCCGGCAGGTGGCGCAGTAGAAGGTCTCATGGGTGACGATGGCGTTGACATCCAGCTCATTCGTCCGGTTGCTGGCCTGCTGCCAATGCTCGGCGGGGTCGTGGTAGCTGTTCTGCTGGGCGGCAAAGGCGGTGGGGATCATGCCAAGGCACAGGGTCAGTGTCAGAAGCATGGCCAGTACACGGTGAGAAAAGAAATATTTTTTATTCAAATGCGAACTTCCTCCTTATATTTTCCGAATAGGTTTCTTTGGATCTTTCGTGTTGATTACTTGATTACCGCCCCCTCTCAGGTGTTTTTCTTTTTTGCAGATACTCATTCCAGTCCTTGCCGCTGCGGGGTTCCTCCACGGCAACGGCATACCCCTGTAACTGATACTTTTCCTGTAATTGCCGGGCGGCTTTCTCCCCAGGCTCGTCCGCGTCCAGACACAGC
>UMAX01014098.1_pt1 | contig 11440 bp, 10 predicted proteins | sample 1963821 | NCBI WGS metagenome assembly UMAX01 (sample SAMEA4835927, study PRJEB28245) | human gut metagenome | biome: gut microbiome; material: fecal sample | place: Denmark | collected 2008 | reverse complement strand
ACTCAAAAAGATACATACTCCATATCTGTGACTTTAGTCGCTGCAGGTTGAATGTTCGCTTCCCTGTTCACATCTAACCTTTGCTCCGAGGCCACAAATATGGAATATGTTCTATTTCAGGGAAATATCCCCATTGATTGTTGAGATTCTCACGTTCTGGAATGGTTTTTCTCCCAAGATTCCAGTAATGTTTTGTACATTTCCTGGTTTTTCTTTGATAGAAAGACCCTCTATGTCAGAAAAGATTTTTCCTCGTTTACTGATGCCATCGATTTTCATTCCAGTATTTTCAGGAAGAAGAAGCTGAATATTTCCATTTAATGTTTCACATTCTACAATATTATTTAAAGAAGTAAATGTTGCCTGAATCGGACTGGAGGAAGTGGCTAATTTAGCACCGCCTTTAATGTCATCGGCAATAATTGCACCGGAAACAGAATGGATATCTGTAAAACCCTCTGCTTTTGTGATATGAATCAGGCTTGTAGAAGAAACGAGTCGGATTCGAGGTGCAGTAATTGTATTCAGAGAGATAGAACCTTCTGTTGTTTCTGCGGCAAATCGTTCTACCTTCCAGTCGGCATCCGTCATAATGTTACCGTACTGAGAGGAGAGAAGCAACTCTCCATTATAGGAATCTGGAAGAAAAATTTCTATACAGGTGGCGGGATTTACGGCTTCTCTTCGACCGTAACGTATTGTTGTTTTAAAGCGGTTTGCAGTCACTTTTGCATAATACTCGCTGCCGGTAAGTCCATTAATATATTCTTTGATTGTAAGGGTATCATCTGTTGCCTTGTGTAAAAAAAGCGTTTCAGCCTGATAACCAATCTGTAATGTTTTTACGGAAGAAACATCTAAAGAGAGAATATTATCCGGCTCGTTAGATAAAATTTCCGTGAAATTCAAGTTTTTTGCTTTATTGTTTTGCATAATCCCAATGCCTCCTGTGCCATATGAATAATCTTTTTTTATTATAAAATAGAAAATATAATATAGCAATATTGAATCAGGGGTATTAAATAGATAGGTAGAGGGAGATTTTTAAATTGAAAAGATTTTTGGTAGGTAGATAGGTAATATAAAGTGATGCAGACGCAAAAAAATACAGGATAAAAGATATTAAATTGTCAAAATAAACATCAAAAAAGGTAAAATTACACTTTGACATAAAAAAAGTGACATGGTATCATTATTAAGTATTATTAGTATGCGTAGAAAATTGCACAGTCCGTATAAGTTCTTGTGAATAAGTAAAATATTTTTTTATCTTTGGAATTTTATGATTCTTTCTTTGGAAAATTCTAAAACTGTGCTATTGTCATAACAGTCTGCTGCCTCCATTTGCTATGCAGCGGGGTATTAAGAATTAATTTTCTATTTTGAAATCCATACTTTTTAACATCAATTTCATATAAATGTACTTTTGGAGTCTTTCTTGCACTTGATTTTGTGGCTGATTTTCCGCCAGCCACACCCGCATTTCATCAACGTACACACAGCGTACGCCTCAAAAATTTGGGCACAACTAACAAAAAATCTTCTCACAAAATCAAGCACAAAAAGATTCCGAGAATACATAGAAGATCAAAGGAGGAAACAGTTTGAGTGTAAAGCAATTGGGCAGAAGACTGCTCCAGATTGTTATTGTGCTGATAGGAATTAGTTTTTTCACATTTATTCTCACGTATCTTGCACCTGGTGATCCGGTTCGGACGAGATATGCGGCAAGTGGCATGGTTCCAACGGAAAAAGAATTGCAGGAAGAAAGAGAAAGATTAGGATTAAATGATCCGGTTTTAGTACAATATGGGCGATGGCTTGGTAAAGTTCTTCATGGAGATTTTGGAACTTCCTATTCAAATGGGAAGCCGGTTGCAGAACTTTTATCCGTACGTCTGCTACCAACATTAAAGTTAGCTTTTTCAGCGTTAATCCTTATGTTGTTAGTAGCGGTTCCGCTTGGAATGTTATCGGCAGTTTATAAAAATACATGGGTGGATTATCTGGTAAGGGGAGTGACATTCTTGGGAGTATCCATTCCAAACTTCTGGGTAGGACTTCATACTTCTTTATGTTGTTGCATTGAAGTTTAGCCTGCTTCCTGTTATTTCAACAGGAGATGGATTTGAGAAAATCATTTTACCTGCGATAACACTGGCATTTGCAATGGCAGGTAAATATACCAGACAGGTGAGAACCGCTGTGTTAGAAGAATTGAATAAAGATTATGTGACAGGTGCACGTGCAAGAGGAATGTCCGAACAGGAAATTCTCTGGAAGCAGGTATTTCCAAATGCACTGCTGCCATTAATTACATTACTTGGATTATCACTTGGTAACCTTTTAGGAGGAACGGCAGTTGTAGAAGTGATTTTTACATATCCAGGACTTGGAAATCTGGCAGTACAGGCAATTACGGCATATGATTATTCCTTAATTCAGGGATATGTACTTTGGGTTGCGCTGATTTACATGGTAATCAATTTACTGGTAGATATGTCTTATACTTTTGTAGACCCAAGAATACGAAGGAATGAGAGAGGGTGAGTGTGATGCAGAAAATATTAAATTTCATAAAAAAGAATAAGCAGTTTTCCTTTTTCTTTTTATTAGTGATTCTCCTTATTTTTGTCGCAGTTTTTGCACCAGTGATCGCCCCACAGGATCCGTATGTATCTGACCTGAAAAATGCATTACAGGCACCGAATAGTGAGCATTGGTTTGGAACAGATAAGTTGGGAAGAGATATTTTTTCCAGAGTAATCTATGCATCAAGAATCTCTCTTCCAGCTACACTGACATTAGTTGCGATTATTTTTGTGGCAGGAACAATTTTAGGAACACTGGCGGGATATTTTGGAGGATGGGTTGACGCAGTTATTATGAGACTTTCTGATATGATGATTTCTTTTCCCGGTATGGTTCTTGCCATTGCTGTTGCAGGAATTATGGGAGCGAGTATAAAGAATGCAGTCATAGCGATTGCTATAGTAAGCTGGTCAAAGTATGCCCGTCTTGCACGAAGTCTTGTCATGAAAATACGACATGAAGATTATGTATACGCAGCAATTGTAACAGGCTCAAAGACAGGATATATTTTAAGAAAATATATGCTGCCAAATGTAATTCCTACGCTTGTAATTACCGCAGCTACAGACATCGGTGGCATGATGTTAGAGCTTGCCGGGCTGTCATTTCTAGGATTTGGTGCAAAGGCACCGGCAGCAGAATGGGGGCTAATGCTGAATGAGGGAAGAACATATATGCAAAATGCTCCGTGGATGATGATTTATCCGGGACTGGCTATTTTTATTGTGGTAGTAATCTTTAACCTGTTAGGTGACAGCCTAAGAGATGTCCTTGATGTGAGAGAGGAATAATAAAAAATAACAAAAATAGTAAGAAAAGAATTATGGGTTTTAATAAAGTTTGGGATAGTGATAACTGAGTAAAGTTAGATTATTTTATAAATTCCAAATGAAAAACCATAAAATAAAAATAAGATTATAAAAGAAGAAAGGATATGTTATGAAAAAAATGAAAAAGTTTTTAGGAATCATGCTTGCTATGGTAATGGCAGTTACGATGCTTGCAGGATGTGGTGGAAGCAGCAAGGAGAGTAGCAGCAGCGATAATGGGAAAACATTAAAGTTTGGATGTTTTTCTTATTCCGAATCTTTAGATCCTGCAAACATGATTAACTCTGCCTGGTGTAACAGCCGTTATGGTATTGGAGAATGTCTTTTTAAATATAAAGATGATTTAAGTGTAGAAAATACAATCTGTGATGAATATTCCACAGAAGATAACAAAACATGGGTATTCCATATCCGTGATGGTGTGAAGTTCTCTAACGGAAATGATGTAACGCCTTCTGCGATCAAAGCATGCTGGGATGTTCTTTATGCCAATAAAACAGGTTCTTCTAACCCATCTAAATTTATGGATTATGAATCTATCACACCAGATGATGATGCCCGTACTCTGACAATAGTATTAAAACAGGCAAAAGCAGACCTTAGAAAAGATCTTGCATATCCTGTATTTGTAATTCTTGATGTGAGCGGAGATTATGACTTGGCAGAGAACCCAATCGGTACAGGTCCTTATGCTTTAACAAGTTTTGATTCTAAGACAAAAGCGACTCTTGTAAAGAATAAATATTACTGGAACGGGGAAGTTCCTTATGATAATGTAGAGATTGACTTCTTAAGTGAAGATAATAAAGCATTAGCATTACAAAACGGAGACATTAACCTTGTAGAGAATGTAACTTCTACTTCTGACCTTGATACATTAAAGAAAGATGATAACTTTAATGTTTCTATCGGACAAGGTGTACGTACTGGATTTGCTTATATTAATGAAAAAGGTATTTTAGGAGATGACACATTAAGACAGGCAGTACAGATGGCATTAGATCATAAGACAATGTGTGAAGTTACTGTAGGTGGTTTATATACAGAAGGTATCTCTGTACTTCCATCCAGTCTTGCATATGGCTATGACAATTTAAAAAATCCATATACATATAATGTAGATAATGCAAAAAAACTTTTAGATGATGCAGGATATAAAGATACAGATGGAGATGGAATCCGTGAGATGAACGGAAAGAAGATTTCTATTAATTATATCACTTATGAGAACAGAAGACTTTCTGACTTTGCACAGGCGATTCAGACACAGCTTGCGGACATTGGAATTGAAGCAAAGATTAATTCTATGGATGCAGACAGAGAATGGAATAAAATGGTAGCCGGAGAATACGATTTATGCGACTCTAACTGGATTACAGTAGGTAATGGTGATCCTACAGAGTATATGGCAAACTGGTACGGTAAGTCTGATGCGAACTTCTGTAACTATAAGAATGCTGAGTATGATAAATTATACGAACAGTTAGACACAGAATTTGACGAAGCCAAACGTGCTAAAATCATTGAACAGTTACAGCAGATTTTAATTAATGATGCAGCAGTTATCGTTCACGGATATTATAACAGTTCTATGATCAGTGATAAGACAGTGAGCGGAGCAAACATCCACACAGCAGATTACTACTGGCTTACAACAGAGATTGCTCCAGCAAAATAGGAGGTTTTTATGCTCGATGTTCAGGATATAACCGTTGCATATAGCAGTAATGCAGAACCAACCATTGAAGGGTTTCATCTTAAGATGAAACCCGGAGAAATCTGTAGTATTGTCGGAGAAAGCGGAAGCGGGAAGACTACGGTAATCCGTTCTATATTAGGCCTTTTACCCAGTGGGGGAAAAGTGACAAAAGGAGATATTCTTTTTGAGGGAGAATCGTTACTTCAATATTCAAAAAAGCAGTGGAGAGAACTTAGAGGGACACAGATTTCCATGATTTTTCAGGATTCCGGAGCGATGATTAACCCTATCCGTAAAATAGGAAGCCAATATGTGGAATATATTCGTGCCCACAAAAATATCCCCAAAAAAGATGCATTTGATATGGCTGTAGAAATGTTAGAAAAAATGCGTTTGCCAGATGGAAAGCGTATTATGGAAAGTTATCCATTTGAACTTTCTGGTGGTATGTGCCAGAGAGTTGGGATTGCAATGGCGATGACATTTCAGCCGAAACTTCTTCTGGCAGATGAACCAACGAGCGCGCTTGATGTAACGACACAGGCACAGATTGTCCGCCAGATGATGGAACTTAGAGATGATTTTGGAACAGGAATCATTGTTGTAACCCATAATATCGGTGTTGCTGCTTATATGGCAGATAAACTGCTTGTGATGAGGCAGGGGAAAGTGGTTGATTCCGGCCAGAGGGAAGATATTTTACATAACCCACAGTCAGAATATACTAAGAACTTACTTGCATCTGTACCGGCTTTAAAGGGAGAGAGATATGTCTAAAGAAAAAGAGCTTATTTTAGAAGCAAAACATGTGACAAAGAAGTTCCCTCTTACCAAAGGAAAAGAACTTATTGCAAATGATGATGTCAGTTTAAAGTTTTATAAAGGACAGACACTCGGAATTGTAGGAGAGAGTGGCTGTGGAAAGTCTACATTTATGCGTATGATGGTACAGCTTGAACAGCCAACTTCCGGAGAAATCCTTTTCAAGGGAAAAGATATTACAAAGATGAAAGGGGAAGAACTTCGGAAAAACAGAAGAAATGTACAGATGGTCTTCCAGAATCCGTCTACTTCCTTTAACCCAAAGATGAAAGTGGGCGATATTATCTGTGAACCCCTCATGAATTTCGGGCTAATTAAAAAGAAAGAAAAAGATGCCGTTGCAAGAAAATATCTTGAAATGGTAGAATTGCCAGGAGACTTTGTTGACCGTTATCCTCATAACATGAGTGGAGGCCAGAGGCAGAGAGTAGGAATCGCCAGAGCAATTGCCTTAGAACCGGAAATCATTTTCTGTGATGAATCCACATCTGCACTGGATGTTTCTATCCAAAAAGCTATTCTGGAGCTTCTCGTAAAGCTGCAAAAAGAAAAAAATATAGCAATTGGATTTATCTGTCATGATCTTGCCATGATATCAAGTATAGCACATCAGATAGCAGTCATGTACATGGGAAATATCGTAGAAATCCTTCCGGGAGAAGAAGTTGCCAGAGGAGCCTTGCATCCATACACAAAAGCCTTACTACAGTCCGTCTTTGATCTTCATATGGACTTTAACAAGCCGATTACTCCGTTAGAGGGAGAAGCTTCTATGCCAACAGGAGAATTACAAGGCTGTCCATTTCAGAACCGTTGTGCGTTCTGCATGGAAAAATGTCAAAAAGAAAAACCAGAATTAAAAACATTAGATGAAAATCATCAAATCGCTTGTTGGAGAATTTGAGGATTATCCACATCCTCAAATCTCCTCCATTATTGAATTGATAAAAATCGAGAAAAGCGAAAAACAGTAACAGCAATTCTAAAATTACCAACAACCAGAAAACCGAAGCCCGATAGGATTACAACCGCCGCGACTAAAGTCACATTTGTAATCCTATCGGGCTTCGGTTTTCGTCTGTCTATCAATTAAAAAGCTGTTACTAACTTTCCTTCATCAATTCAATAATCCTCTCCGTTGCATGTCCATCGCAGCTTCCCATGAATTTTTCTTTGAAGTCAATAACTTTCTGTTTATCAAATTGAGTATCAATATTTTTAATACTGTCTAAAAGTTCATCTTCTGTCTGAACAACCGGACCAGGAGTAAATTCAGAGTAATCATAGTAGAAACCTCTCCAGTCACAGTAATTATCGTAATCATAAGCGTAGAAGATCATTGGTTTTTCGAACAGGGAGTATTCAAATACCAGTGAAGAGTAATCGGAGATACAGATATCTGCGCTACAAAGTAAATCTTCGATAGAAAGGTTTTTCGTTAAATCTCTTGCAAAATGCTGTAATTCTTCTGGAATTACCGGTGGTTTCTTAACAAATGGGTGGTGCTTGCAGACAATGACATATTCATCGCCAAGTTCCTGATAAAAACGTTCAAAATCAATTTTATCTGGAGATTTGGCAGTAGCAACATGACCACGGAAAGTAGGAGCATAGAGAATAACTTTTTTGTCTTTTGCTTCTGGCATAATTTCATATAATTTCTGTCTGCGGCTTTCTACAAATTCACTGTCATAAAAGAGGTCTGTACGGCTAACACCAGTTGCTTTAACAATACCTTTTGGAAGATGCATTGCTTCTTCATATGCCCAGATGACTTCTGGACTGCTGACAGTTACATGCGTAAGATTTTCGTAGTTTGGATATTTGTCTAAAGTTGCGGCAGAAGAACCGAACTTTAATTCAGCAGTACTGCGCCCAAATTTTTTAAAGGCTCCACATGCATGCCATAAATTGATGGCGATTGTTTCTTTTCTTAATGGAATAGAAGAAAGAATGAGAGAAGCATCATCAATAAATACATACTTTGCTGTCGCAAGTTCTTGTAACATATCATCAACACGTTTTGTAAATTCACGGCCACGAATAAAGTTAAACTGTACATAAGAACATTTTAAATCATATTCACCAGATTCTTCCAACTTTTTATATAAATATTGAAAAGAATTAGAAAGAGTGGTAAAACGCATTTCTAAGAAAAGGACTTTGTTCTCCTGTACTGGCTGGTTACAGTAAGATTCATATTTTTTTGGAAAATATACTTTGTAACGATAATATTTACGCAACTGTCTTAACTTTGCAACAAATTTCTTTTTGTACTTTTTAAAAAATGACATAATAGACATACTCCTTTGCATTAAATGAAATAAAATATTTGTATTTTGTGCTTTATATTAAAGAAATCAGATTAGCAATCAGGGCAGAAATAATCCCTACGGAGGAAATCAAAAGGTTCCATCGAAAAAGAATATCAATCCCATATTGCAGATTCCAGTGAAATAAAACAGAAAGACCTGATAAAATAAGAAAAAATATTTCAAGAAAAAGCAGGCCCTTGCAGGCAAGATGCAAATCTTGTCTGCTTAACTCCATATTTAGAGAAATTCCTATAATTATATAAAGGAATATAAACAGAAAGATTATATCAGAAGCTTGTAATTGTTGCAAGGCTTTAAAGAAAATTGTCCAATCCTGTTGAAAAGAAAGAGGAAGTGTACGAACATTTTCTGGAAGAAACAGGCTGATTATATAAATGACGAAGGGGCCAAATAATAAGGGGCCGATACCGATAAAAAACTGCCCGAAATCGCCCTGAAGTTTCTGTAAAAAAGAACGGTTTTCATGATGCATTTTCACAAAACCAAGAGTGCCTCCGGAACGCAGTGCCTTTTTGGTAGTGCGATAAAGGCAGATTTGATCAATCTTATATCCAAATATAAGTCCAAAGAGCAAATGCCCTATTTCATGGACAGGTGTGCCAACAAGATTGAAAAAATCCAGAATAAGATAGCTGCGGTTTTTGTTCGAAAAATTCTGTATAGCAGCATGCCGGGTCTGCCCCATAATAAATCCAAACAGAATTAAAACGAAAAGCAGCTTTACATTAAGTTGCATAAAATAAGTAATCATATAGAATCTCCATAAAATTAATTTGGTTTATATAAGCAGTAGCTTGTGAGAGAAAGCCTTTTAACAGTCTATGAATTTAATATAACATTTAATATTGAATTTTTTGTGAAAAGCGTATAATATAGATATAATATGGCTTATTCTACGATTTGCCATTAGTACATTAAGAAAAGAGGGAAAGAAGAAATGAGTCTTATGATTGGAGCTGTAGTAATCGTTATCATCGTTGCCGGAGCTGCTTTTTTTATGTCTGGTAAGTCTGGTGCAAAGAATACTGCACAGAGCGAAACACAAGAGAAAAAGGGAAGCGAAGGAAAAGAAACTGCCGTAGTACAGGAAAAAGCAGAATCTGCTGATAAGTCACAGTCTGCAGAAGCCAGAGAACAGAAAGCGAAAACAGAAAGTGTTTTAGAAAATGATAAGGAAAAGGGAACAGGAGAAAACACAGAAAAAATAATATCTGAAAATCAGAAAGTAAAAAATGAAGAAAAAGTAGATTTCAAAGAAAAAAACAGACAAAAAGAACAGTTATATTATTATATTAATCATGAATTACAGACTCTTTTTGCTACTTATAATAAAGGAGAATGGAATCGGCTTGAAAAACTGGGAGATATGTCTTCCGCTTTATATAAGGAAAAAGAAAGTATTATCGAGGGACTGCCATCTTTTACAGGAACAATGGTGAAAGAATATTTTTCCTGTATCGACTTTAAGGAGGAAGAAGAAAAAGCTGTTTGTTATGTAAAAGATAAAGAACAGTTAAAGAAAGCATTCTTACAGTTTATGATGCCGTTTTATCCATATTATTATAAACAGTTAAGTGAGGGCGGACTTCGTCACACAGCATTGCTTCAGCCAAATACACTCCGCCTGTTCCAGCAGCTTACTGGTAAAAAGTTCCGTCCGGGATACCGAAACCGCTATACAACAGGAGTTCGGGCTTTTGAGTGGGACAAGAACCGCTACAAAGTGTATGGAAAAGATGGAAAGCTTTTGTGCGATGCCATTTTTGGTACGGATGGAATTATAGAAGGTTACGGTCAAAAGAAATATACAGATGAAACACATCCTGACTGGAATATTGTGGAAGAAGGAAATTGGGAAAATGGCACATTTGAAGGTGGAATTTTACGCTATGAATACAAAAGGCCTGTAGAATAATTGAAATTCACCTGTCTATTCGATTATGTATAGAGAAAAATGCACAAAATTTTGTATTTTCTTTCGAAATAACTTGAAAACCCGAAACAAAACCGATACAATAAAGGCTGTGTGCTGAAGTTCGAAAGAACAGGGAATATAGCACATACGCAGATCTAATATGTAATTTATAATTAAGCTAAGAAGAGAAGAATCAGAAAGATTTAAGAAAGAATTGATTTTCTTAGTTAAATTATTTTAGGTTATTTGGATTTAATAAAATGGATGAATAACAGGAGGTAATAAAAGATGTTTAAAAAATTAGCAGAACAGTTAAAAGCAAATGCACGTACTATCGTTTTCACAGAGGGAACAGATGCCCGTATTCTTGAAGCAGCAGATAAGCTGACAACAGAAGGCATTCTTGGAGTTATCCTTCTTGGAAAGGCTGACGAAGTAAAGAGTGCAGCAAAAGAAGCTGGTTTTAATATTGAAAAATGTCAGATCATCGATCCAGAGCAGTATGCAGAAATCGATGCTATGGTTGATGAGATGGTAACATTAAGAAAAGGCAAGATGACACCAGAGCAGGTTCGTGAAGCCCTTTCCAAATCAAACTACTTTGGAACAATGTTAGTAAAGATGGGCAAGGCAGATTGTCTGTTAGGTGGAGCAACATACTCTACAGCAGATACTGTACGTCCTGCATTACAGTTAATTAAGACAAAACCAGGCAACAAGATTGTAAGCTCCTGCTTCATCATGGTAAAAGGTGATAAGAAGTTAGCAATGGGTGACTGTGCGATCAACATCGCTCCAAATGAAGACGAGTTAGCAGAAATCGCTATCGAGACAGCTAAGACAGCAAAAATCTTTGGCATTGATCCAAAGGTAGCAATGTTATCTTACTCTACATATGGTTCAGGAAAAGGCGAGATGGTTACATTAATGGCCAACGCTACAAAGAAAGTAAAAGAGATGGCTCCAGATTTAGATATCGATGGAGAACTTCAGTTTGACGCTGCCGTAGCACCAGAAGTTGCAAAAGTAAAATGTGCAGGTTCTACAGTTGCCGGACAGGCTAATACTTTCATCTTCCCAGAAATCAGTGCTGGTAACATCGGATATAAGATTGCGGCACGTCTTGGTGAATACGAAGCAATCGGACCAGTTCTTCAGGGACTTAATGCACCAATCAACGATTTAAGCCGTGGATGTAATGCTCAGGAAGTTTACAAAATGGCTCTTGTAACTGCAGCATTAAGCT
>UMAX01009576.1_pt1 | contig 11711 bp, 14 predicted proteins | sample 1963821 | NCBI WGS metagenome assembly UMAX01 (sample SAMEA4835927, study PRJEB28245) | human gut metagenome | biome: gut microbiome; material: fecal sample | place: Denmark | collected 2008 | reverse complement strand
GCGGAGGCAACCACGCCCAACCCTCGCCCGTCACTGCCCGTCACGGGTGGCGATGTGTCGCTTGCCTCGGTTCTGGCCGTGTCAGCTCTGGCGATAGGCGCCATACTGTCCATCGTCGTTCGGTGGCGTCGTCGCTATGACCGATTCAAGCACTGGACGATGCGCTGGCCGATACGTTGACCCGCTGCGGCATGATGCCGATGATGTCGGCTGGATGGTGAACCACACTCCGCTTCTGAGCAGAAGAACGGGAGCTGGGCACGAAGTCGATCGTAACATACGACTTGTGCCCGGCTTCCGCTTCGTTGAGAAACTTCACGCCTGTCGCCTCCCGTGGATTAGACAACTGAAGATCCGCGATGAAAATGACGAGACGTTTATGATCGCCGACTTCCCTGGGCACCGTAGCTGCCTGATCGCCTTTCATCCATATCGCCACGGTAAACGGAAAGGCCGCTGATTTCGGTACCGAAATCAGCGGCCATATAACCACGTTCGTAGCGGGGCATGGATTTGAACCTTGGACCTCTGGGTTATGAGCCCACGTTTTCTTATGTTGTTCTGAATTGGTATTGTTTAGTATACATTGAGACAATGACTTGAAATGCGGCGTGTTGAGTGATTTGAGTTGGTCTTGATTGGCGTGTTTGTCCAACTTTTGTCCAGAAAATCTTTGTCCAGATTTGTCCAAATCTGATAGAATGAAGATATCCATGAAGGAAGTGCCGAGATGGCGAAGCGGGAAACGTCGGGGCAGATTACCGAGTTGGAGCGCGGTCGCAGGTATTCTATCCGCGTGCGGCTTGCACCGGATGAAACCCATAAGTCGTGGCATTGGTCGAAGTCGCGCAAGGTCAACGGCAACAAGGCTGAGGCGACGGCTGCCTTGGTGGCGTATAAGCAGGAACTCGAAGATGAGCGTTCCGGCAAGAACGTGACTGTGGGGGAGTATGCAGAAGCGTTCCAAGCAAACCGCAAGGCGCTGGGTAAGGTGTCGAACCTTACAATTGAACGCGACCAGCATGAAATTGACCGTATCGTGAAATTCCTCGGAGAAACACGAGTGGTTGATCTCGACTCGCAGAAGATTGAGGACGCCTATCTGCGTATGGCCGAGCAGGATGAGGCGTCTCCCGATGCTATCCATAAGGTGCATATGAAGCTGTCCCAAATCATGCGTAAAGCGTTCTTGGACGAGCTGATAGACCGCAACCCGTGTGATGCCGTGGAGGGCATCAAGCGCCCGAAGGTGAGCCAACAGAAGCGTAAGGAAACGCGAATCACCAAGGAGCAGGCTTTGGCGTTCGTTCATAAGATTAAGAAAGAGCCGCAAGATGGTCGGATCGTGGCAGTTTGGTTGGGCATTGCCACTGGTCTGCGTCGAGGTGAGGCATTGGCGTTGGTCTGGGACGATGTTGATTTTGACGGCGCACGGTTGCGCATCCGTAAACAGTACGGCAAAGAGAAGGTGCTCAAAGACCCCAAGACAGCCAAATCGCGCCGCACAATCTCCATTGACGGGCAAACCGTCGAGTTCTTGAAGCAATGGAAGACGAAGCAACAGTCTATGTTCGAGGCTGTTGGAATCAGACAACAATCCAGTTCGCCAGTATGCAGCAACGAGCTGTGCGACTTCTTGGATCCCGACAACTTCAGCCGTTGGCGCAGGAAGTTCTACGTGAAAGAAGGACTTGCGCACTACGCCAACGAAACCAAGTACATCGATAAACGCGGAATCGAGCGAGTAAAGCAATCCGGTTATGTCGGCCCTAACTTTCATGCTCTTCGACGAGCTCAAGCTACGCTGTTAGTCGCTGGCGGTGTAGACCCGAAAACGGTACAGGCCAGACTTGGCCATGAAAGTCTTAATACGACGCTGAACATATACGCCGAAGAAGTAGGTGAGAATGATCGGAAAGCTGCTAACTTTATGGGCAAACTACTTGAGTAATGAAGGGGCAGATGTAGATGATGGGCATCAATCATAGGTTTGATGCCCATCGGACTTTTTTAAAAAGAAATTGGCAAGAACATGAGTTCTCGAGGTTCTAGCTTTTTTAATCCACCGCCATATTCACGTCCTCCGTTAATTAACACCTCGGCAGGGATTTCATTTAGCGCGGCACACATATTGTCTAATTCAGTTTCAGACATTGATGTCTGAGGATATAAGCCTAAATACGTATTGGTCATTGTCGCGTTTGACCGATTCCTGATAAACCTAAAGGGCGCTTCTTCAGAACGGCTCATATAAGTGCAAATAATGGGAGCCGAAGCCGTAGCCCCAATAGAATACCACGGAGTTCGATGTTTGAGAATGTATCCGTTCCTGATTTTTTCTGGACAGGTATTGAGATAATTCTGCACAGAGGAAGGAAGGCTCGCATAGTTGGACGACTTAGGTATGTTCAGCAGCGCGGTATCCGATTCCCGGGGCCAGCCGGATTCGTCTGAAGTGACTTCAGATAAGTGGAAATTTCTTGGCGACGGCAGAATGGGGGATAGCCATTCGTCCGATATGCCTTCCTGATGCCATTCACTACGGGAGCGAATGAAGAAAGAGTTTCCGCCGGTGGCAATACCGCGCTTGGCCTTGAAGTAGTCGCCTAGCACCCGACCTCCAAACTCGGTTTGGCCTGAATAGTCTTCAAGGTGCTGCCATTTATTTAGTTTCGATAAATCTGCTAGAGAAATCTCTACTGTTTTTCGAGGGAACCGGAAATCGCCATATGTGAAAATAGCACTTGATTTACTATCTGGTTTTTTCTTTCGGATAATTGCGACACAGGAGGTAACTAGCGCGTCGTCGAATTGAAGATTTTCTGGATCAAAGAAATGAATTCGTTCGAGTGACACGGATTGAGTCAGAAATCTGCGAATGGGAGCACCGTAATTGACGGAGAAGAGTTCGGACGGGATGAGCCACGAACCCACGCCATCCTCTTTGAGCATACCTGTTCCAGTCAACAGAAAATATGCGTGCAATCCAGCAAGTCCGGAGAGGCAAACGCCTGAAAAAGTTGTAGTGAGCTGGGAATAGAACCGTTTTTCGGACTGTGATAAATGGTGATGACGTGAGTAAGGAGGGTTGGAAATAATCGCGTCAAATTGCTGTGATTCCACTGATGCATAGTCAAAGAAATCATCATTAATGATTCGGCAAGTGTCGCTTGACCACAGTTGCTGTGCTGTCTTGCATAACGAGGAGTCCTTTTCCACTCCAGTTATTTTGACCCGATCAGACATTGATAGAAGCGCAGAAATAAATGCGCCAGTGCCACATGAAGGTTCCAGCACGGAAATATCTTTTCCCGTGCGAAAGAATAAATCTTTGGCGATTACAGAGGCTAGAGGGTACGGTGTAGCAAACTGGCCATGCTCATTACGTTCTTCTTGAGAGTGAGAGGAATCGAAAAGTTCTTGCTCTCTTTGTCTCGTAATTTCATTCTTATTCTGCATGGGGCACCAGCTCATCAAAGTCTTCGATGCGATGTTCCCAGATCCAATCCATGTGGTTGGCCGCCTCATATCCTAAATATGTGGCTTCAAAGTACCCACAAAGGAATAGATAAAGGGTGACGTCGCCATAGGTTCCGCGGAGCTGAGAGACTTTTGTGTCTTCTTCCTTCCTGCGCTTGTTGGTGTTAGTCGCATCTCCGGCACATTTGCATTCAATCAGCAACGGGCGGTCGGAATTGAACGGCATGATTGCCATGTCGACGGGGGTGTTAACCATGCCATCCGATGAGTCCATGGCGTTTTTGTACATGCTGACATTTTTGTGATGGCTGTACGTTCCGGGCAGCATATCGAAAGCTTGTATAGCGGGGTTTTCGACTCGTTGATAGCCCCGAGCGTCTAGATATGCGTCGAGCTTGGACAGTTGCCGGCGTTCCTGCTCATTTCGAATTAGAGGATCAGTCAAAGAACCGCACAAACGGTCTCCGGCGACGCATGAAGCAATTTCGATCTCTCGATCAGAAGGATGTGTACCTTCCTTGAGCCATGCACAAAGCTGGGTGTCGGTCAGGTGCTTAAGGACTGGAATAATACGGCTAATGGCTTCTTGTCGCTGTGCGCGGGAACGACCTCGAGGGACATTGCCTTTCTCCATGGACTGCACAATGGTTTTGCTGACTTGGGCAAGACCGGCAAGCCTTTCTCGGGCGATGGGCGGGGCGCAAAACATGCGGGCTATAGCAAGATCTTCGGGGTTGTTCCAAAGGTACTGCTCATCGAGAGAGCGGAGGTAGTCGGTGCCGTCTAGAAGGCGTTGGACACCTTCAATACATTCACCACGCGCAGACTGATAAGTGCTCGGGGCGTAGTTGAAGAACCAATCGTTGTATTGCAAGATTGATGCTTGCGTGTCCTCGTTCCAGCGGTTGGGCTTGTCCGCGTTGATCACAGTGCCTCCTGATGCCTCGGATGGCTTTGTCGTGTAACAAATTAACTATCATGGTACCGGTTGGGCTTGTCGGTGGCTGGTAAGGGCGAATATGCCCACGGCTGAATCGAACATATGTTCGAATACTGATGTATTCTGATGCTGTGCATGCTGACGCACAGAAAGGAGATATCGACTATGGCGAAACGTAACCCTAAGCAAACTTCACCGAAGATTGCGAAAGCTGCGTCTGCTGCTCTTCGCGATGGTCGTTCGAGTGCTCGAACGAAATCGTTAGCGGCGTCAGCTCTTTCGCAGGCTCGGTCGAAGAAGAAGTAGTCAGATCCAATAAGCCCCGCACATATTGCGGGGCCTATTGGTCTGTTGTTATCTCTTGCGCTTAGGCCATTTGACGGGGATGCCATCGTTTTCGGTGATAAAGGTATTCAGGGCTGTGGCGGTGATGTAATCCTTGCTGCCGATGCGGACTGAGGGGAGTGCATCCATCATCAGACGGGCCTTGGAACGGCCGACGCCGAATATCGATTGCAAGTCGGACACGTCCAAGAACTGAGGCGTGCTGTTGTGAATGTCTGCTCGTTGACCGGTCACTGATTACTCCTTCCTTGATTTATCGTTGCTTGCATGCCAGTAGCTCCAGATCACCTCGCGGCAGAACACTGTTTGCCGGGTGGCGAAGTCTAATAGGTTGGTGTACTCCTGTTCGCAGAGCTTGAGCAGGTCGTAATAACCTCGGATATCGTTCTCGGCGACAAGGTTCACAATTGACATGGCCTCCTGCTTGTCATCGTCGGGGATGGCTATTTTCTGCCAATCGGCACCGTTGAAAGCTAGTACATCTTCGGGGGAGTACTGGGCCTTCTCAGGGTTGTCGATGTGAATAAGGTATCGGGCCATGCCGCGTGGGCTTTCCAGACGGATAATCGTCTTGGGGCCGTTGAACTGCTCGAAGAATCGCTGTGCGTTCCGGCGCGTGGTGGTGTTCATCCACATCGCAACCACATGGCGGTGCGGCTTCTTTAGTTCGCCGGTTTTGACGTCAGCGATGTCTTGGTCGTGCAGAGGGGACACGAGGATTTGCAAGCCGGACAGTTGCATAAGTTCCTGCCAGTTTTCTGGACAGCTATCGCCAGGGTAGATCAGGCCGGCCCAGTACCGGCCCTTCTCGTTCGGGTCGTTCTTCCTGTCACTCATCTTCGTCCCTCATCTCACATCTCAACAGGGGGCGTCGTAGTAGCCCCCTGTGTCCAGAGAACGACGGCGTGGCCGGCACCGGGCTATCGCTACCGCTACGCCCGTCACCGTCCCCGCCTACTCGATGAAGAGCATGAATCTCCTCATCCGTGACGAACGGCACATGTAGATACCGGACTTGGTTTGTCTCGGCATCCCACAGATAACCGTCTCCTGGGCGATTGAACGGGATTTGCCATGGACGGGCACCGCGTCGTACCGCGTCTTCGCCCATCGCCATCACGGCCTCGCCCTTGGAGTTCAGACGCAGTGCCAGTGTGGTGAGCAGCAGACTCCGATACGGCAAGCTAGTGCTTACGCGTGGATTCTGTGTGGCGACGACCACGGTACAGTTCAACGCGCGAGAGCGTGAGAGTGCCGATCGTATCAGTTCCACGCAGGCATCCGACTTCTTCTTGTTTGCCCCGGAACGAATCATGTCGGCGGCCTCATCGATGACGAGTAGGCGATGAACTGCTTGGGCATCGTCTAGGGAGCGCATCTTACCGCGCCATTGTTCTGCTCGGGCGTCCACGCCGGCGTTGAAATCGGAGAGCAGAGCCTCAGCTTCGTCAAGGTCATACGCCTTACGGTCCAGCGCTTGTGCGTAGTTCTCAGCTTCCATGCCGGCCTTGAGATCGATGAACCAAACTTCGCCACCGACGGCGACTTCCTGCGAAATCAGGTTTGCCAGCACGCTGCCCTTGCCGCTGTTACTTTCGCCGATGATGGCCAGATGCGCCGTGCGGGGCACGGAGACGTCAATCTTAGGGTTTACAATCTCCGAACCCAACACATAACGGCTACCTGACCCGATGTGTTTACGACGAGGCCAGATCACCGCAAAGCCTCCAGCCTTGCAAACGTAACCCTATATCGAGCAGGAATCCACAGCTTCTGAGGGATGATGGTCACCTCGACCGGTTGAAAACCGGTGCCAAGGCGTACAGCGATTGTGGTAGCCCATTCATTGATGGTGTCATCCGTCGCAAGCACGGCGGGAATGATGAACACGAATCGTGTCGGATGGAACCGACGGTGCATCGTGACTTGTTTTGCTTGTTCGGCGGTCAAGGCCAGAGGCTTGGCGGCTACCGCATCAACCTTTCTGGCGTTGTGAGAGAACGCCATCAAGGCTGTAATGCCGGTGCTAACGAGTGCCGCCAATATGAGAATGGCTGCCGGGTTCTGTTGCACGTAATCGAGTATCGTCATGAATGTATCCATGATGATTCCTTTCCGCTGGAGTCTAGTGAATACGGCCGGGGGTGCCGCTAACACCCCCGGCACTTAGTAGTCTCAGCTCTCAGTATCCGAGAGCCTGTTTGATTGCCGCCATTTCAAGCGGGCGGGGGAAGATACGGCCCACGGGTGTGTCGCCGAGCTTGACCTCGATGCACTCGTAGGGGCGACCTTCCTTGCTGACTGCGCGCAGGACATCCGCGTGCAGAATGGGTGTGATTTCGTCGTCCACCTTGATCACCTCCTTTCGTTCTGCTTCGGTGTGATTCCATGCAACCGCACGAACAGTCATGCGGTTCCAATGATGGTGTAGTATTTACACTTCAATAGTGTGTTTTCCTTGGTAATAAGCCGTTTGGGAGGATTTTGGAGAAAATGAAGATTGACAGCAAGCTCTTGATACAAGCGCTAAAAAAAGCCGGAGAAGATCGGGGTATGACGCAAGAGGAGCTGGGTAAGCAGCTAGGTTTCAGTAAGGACCGCGCGAAGAACATATTCACCGGCCGCACCAAACTCAGCGGTGATGATGTGCTGAGAATCCTAAGTGACCCACAGTACTCGTTGCCGAAGCTGAAAAAGTACATGCCGTATTGGCGTTTGCGCAGCAACCTTGCTGATGTTGAGCGGGAGTCTTGCATTATGGATGCGTTTAATGAGAATGCGCTGATGTATCCGGAGAGAATTCAATCGTCTCCAATGCAAACGAATATTCGTAAACCGCTAAGTGAAATGGCTAGGGATGTAATGAGTGGTAAGCGTTGGTGGGTATTGCGCACGGGGTGGATTTGTTCAGCGGAGATCCAGAGGGAGGTGGTGGCGTTTAAGCCGATAGCTCCGGATTTCCTTACTGCGGCGAAAGCAATGAAGCGTATGGGTTGGATTGATTACAACAAGGATATGCATACAGCCTGTGCCTATTGGGGGAAAATAAATGGAGGCAAGACAGAGCCTGAATCAAATGTCTATTGTGAGGAGACGTTAAGAAACTACATTATGAATCCGAATAATGGTTTTGATTTGGATTCGCGATTCCGGCAAGTGATTACTGGTAAAAGTATCGGAGCTATAGAAATTGATAAAACAAAAGAACTGTTAAAATTCATTAACATCGTCTCGGATGTAGCCGCAAATTGGTCGAATTATTCTCTATCTACTCAGACCGATGTATATGGTTTTTCTCCTGCTGATTTATACCGGGATAAGTTCGATTATCTTGAGCTAGCTGTTCTTGGGATGTGTGCGGCTCACTATGACCTTGTGGAGTCCGATATCGAAATCGACGAATCGGTTGAACGCCGGTATCTTCAGATTATGTCCGAGGATGGCAAGCGCTATCGATACTCTGCGCTGATTGACCCAATCCTTGCTGTGAACGATCGAGCAGGACATCTGGCGAAGCCCACAGTTGATGACTGGAGGCGGTACAACGCGCTTCGGAGAAGCCGTTGATGTGGATGATTCGAATTGGCCGGTGTTGATTGTGCTTGGCGGATTTGTCCAGATTTTGTCCAGAAACGGCAACGGTGCCGAACTGACGACGAAAACAAAAGGCTAGGAACCTTACGATTCCTAGCCTTTGCTAGTAGCGGGGCATGGATTTGAACCATGGACCTCTGGGTTATGAGCCCAGCGAGCTACCGAGCTGCTCCACCCCGCGTCGGCTTGTCTCTCAGACAGCTCTATCTACAATAGGTGCAGATTCCAGAAAGTCAACATCGGCGTGTCGCGTCATCTTCCCGCGGTTTTAAAACGTGAATTGGCTCACGCAGCGAGGGGTTTGGGGCGGAGTCGGAGTCGGGGTAATAACGCGCCATAAATGGCCGTTATAGGAATGCCCTGAACCGTTATCCCGAATATTGACATAATAGGAACATGCCTATCAAGATCCCCAGTGGCCTGCCGGCCAGAGATATCCTCGATTCGGAGCGCATCTTCGCTCTGGAGAAGCCCGAGGCGGAGCGTCAGCGCGTCCGCCCGCTCAAACTGGTGATCCTGAACTTGATGCCTAAGAAAATCGAGACTGAAACACAGCTGCTGCGTCTGATTTCCAAGTCGCCGCTGCAGGTCGAAATCGACTTCATGAAGACCTCCACGCATGAGGCCACGCACGTTTCCGCCGATCATCTCGTCAAGTTCTACGAAAACCTCGATGCGTTCAAAGACAACTATTACGACGGTTTTGTGGTCACCGGCGCGCCTGTAGAGCATATGCCGTTCGAAGATGTGGACTACTGGGACGAGTTCAAGACGATTCTCGACTGGGCCTCCACCCATGTGTTCTCCACCATATACCTGTGCTGGGGTGCGATGGGCGCACTGTACTACCGCTACGGCATCCACAAGGTGGATTACCCCGAGAAGATTTTCGGCGTATTCCCGCAGTACCTGCAGGATGAATACTGCTTCCTGACCAATGGCTTCGACGAGATTGATCTGCAGCCGCACTCCCGCCTCGCCGGCGTGAACGAAAACGAGGTACGTGCCAACCATGACCTTCAGATCTTGACTTGGGGGCCGCAGTCCGGCCCGGGCCTGATCGCCACGCGTGACTTCTCCGAAGTGTTCGCGCTCGGCCATTGGGAGTACGGCAAGTACACGCTCGCCGAAGAATACGAGCGCGATATGGCCAAGGGCATGACCAACGTGCCCTTCCCGAAGAACTACTTCCCGCATGACGATCCGAAGCTGGAACCGTTGTTCGCCTGGCGCGCCCACGCCAATCTGCTGTGGCGCAACTGGCTCAACTGGGTGTACCAGACCACGCCGTATGACCTGACCGAGGTGCCGCAGCTCAGGGCTGAGAAGAAGCTCGGTACTGATCGTTCGATTCGGCATGAGCCGGGCGGGCCGCGCCAGGATGATTTCAAGCCGTTTGTGCATGACGGGTATGGGGTGATTCAGGGCTGAGCCTACGATCTCCCCTCAGTCGCCTACGACGACAGCTCCCCTCGACGGGGAGCTCCTTTGCTTCTCCTTCACGGCTCGGCCCATCAGAGGGAGCTACTGTTGGAGGTTGCGTTCGTAGCGTGGACGGTTGTTCGTCCACGATGTGGACGGCTTGATGAACGTAATGCCACACATCCGCGTAATGCGACCAATAGTGCACAACGTTCGCGAAACGCCCGGGAAAACCTTGCAGCAGTAGGGATTTCAGGAGACTCGCCGGTATAATATTGACATTGTCTAGACGCAGGCAAATAATCACTCTTCAGTCATTCGGAGCCGAATGCCCAGCGCAGACTCCGTGTCCATGCCCGGCAGACTCCACACCGAGGAGACAAAAAAAGACGAAAGTAACGAGCACGTCACATTTGCCTGCCCGGTGGGTTTAAACTGACACCTGACATTGAAGAAGCAGGAGGCGTGATATGGTCGGTTCGCTCAGCGCAGGATTGCTGTTGGCTGACGAGGCAGGCGCTCATCTGCCCTCGGTTGATGACTTCCTTCCCCCGGAGATTCTGTTCCAGGGAACTCCGTTTGCCATCAACCGCATTATTTTGATTCGTATCGTGGCAACCATCGTGCTGTTGGTGGTGCTCGGCGTGACCGCAAAGCGCGCCAAGCTCATCCCCGGCCGTTGGCAGGGCGTAGTCGAGTACGGTCTCGACTTCGTGCGCGACAAGGTCGTGTATGACGTGATGGGTGAGGCCCGTGGCAAGCGCTACGTGCCGATGATCACCACCCTGTTCTTCACGATCTTCATTTTCAACCTGTGCGGCATCATTCCAGGTATGAACATGGCGGCCAACGCCACGGTGGTCATGCCGCTCGTGTTCGCTGTCTGGACACTGATCCAGTACTGGATCGCCGCCATCCGCTCGCAGGGCCTCGGCCACTATCTGCGCCACGAGCTGTTCACCCCCGGTGTGCCGTGGCCGGTCTATTTCCTGCTGGCTCCGATCAACCTGCTTGAGCTGTTGATCATCCGCCCGGCCTCCCTGACCATCCGTCTGTTCGCCAACATGGTTTCCGGCCACCTTATGGTCGCCACCTGCCTGGCGTTCGCACAGTTCTGGATGGTTGACGCGGTCAACAAGCTGCAGGGCATCCCGGTGGGTGCGCTGTGGTTCGCCGGTGGTTTCGCCATGACCTGCTTCGAGGCGTTCGTCGCCTTCCTGCAAGCCTACGTCTTCGCGATTCTTTCCACCGTGTACATCAACCTGAGCTTCCCGGAAGAGTGACGGGCGACTAACCCGCCGCTTCCGGTCCCCGGTCTGGGAAAATCGCAGACCGACCAAACCCCAAGATTTATAACGTCGCCAAGTACGTTAGAAAGGAAACACAATGGATATCATCACCCTCGCAGAGGTCGCCGGCAACCTGTCCGTCATCGGTTACGGTATCGGTACTCTTGGCCCTGGCATTGGTCTGGGCATCCTCTTCGGCAAGGCCATGGAATCCACCGCTCGTCAGCCTGAGATGTCCGGCAAGATCCAGACCATCATGTTCATCGGCCTGGCTCTGGTCGAGGTGCTGGCACTGATCGGCTTCGTCGCCGCCCTGATCATCTGATCTGCGCAGATCAACAGACGAAAACCGATTATGTCCATCACTGAAAGGAGGGCTTGATGACACAAGCAGCAAGCGGGATTGACCTGTTCATTCCTGAGGTTTATGACATCGTATGGTCGCTGATCATTCTTGTCATCGTTGCGGTGTTCTTCTACAAGTTCTTCATGCCGAAGTTCAATGCGATCTTCGACGAGCGCGCCGCCAAGATTCAGGGCAACATCGCCAAGGCGGAGCAGGCTAGGAAGGACGCCGACGAGGCCAAGGCCAAGTATGAGGCCCAGCTGAGCACCGCCCGTGTGGACGCCGCCAAGATTCG
>UMAX01019280.1_pt1:5000-11833 | contig 11833 bp, 5 predicted proteins | sample 1963821 | NCBI WGS metagenome assembly UMAX01 (sample SAMEA4835927, study PRJEB28245) | human gut metagenome | biome: gut microbiome; material: fecal sample | place: Denmark | collected 2008 | reverse complement strand
CCGTCAGTCCGGCAAAAAACGATTCGATTTCTTCAATGTTACGGCACAACCGGTTGTTCGGATTGACGGGAAAGCCCCATTTTTTCAAATGCACGAAAAAGTCTTCCTGCGAGTTCCATACCCTTTCGGAAACTTCGCCCCAGGTGTAGGCAAACAGGCTCAGCTTCCGTTTGCGGGTGATTTCCGGGTCCAGTTGCCGGAGCGAGCCGGCGGCCGCGTTGCGCGGGTTGGCGAACACCTTTTTCCCTTCCCGTTCGCCGGTTTCGTTTAAGGCGAGGAAATCGGCTTTTGACATGTACACTTCGCCGCGGACCTCAAGCACGGCCGGCGCGTTTTTAATTTCAAGCGGCAGCTCGGCGATTGTTTTCAGGTTTTCGGTAATGTCCTCGCCTTCTCTGCCGTCGCCGCGGGTGGCGCCCTGAACGAATGCGCCGTTCTCATAGCGGGCGGTGAACGAAAGGCCGTCGATTTTCGGCTCGCACATGAAGGCGATGTCGGATTCCGTATTGAGGAAACGTTTGACCGAAGCGATAAAGTCTTCGACTTCTTCAACCGAAAATACGTCTGCCAGCGAAAGCATCGGGAACCGGTGGGTAACTTTGCCGAACGCGCTGTTGACCGGTGCGCCGATTCTTTTTGACGGGCTGTCGCTGCGGACGAGCTCGGGAAAGCGCTTTTCGATTTCTTCGTTGCGCCGTTTGAGGAGGTCATATTCGGCGTCGCTTAAATAAGGCGCGTCGTCCTGATAGTAGGCGGCGTCTGCCCGGGCCGTTTCTTTGGCGATTCTTTCCAATTCCGCAGCGGCTTCTTCCGCCGTCAGCTTTTCTGCTTCAATCATGTCCTTTTCCGTTAAACAATTTTTATCTGCCGATAATATACTTTCATCACTTTCGCTTTTCCAGAAAAAATGATGCAGACATACAAAATTATGTTTTATGACTTGCCAGAAGTAAAGATTCGGCGTATAATCATACCATAAAATAAATAACATAGAAATTATTAACCCCAAAATTATAACATATGAAGACGTATAATGCACTGAATCTGAACGTTATCGCAGAAGATAAATTCAGAGCGAACAAGGGAATGAGTTATAAAGAAGCATCTGCCGCAATCGGCGTCTGCTCTTTAACCGCCGTATTCGTAAAGAACGATCAGGATGTTGTCGTTGACAAGGAGAGAGTATGGATGACTCCGGGCGGCGCATGGGTTAAAACTTCCGGTTATGCCGATGTCGGAACCGTCAAAGGAACGTACGAAGGCGTGCCGGTGATTCGCGAAGCCAAGTTCAACCGCGTCAAAGCCGTAACGCTTGAAGAAGCGGTGAACGCGATCGGTGCCTGCTCGCTGGCCAAAGTTGCTCTTTGTGACGCGGACGGCAACATGATCGAAAAGGACGGCGAACTTTCCCATGAGTTGGTATGGCTCAGCCTTTCCGGCACCTACTGGGCACGGATCGGCGGCAATATCGACGAAAACGTCGGACTGACACTTTAAAAGAGTGGATATGTTTTAGACAGGACGGGGCATAAGAACCCGGCCTGTCTTTTTTTGTACCGGGAAAAAACGGCAAAGGGCGCGTGGTTGAGGAGAACTTATGTTTTTTCCATTTTGTTCGTTTTCTGTTTTCCGCTTCCTTTTTCCTTCTTTCTGTCCTTTTTTCGCTCTTTTTGTTTTTCCCGCTTTGCTCCTCCCCCTTTTTTCCCTTTTTCGTTTCTTTCGCCGCTCTTCTTCCTTTTTTTCTCGATTCCGTTCCTTTCGCTGTTCTTCTTCCTTTTTTCTCTTTTCCGCTTCCCTTTTTCTTCTTTCTGACCTTCTTTTTTTGCTCTTTCCCTCTTTCCCGCTTTGCTCCTCCCACTTTTTCCTCTTTTTTGTTTCTTGCTCTGTTCTTCCTTTTCCCCGCTTTTCCGCTTTCCTTTTCCTTCTTTCTGGCCTCCTTTTTTTGTTCTTTCCCTCTTTCCCGTTTTGCTCTTTCCCCTCTTTTTCCTTTTCTCCCGTTTTCTTTTTCTCTTTCTCTCTCTCTTGTATTTTTTTACGTCTTGTTCTTTGCGTATAAAAAAACTCCTTTACCATTGTAAGAAAGACGATCCGGCAACTGTCTGAACAGAAGCAAAGGAGTTTTTTATGAACACATATACGATAGCACACACAACATAGACCCCAAAAAGATCGTGTCGTCTCCGCAGCGAAGTATCGCGGAAGGGGCGTTTTACGGCGGACGTTCAGATTCAGAGAACGATACCGATGGAAAGGAAAAGGAACTATTGAGGCGGAGTCCTGTCCGGACCATATTCGTATGTTGCCGGAGATACCGTTCAAATATTCCGTAAGCTTGATTAAGGGATGTTTCAAAAAAAGTAGTTTATTGATATATGAATGGCAGAGAAATACGAAATTTCGATACAGCAACCGAAAAGATGCTATGTCGATACCATCAAGAAGAATGCTCAAAAAATTGTTGAATACGTACGAAATCGACTAAAAGGAGACGCTGAGCAAAGTCAGTTGACAATGGACTTAGCTCCGTTTGCGGGTGCAAGTAACAACCGTCCGGTCAAGTTTCTGTGCGCTATTCAGGTGCTTGCCGGTGGGTTATATCCGTATACGAAGAATTCCGCATTTTACGTGGGGATCTTTCTATGTCCGGCTCTCCCTGCCAGATATATGATCCTAAAAATTTGCAGCTTTATTATATACCTGACGGTCTCTCCGGTTTTACTCGGGGCTGAATGCTTTAGCGTCGGGACAGTACCGCCCCGCGCCGTTGATCATGATCAAACCGTAAGCTTTGCTGCATCCCGTACCTTCGATCATAGGCAAATCATGAGCTTTGCAGTCTCCCGGTTTACCGGAGGATATCTGTTATTTCTTTTTTGCAGGAACGGCTTTTTCATTTTCGGTTGCTTCGATGGTAGCGGCTTCTTTAATTTTCTCTTAAGCTTTTTCTCTTCCTTTCTCTCTCCTTTTCTTTCTTTCGTCGTTTTCTTGTTTTTTTCTTCCTTCTTTCCGTTTCTCCTTTTTTCCTTTGTTCTGTGGCTTTTTTTCTCGTCATCTTTCCTTTTTTCTGTCTTTTCCCCTTTTCGTCTTTCCTTCTTTCTTTTTGCCTTTTTCTTTTTTTTCGCGGTTGTGGTATCTTTGCCGTTTTGTCCCGGATTCTGTCTGGCCGAGGTTTGGTTTTCGTCCGTTTTTTCTGTTTGCCGGATTCGGCGCCGTTTGCCGATTCTCTTTGCTTGCAAAGACGAGTTTGTTTTCTGCATTGTTTTTGGGGCCGGGCAGGGATGGCCGAACGGAAACACCTTTTTTCTGTAAGGTGTTTTTGCCTGTTCACGACCGTCAAACTGATCCCCGGAAATTCTCGCGGTTTATGCCGGTGTTCATCAGCCCAGGTTTTTTGTATCCTTCCAGGTTTTTTGTATCCTTTTATGTCCTTGGTGTTTTCTGTTGCATTATTTCCCGCTTTTGCCGGATATGCCGGAAAGAATCGCCTTTTCCGTGTTTTTCATGTTGCCTCGTTTTATACCTTTTTTGCGGTGTGAAGATGCGGCCGGTTCGGCAGAGGCTGCCGATATTCTTCCGAATCGCGAACTTCAGCCGGTCAACGCAGGCAGTGTTGATTGTTTCGAATGATTTCTCAAGCTTTCCGAATCTTATGACCGGAGAGAAGGACCGGTTCTGCCCGTGTCGACTGTGCCGTTGCTTTCAAAGCATAAAAAAAACTTCCGTTTGTTTAATGCAAGCGGAAGTTTTTTCGTCAGAGAATGCGATTCGTCAGAATTTCATCAACTCATTGGTCGAAGTGCCGATTCCTTTTTGTTTAAGGACTTTCTGAACGATCTCAATGTCAAGTTTAGGCGTGTAATAACCGTCTTTTTCGGGGCGGTTGTGCTCATACAATACGGAAGGATGCAGATCAAAAATGCCGGCCGCATAAGCGGATTTCAGATCTTCAACCGAAACGGCTTCCGTATAGAGTGCGGCCTGCAGCCAGCGGAGTTTCAGCAAGCCGTCGGACCTTATGCCGCCGAAGTTGCGGAACCCGGTGAAACAGCGGGCGCAGATTTCGGGCTGTTCGCCGTCGTTGATCGCAGTCAACAGGCGGGACGGCTTTTTCAACAACTTACCGTCTTCGGAATAACCGGTAAAAGCTTCGCCGCCGACGTTGTAGATAAAATGCGCCACGGCAATGATCTGCCCGTCGCTCAGCTGGACGCTGATATAACGCAGGAAGGGCTGAACGTGTTCTTTCAGATGCCTTACGGTTACGTCATAAGCTTGTCGAGGAGTGATCGATTCGCCTTCTTTCACCAGACGTTTGCCGACGACGGTATTGTTAAAGCCGTAAGCGAATCGCTCGCCGGTCGGATGCGTCGTCTGATTGAAGCCGGAAGAGTAGACGATTGACATGACAATGTCGTCAATGCACTCGCCGAAACGCTCGTTGTTGTACTGCACGGGATCAACCTCGGGTTCTTCTACTGCGACCGGTATCGGCGGAGCAGGTTCTTCCTGAGGAGGATCGCTTTTTACCACATTGTAGATTACCACGCCGCAAATAACGGCCAACACAGCGATTGCAATTGCAATCATTCTTTTTTTGGTTTCCATAAATGAAAAGTTTTAGAAATGAAAAAAATCCCATCTTGGTCGCATTGGGAAGACGCGGCAGATAATAATACATATCTACATAATTGAAAAACAAGACAAAGATAACGTAAAAAAGGGTAATAAGCAAGCATTATTTAAAAGAATCTTTCCGTCGGCTCTTTTGCACGACAAAAAAAGCATGCCGCCGAATCGGAAGCATGCTTTGAAAAAAGTACGGAAGCGGTGATGAAACTATTGCGGGGCCACCACCATCGTCATTTGCCGTCCCTCGAGTTTGGGTTCCGATTCGACCTTGCAAATGCCTTCCAGATCGTCGACGATTCGTTTTAAAACCTCTTTCCCCATGTCGTTTGCGCTCATCTCGCGTCCCTTGAAACGCATCGTAAATTTCACTTTGTCGCCTTGCGTCAAAAACTTTCTGGCCTGTTTGATTTTGACTTCGTAATCATGGGTATCAATCATCGGACGGAGCTTCAACTCTTTGATATTGACGACTTTCTGGTTTTTCCGGGCTTCGTTCTTTTTCTTCTGCTGTTCATATTTGTATTTGCCGTAGTCGAAAATTTTGCAGACGGGGGGAACGGCCTGGGGAGATATTTCGATCAGATCCAACCCGGCGTCCGCCGCCAGAGCAAGTGCTTCCCGGATTGCTACGATTCCTCTGTTTTCGCCGTTTTCGTCAATCAGACGAACTTCTTTGCTTCTTATTTCCTGATTAATGCGCGGTCCGTCACCTTCCCGTACTGGCGCATTGGTGTTTTCTCTAGATATTTTAGCCTCCTCAAATAATTAAATAACTCTTTATATATTACAAACCGAAAATTGTTTGGCAAGTAAAATATATATTACAAATAAGAAATCCGACCGGCCGAAAGTAGAGGTTATAGCGGAAGGTTTTATTGACCGGCAAAAAAAATTATGCTATAAATTACGAACATTCAAACGGTTATCAAAAAAATCACAAATTTTGCAATTTTTTTTGAAAAAAGGTGTTGACATTTGTGACAGGGTGTCATATAAACCACCTCGCTGACGCACTGAAACGTTAGCGACGAACTTGAAAGGGTTCGGTTCCCGGCAGCGGGAAGCTATAGAAGAGAGTAGATAGGAAAGAACTAGAGGATATGCGGACGGTATGATCTGAGGAGATTATATAAGTCTGTATATTAAGGAACCTAGAGGAAATTCTTTAGAGTAGTAATGACAGACAGGATTAAATTTAATATGAGAGTTTGATCCTGGCTCAGAACGAACGCTGGCGGCAGGCTTAACACATGCAAGTTGAACGGGATTTGTGTGGTGCTTGCACCATATAATGAGAGTAGCGCACTGGTGAGTAACACGTGGGAACGTGCCTTTTAGTGGGGGATAACATCTGGAAACGGATGCTAATACCGCATACGCCCTGAGGGGGAAAGATTTATTGCTAAGAGGTCGGCCCGCGGTAGATTAGGCAGTTGGTGGGGTAAAGGCCTACCAAACCTACGATCTATAGCTGGTCTGAGAGGACGATCAGCCACATTGGAACTGAGACACGGTCCAGACTCCTACGGGAGGCAGCAGTGAGGAATATTGGGCAATGGAGGCAACTCTGACCCAGCCATGCCGCGTGAGTGAGAAGGTTTTCGAATTGTAAAGCTCTTTCGGGTGTGAAGATGATGACGGTAACACCAGAAGAAGCCCCGGCAAACTTCGTGCCAGCAGCCGCGGTAATACGAAGGGGGCGAGCGTTGTTCGGAATTACTGGGCGTAAAGGGTGTGTAGGCGGTTAAGTAAGATAGTGGTGAAATGCCGGGGCTCAACCTCGGAATTGCCATTATGACTATTTAGCTAGAATGATGCAGAGGATAGCGGAATACCCAGTGTAGAGGTGAAATTCGTAGATATTGGGTAGAACACCAGAGGCGAAGGCGGCTATCTGGGCATTGATTGACGCTGAGGCACGAAAGCATGGGGATCAAACAGGATTAGATACCCTGGTAGTCCATGCTGTAAACGATGAATGCTAGTTGTTGGAGGAATTCAGTGACGCAGTTAACACAATAAGCATTCCGCCTGGGGAGTACGGTCGCAAGATTAAAACTCAAAGGAATTGACGGGGACCCGCACAAGCGGTGGAGCATGTGGTTTAATTCGATGCAACGCGAAGAACCTTACCAACTCTTGACATCCTCATTAGGGAGGGGAGAGATTCCCTCTTTCAGTTAGGCTGGGTGAGTGACAGATGC
>UMAX01073070.1_pt1 | contig 11925 bp, 9 predicted proteins | sample 1963821 | NCBI WGS metagenome assembly UMAX01 (sample SAMEA4835927, study PRJEB28245) | human gut metagenome | biome: gut microbiome; material: fecal sample | place: Denmark | collected 2008 | reverse complement strand
CTGTTTACCGGCACCATCCGGGACAACATGCAATGGGCCTGCCCCGATGCCACCGATGAGCAGATCTGGCAGGCCCTGGAGATTGCCCAGGCGGCGGACTTTGTGCGCGGCAAGCCCAAAGGGCTGGATGAACCGGTGGAGACCGCCGGGCGCAATTTCAGCGGCGGCCAGCGCCAGCGCCTGACCATTGCCCGCGCGCTGGTGCCTCACCCCCAGGTACTGATTTTGGACGACAGTTCCTCCGCCCTGGATTTTGCCACGGACGCTGCTTTGCGCAAAGCGCTGAAAGAGCAGACCCATGGCATGACGGTATTTATTGTTTCCCAGCGCGCTTCCGCTGTGCAGCGTGCGGACCGCATTCTGGTGCTGGATGACGGCAATCTGGTGGGCAGCGGCACCCATGCCAACCTGCTGAAAACCTGCGATGTTTACCGCGAGATCTGCCTGAGCCAGCTGAGCCGCGAGGAGGTGGAAAAGACCTTATGAGCAATGCAAAGAAAAAGCGTGTTTCCCTGCGGGGCAGTAAAGGCACCATTCAGCGCGTGTTAAAGCTGATCCAGGCGTACCGCGGTTTGGTGCTGTTCACCCTGCTGCTTGCCGCTGTTACCGTTCTTACCACGCTGTACGCCCCCATTCTTTCGGGCCGCGGCGTGGACCTGATTGTGGGCCAGGGCAATGTCAACTTCCCTGCCCTGGGCAAGATTGCCATCCAGTTTGGCGTTACCGTGTGTGTCACCTCCATCTGCCAGTGGCTGATGAACATGGTGAACAACCGCATCACCTTCCAGGTGGTGCGCGACATCCGCGTGCAGGCGTTCCAGCACATGGAGATTTTACCCCTGAGCTATATGGATGCCCACAAGCCCGGCGACGCCATCAGCCGCATCAACACCGATGTGGAGCAGTTCAGTGACGGCCTGTTGATGGGCTTTACCCAGCTGTTTACCGGCATTCTGACCATTGTGGGCACTTTGGGCTTTATGCTTTCCATTGACTGGCGCATTACCCTGATCGTTGTGGTTCTCACCCCGCTTTCCATCTTTGTGGCAAAGTTCATTGCGGAGCATACCTATGATATGTTCCGCGTACAGAGCGAGACCCGCGCCGAGCTGACTGGTCTGGTGGACGAGCTGATCGGCAACGAGCATCTTGTCCGCGCCTTCGGTTACGAAAGCCGCGCCGAGGAGCGCTTTGACAAGATCAACGCCGATCTGCAGATCTGCGGCGTAAAGGCCACCTTCTTTTCCTCCATCACCAACCCTGCCACCCGCTTTGTCAACGCGCTGGTGTATGCGGCGGTCGGCGTGGTGGGCGCGCTGGTTGCCATTGGCGGCGGCATTACGGTCGGCGAGCTTTCGGTTCTGCTGAACTATGCCAACCAATACACCAAGCCGTTCAATGATATTTCCGGCGTTATGACCGAGCTGCAGAACGCCCTGGCCTGTGCGCAGCGTGTGTTCGACTTTATTGACGAAGACCCCATCCTGCCCGATGCCCCCGATGCCGTTACCCTGCCCCACGGTGCAGGCAGTGTGGAGTTTGAGCATGTCAAGTTCCGCTATGTGCCGGATGTGCCCTTGATTGAAGACATGAACCTGCGCGTTCAGCCCGGCCAGCGCATTGCCCTGGTCGGCCCCACCGGCTGCGGCAAAACCACCCTGGTCAACCTGCTGATGCGCTTTTACGAGATCAACGGCGGCACCCTGAAGGTGGACGGCCACCCCATTGACACCGTAACGCGGGATTCGCTGCGCGGCAACCTGGGTATGGTCTTGCAGGAAACCTGGCTGAAAGCCGGTACTGTGGCAGATAACATTGCTTACGGCAAGCCGGACGCCACCCGCGAGGAGATCATCGACGCCGCCAAGCGTGCCCGCGCCCACAGCTTTATCTGCCGCCTGCCCCAGGGCTATGATACCGTAATTGCCGAGGACGGCGGCAACATCAGCCAGGGCCAGAAGCAGCTGCTTTGCATTGCCCGTGTTATGCTGCGCAAGCCGCCCATCCTGATTCTGGACGAAGCAACCTCCAGCATTGATACCCGTACCGAAGTGCTGGTTCAGGATGCCTTTGAGGAACTGATGAAAGGCCGCACCAGCTTTATTGTGGCGCACCGCCTTTCCACCATCAAAAACGCCGATCAGATCCTTGTGATGAAAGCCGGCAACATTATTGAGCGCGGCACCCACGAGGAGCTGCTGGCCAGGGGCGGCTTTTACGCCAACCTGTATGCAAGCCAGTTTGCCAAGGCGTAACGCCTGCCCCGCTGCATAACCCCAACGAAGGCAATACCGCATAATTCTAAGTGCCGCAGCTGCCGGAGCGGTGCTTAAGCCGCAAGGCGGGAATTGTGCGGTGTTGCCCTAAATATCAAATGGCCCGGCTGCAAATGCAGTGCGGGCCGTTATTTTTAGTTTTGCTGTATATCCTGTACGTCATCGGCGAATTTTGTTTGACGCAGACGGACGCAGGGATTATAATAAATGCGGTGTAATTTGCCGGAATTTGTCACAGCCTGGCGTTCCGGCTCAAGGTGCAGTCATACGCTGCCCTGCAAGTAGAGAGGAAAAGAGGAATATTTATGTCCAAAACGTCCATTCCCAAAAACTATCATGATCTTTTGGGCCTGTACGATACCCAGCGGGCCATCGGCATCATCAAAACCATCTTTCAGGAAAAGCTGTGTGCCGCCCTGCACCTGAAGCGCGTTACCGCCCCGCTGTTTGTTTTGAACGGCAGCGGCCTGAACGATGATCTGAACGGCGTGGAGCGCCCCGTCAGCTTTGATGTACCCTGCCTGGATGAGCGCGCTGAAGTTGTGCACAGCCTGGCCAAATGGAAGCGTTATGCCCTTGCTGAGTATGGGTTCCGCCCCGGCCAGGGCCTTGTGACCGACATGAACGCCATCCGCCGCGACGAAGAGCTTGACAACCTGCACAGCATTTATGTAGACCAGTGGGACTGGGAGAAGGTCATCACCGCGAAGGACCGCACCCTGCCCTTTTTGCAGGAAACCGTGCGCGATATTGTAGATGCCGTTTGCTCCACTGCGGACGAGCTGCGCTGGAAGTTCCCGGAGCTGAAAGCCATCCGCCTGACCCGTGAGCCGACCTTTATCACCACCCAGGAGCTGGAAGACCTGTACCCCGACCTGACCCCCAAAGAGCGCGAAAACGCCTTTACCCGCGCCCATGGCACCGTCTGCATCATGCAGATCGGCGGCCAGCTGAAAAGCGGCATCCGCCACGATGGCCGTGCCCCTGACTATGATGACTGGACGCTGAACTGCGATATTCTGTTCTGGCACAAAGCGCTGGGCTGTGCACTGGAGCTTTCCAGCATGGGCATCCGTGTGGACCCGGCCGCCATGACCCGCCAGCTGGAAGCCGCAGGCTGCCCGGAGCGTGCGGAACTGCCGTTCCACAAAATGCTGCTGGAAGGCAAGCTGCCCCTGACGATGGGCGGCGGCATTGGCCAGAGCCGCCTGTGCATGTTGCTGCTGGGCAAGGCCCACATCGGCGAAGTGCAGGTCAGCCTGTGGGATGCCGAGACCAAAGCCGTGTGCGAGCGCGCTGGTGTGCAGCTGCTGTAATATTTGCAGTGAGCGACCTTCTTGATGCCCCGGACAAGCTGTTACGGCTTTGGGAGAATATGCCCAAAGTGCTTTGCAGGTCGGCCATCTCCGCCTGAGAGCTGTCCCTGCGGTCCGTTTTGCCCCAAAGGCATCCCCCCTTCTCCAAACGAATCAGTCGCCCAAAATAAAAACGTAATCCCTCGGATTCTATACGATCCGGGGGATTTTAACATTTCTGCGGCAAGCCAGGCCCTCTATGGCCAGGAACAAGGGTCTGCCACAAAATCTTCAATTACATCCATCAAATGGATGGGTTCCAGCTGCCCCTGTGTGCACAGCTGCGCCAGGCGCTGTGCCTGTTGGGCATTGGTGCAAATATCTGGGACAAATGCAATCTGCCGCCAGCTATCCGGTACCCGCTTTTGGGCCGCAATTCCAAAAGCAGTATAGCGGCCAAGTTCACAGCTGAACAGGGTTTGTTCCACCGCAAGATACTGGTAAATCGTTCTCGGCCCCCTTCCACAGCCCAAACAGTTTCCCCACCATACCGCAGACATCCATTTTTTAACAGTTCTTACAATTCTTGACAAATCATAAAAGCCATATTAAAATAGTGGCATGTTTTGCGGCACATTTCGGGATGCTTCCTGCCGGGGGATCACGTTGCCCCTGGCAGCGGTGGGGTCTTTCCTGTTTCCCCATCGCCTTATGGAAACATTATGTGAATTGTAGCAGAGGCTGCCGGAATTGTAAACCATCAAATCTGAGAAACGCCCTTTTAGGCTTTCCCAGATTTGGGAAATGGAGGAGGTTTATGCAAGAATCTATTGTGGAAACGTTGAAAAATATGAAATCCGAACAAAACCTGACCCTGCAGCAAATCTCCAGTGCAAGCGGGGTGCCCCTCAGCACCGTAAACCGCATTTTGAGCGGCCAGACCGAGAATCCCAGCTTCCGTGATGTCGCCGCGATCGTTGCCGCCATGGATGGCTCGCTGGATGCGATCACCGGCCTACAAAAGTTGGAGAGCGAAAACGGCCAGTTGCTGGATTCCAACGTGATGCAGCTGCTGCTTTCCATGCAGAACTATTATGCCAAAACCCTGGACGCCACCCGTCAGCAGTACATGCGGGAGCTTGAGAGCAAAGACAAGCAGTACCGGGATATCCTTACCGATAAAAACCGCTGGCTGCGCCGCATGTTTTTCTGCCTGATCGGCATGCTGGCTGTCATCTCGTTTTTGCTCATCGTTGATTTTATCAACCCCACCATTGGCGTTTTCCATACCTGAGCCATTCGGCGGCCTGCCTTTTGCAAGGCGGCGTTCTTCCCTGTCTATATCTCACTTATCCCTGTTTTATTTTTCGGCACCGGCGGTGTACCTGCTTTCACCGCCGGTGCCTTTTTTCATTGGCAACACCGCACAATTCCCGCCTTGCGGCTTAAGCACCGCTCCGGCAGATGCCGTGCCTCGCTCGCCGTATCGGCACTTAGAATTATACGGTATTGCCCATTCTTTTTTGCTCCGCAATGCCTTGACGAAAGCCCTGATTTTTTCGTATAATAAAAAGGTTGTCGCCCAATAAAAACCTTTGCGGCGGGCGGCGGCAATTCATTGTAATTCATTGGAGGGTATCACGTTTTGAGCTTGAACACTGAAACTTTGAACACGATCCTTGCCCCGTATATCCGCAGCCTGACCGATGGCGGAACCGCAGAAAATGGCGTTTGGGAAGCCATCAACTGCTTTGGCACAAACTGGGATATCGACGCGGTGGATTTTTCCGCCATGTTTGCCCAGGCCACACAGCAGGCCCGTGCCGTGATGGACACGCCCGCCCTGCAGCCCATTGGCGGCATGCAGGCCCTGATGATGCGCCCCACGGAAGTTGAGCTTGTGCGCGAGTGTTTTCGCTGGCTGTTCAATGATGATGACGGTGACCTGAAAAAACGCCAGGGCCGCGTGGAAATGTTTGCCGACCAGGTCAACGGCCGTTTCCGCCGTTGCCTGCCGCGCATGGCCAAGTTCACTCAGACGGCCGGCAGCGCCGCGCTGTACCTGAGCCTGCTGGAGCCGGAGGATAACTACTTCTTTGTTCCCGCCGAAGCCAAAGCCTGGGCCGCCTATTTCGGCTATGACGAAGACTTTGGCACCGGCGCGGCCTTTAGCCTGACCCAATATTACGCCATGTGCGATGACCTGCTGAACGAGCTGCCCAAATACGATGAGCTGACCCGCCTGCACACCGAGCGGCTGAAAAACACCATGCACGGCATCAATGACCAGCTGCATCTGCTGGTGTATGATATCATGCACAGCGCCTATGTAAACGGCTATTACCCCAAGGGCTTTTCCCGCACAGCAACCGCCAAGGAACGCACCAAGGCCGTAAAACAGAAAGCCGAGCGCGCCGACCTGTGCATGCAGATCGCCGAAAAGGAGCAGAAATTGCAGGAGCTGCTGGCAAGCCCCACTGCCCTGCCCGACCTGACCGGCTGCGAAGTAACCCACAAGATGTTCGGCGTGGGCAAGGTACTGCCCTCTACGGATCAGTTCCTGGTGATCGACTTTAACGGCCAGCAGAAAAAGTTCAGCACCACCACCTCCATGACCAGCGGCTACCTGATTGCCAGCGACCCCGCTGTGATGGAGCAGATGCAGGACTACCAGGCATACACCAAAGAAAAAGACCAGTTGGAAAAAGAGCTGAAAACTATGAAGAGCAACTTGCTCAATATGGGCTAAGATCTGCTTTTTTTATCTGCCGCTCTTTAATATGTGTGTATATCTTACGGGTTGTTGATATGTCGGCGTGGCCTAAAATCTTTTGCGTTTCAAGCTCTCCTATGCACCAGTATTTGAAAATGAGGTTAAGAACGCTATTTACATCCCGGATTGTGCTTCCTGCCTTACCCTGCGCGGCCTGCTTCTGGTTCCACAGCACAATCATTGCCGGGGTGATTTCTGCCATTGCATACCCGCCAAAGAACTCAAGAATACTCACATATGCCCCATGATAAGCACGGGCATTCCCGGCTTTGATTCTTTTTAGATGATATGGATTACGTTGTAAGAACTTATTGCCACGAAGCTAGTCATTATATTGATATATCACTCACAAATATAAGCGGCCGATATTGTACCGATTCTGAGTGGACAAAAGCAATGGCAGATGATATACTTGTCAGTAAGAAAAGTCTCCAACTTCTTACGGCGAAAATTCCAATAGTGAAGACTTTGCCGAAAGTATTGCAGAGTATATTCAGAACTCGTTGTCATTCAAACAGCAGTTTCCAAACCGTACAGCGCTTATCGAAAAGTTCATCAAAGTGTGAAGGGGGATATCTTATGGCCACCTACAAAAGAATCAACGAAAAAACCCCTAACGGCGGCGATTATTCGGAAATTTTTTACCTGAATGATAAAAACGATCCCGCTGACGAAACTGTAGCAACCCATTTCATTATCCGAGAATGCAAGAATAACGGCGAACTTGTCTCTGAAACATTTGCCAAATAATCCGAATCAGCCTTATTCAAACCACGATGCGATTTTGCACCGTGGTATTTTTATGCCTGCCTGCCCTGCATGAGGGGCGGGCGGGCAATTTTTATACCCATTTATCCCCCAAAACATGCCCGGCATGGCGTAAAACTGTACAGCCAAAGCGGATGCGACCCGCGTAAATAAAAGCGCAGGCAGAAAGGACACAACATGAAACGCGAAGACGTAAAGAAGCAGATCTGTGGCGCCCTTGGCGGCCTGCTGGGTCTGGCCGCCATGTACATCAACGTGCCGGACTTCCCGGCCGCCGATCCCCTGACTGCCCTGGCCGTGGGCATTGTTTCCGGCCTGGCTGCGACCGGCGCGGACCAGGTTATTAAGCAGATCGGCAATGACAACTGACTGGCAAGTTACCGGAAAATTACCGGCAAATTAAACAATCCATAATAAAAGCGGCAGGCAATCCCCTCATTTTCAGGGATTGCCCGCCGCTTATTTTTTATGTAAATCTATCTAACACGCTCAAATTCACACGACTTTTCTACGACCTTTTTGAACAAATACGACCTTTACACGACCCAGATTCCAGCATTTTTCAGCAGTTCCAAGCAGTTATCAGCACAATAAAAACCGCATCACATCGGCCATTTTAGCCTTATGATGCGGTTTTTTCTATGGAGCTGGCGACAGGAATCGAACCTGCAACCTGCTGATTACAAATCAGCTGCTCTGCCAATTGAGCTACGCCAGCACGGCTAAGAAATCCTTAGGTTGCATCTGAAAAGTCGAAAATATCGTCTATTTCTACAAACGTAGCCGGATTTTGCGTTAAAGAGCCTTAAATCCTGCTTGTGTTTGCGGAATATCCGTCACTTTCTTTGTTTTCAGATATATCTTAGGAATACCTAAGTATTCTAGCACATGTTGCGGCACCTTGTCAATGCCGAATTATGGGGCAGTAGCGCTCCGAACGGCACTTATTCTGCCGCGGCCAGGGCGGCCTGCAGCGCGCAGTAATCTTCCAGCGTCAGCTGCTCCGGGCGCAGGCGGATATCCAACCCGGCGGCCTGCAATGCAGCGTTCACTTTAGCTTTGGAAATGCCCAGGCCGTTCGCCACGGCATTGGCCGCGGTCTTGCGCCGCTGAGAAAATGCTGCCCGGATCAGGCGGAACAGCCCGGCTTCGTCCCCGTTGGGCGGGGTAACAGGCGGTGTGGTGTGGACATCCAGCTGGATGACCGCGCTGGTCACTTTGGGGGCAGGGTAAAAGCTGCCCGGCTGCACAGTAAACAGCAGCTTGGGTTTGGCGTAATAAGCCACCGCATAGCTGATTGCCCCCGCCTCACGCGTGCCAGGGGCGGCACACAGGCGCTGTGCAGCCTCTTTCTGCACCATGACGGTAATGTTGCGGATGGGCAGTTTTTCTTCCAATAAGCGCATCAGAATGGGGCTGGTGATGTAATACGGCAGATTGGCGCAGACGGCAACGGGCTTATCACCAAATTCTTCCGCCAGTAGGGTGCGCAGGTCCACTTTCAGCACATCTTCCAGCACCAGCTTAAAGTTCTCGTACTCGGCCATTGTCTCGGCCAGGATCGGCGGCAGGCGCTTGTCCACTTCGATCGAAACTACCTTATCCGCGCGTTTGCACAGCTGTTCTGTCAGCACACCGATACCGGGGCCGACTTCCAGCGCACCCCAGCCGGGGCCAATGCCGGCGGCTTCCGCAATGCGGGGGCAGATGCCGGGGTTGATGATAAAGTTTTGGCCGAACCCCTTGGAAAGTGCAAAGTCGTGCCGTGCGCACACATCACGAATGGTGGAAAGGTCCGTCAGGTTTGGCATGGGGCTGGCACTCCGTTTCTTCTTATACTGTGTTTAGGGCAATACCGCATAATTCTAAGTGCCGATACGGCGAGCGAGGTGCGGCAGATGCCAAGCCAAAAGCGCAGATAATACTGGATGCTGCAAAGGTGAGCGCCGCCAGTGGCGGAAACAGCGAACCGAAGCAGGGGCAGCGGTCGCAGAGTGCGAGGGGCTTTTGCCCCCGAAGCACGATGCGGGTACCGCAACCCGACATTATCGAGCATTTTGGCAACGCAGATGCCGTGCCGCAGCTGCCGGAGCGGTGTTTAAGCCGCAAGGCGGGAATTGTGCGGTGTTGCCTTAGGGTATATCTCAGGCTGGGTCTCCCCTGCCCGCTTACTGGCCATTGGCGCCGGAAATGGCGTTGATAGCCTTGGTGATCTGGGGGTCGTTATCGACAGTAAAGTCGTAATAGCTGCTCTGTTCATCGTTGGTCAGGCTGGCGTCCACATCCGGGGTCAGGCCGGTGCCGTTCCAGTTTTTGCCCTCGTTATCCAGCAGAATGCCCACGGTGATTACCACCGCGCTGCCGTCCGAAAGGCTCTGCGGGTCGCTGAGCAGAACACCTTTGCCCGCCGTGGTGCTGCCCACGATGGTGGCCCCGGCCATTTTACGCAGAGCGTTGGCAAACAGCTCCGCACCGGATGCCGTGCTGCCGTTGACCAGGCAGACCATGGGCAGGGTGATCTCGTTTTCGTCAGACATACGCAGGTCTGTCACATTGCCGCCCTTATCCTGGCTCTGGGCAATCAGACCGGAGGGCACGCAGTAATCTGTGGCAACAAGGGCAGCGTTCAGGTTTTCGCCGCTGTTATCGCGCAGGTCAAAAATCAGCGAGGTAGCCCCCTGGTTGGTCAGGCTGTTGACAGCATTGCGGAATTCCACCGCCGTACCTGAGGTAAAGGAATCAATGCGCAGGTAGCCAACGCCGTTATCCATCAGGCGCACCGTGCTGATGCTGGGGGTGGTATAGTTGGCGTGGGTAATTTCAAAGCTCTGCTCTTCCCGCAGGGGGGTCAGGTATTTGATGTTGACGGTGCTGCCTTCCTCCCCCAACAGGGCGGAGGTCATGGCGGCGGTATCGCTCATGCTGCGGGTGCTGGTATCGCCGATAGCGGTGATAAAGCCGCCGACTTCCAGACCAACGTTGGTAGCGGGGGTGTTATCATACACACGGATGATGCGCGCATAGCCGGAGGACGGATCCTTGACAACGGCAACGCCAATGCCCATCAGGCGGCCATTGGCAAGACCGACTCTTTCACTGTAGGCCTTGGCGGAATAATAGCGGGCGTACCGGTCGCTGATGCCCAGCATATAGCCGGATGCAATGGTATCGTTCAGCGTATCATCGTTGATATCAAAGTACTCATTGGCGCGCACATAGCGGTCCACTTCGGACAGCTTGTTATACATGCGCTCCTTGTTTTTAACACTGGAAACCGTATTGTTGAACATGTTCATGGATACGGTCATGGTCATGGAAAAGGTCACGGCCATTGCAATCAGCGTGACGGTTGCGGCCACACCAAGACTGACTTTTTTGCTCATAGCGAAAATGTGCTCCCTTGCGTAAAAGTTGTGCGTTGCTGCCGGATCAAAGCAGTGCCATAAACGCCGTTGCGGCAAGGCTTGCCACCATCAAGACGGCGATCACCAGGCAGACAATGCGCACAACAAGCTTATGTTTTTGCTGGTTCATCGAAATTGATCTCCTTCAGGCTGTCAGGCCTAAGGCATAACTGAAAATAAAGTGTCGGCTGGCGCTTTTTCAGCTACACCATAACATTAGTGCGGAACATAGTTCAGCGGGTTGGTGCGCGCACCGTTCACACGCAGTTCCAGGTGCAGGTGGTTGCCGGTGGAGTTGCCGGTGGTGCCAACATGGCCGATGACATCCCCCTGCGAAACGTTCTGGCCCACACTGACCGGCGGGGTGCTGTTCATGTGGGCGTACAGGGTAGCATAGGTGTTGCCCTGGTCATCGGTGCCGTGGTAAATCATGACATAGTTGCCATAGCTGTAGTGCCAGCCGGACACGGTGACAACGCCGCTTGCCACAGCGCGGATGTTGGTGCCGCCGGGCGCGGCAAAGTCAACGCCCTTGTGGCCGCCGCTGCCATACTGGCAGGAGATATACTTATAGCTCGGCAGCGGGCAGATAAAGTTCAGCGAGCAGCTGATGGGCGCATTGGCGTAGTTCCTTTGGGTCTGGGCAATCAGAGATTTCAGGTAAGCGTCATATTCATCAGCAGCCTTATCGAACTCTGCCTGTTTATCACTCTTGGCTTCTTCCAGAGCCTGCTCCTGCGCTGCGGCGGCGGAGATGCTGGCATCCTGGGCCTGAATGTTGCTGGCCAGCTCCTGGGTTTTGCTGTCCAGCTGGCTTTTCTGGTTCTGCAGCTCTTCTTCGTCCGCTTCCAGCGATGCCTTCGCTTCTTCCAGCTGGGTGCGCTCGTTGGTCAGCTCAATGCCCTGCTGTTCCAGATCCTCGCAGGCCTGGGTGTTGGCATCCGAAATATCCTGCAGCACCTGGTCAAAGGTCAGCAGCTGATAAATGTTTTCCGCCGTGGAAAGCAGCGCAATACCGCCGCCCTGGTCCAGCATCTGCATACTGACGACCTGCTCTTTATATTTTGCCCAGCGGTCATCGTATTCTGCCTGCTTCTGGTCAATTTCAGCCTGCTTATCGGTGATCTGCTGTTCTTTTTCCTCGATCTGTGCGCTGATATCATCAATTTGGTCATTCAGCGCATTGATCTGGCCCTTGATGGTGTTTTTCTCCTGCACAAGCAGCTGTTTTTGCTGCTCGGCTTCGGCTTTATCGCTGGCAACGTCTTTCAGCTGCTGGCGGATCTGGTCCAGTTCCGACTGCAGCTCGTTCTTTTTGTTTTCCAGCTCTTTTTGCTTATCATCGGCATGGGCCGGCATGGCAGCATTCAGGCACAGCGCCGCGGCAACCACGGCAGCCATCAGCGCAG
>UMAX01063689.1_pt1 | contig 11995 bp, 8 predicted proteins | sample 1963821 | NCBI WGS metagenome assembly UMAX01 (sample SAMEA4835927, study PRJEB28245) | human gut metagenome | biome: gut microbiome; material: fecal sample | place: Denmark | collected 2008 | reverse complement strand
TTCTGTATCATATAGGCGCGTAGTTGCGGATTTGAGGTTATTCTCAAACGGTTCTTTTAGGTTATATTCAGTCCTTGGAGGGAAAAGCGCAAACAATTTTCAGAAGCGGGAAAAGTAGAGAATTTCCATATATTTAAAAACAACTTTTATTTTATTAGATGAAGCGAGTAGCGATTGTGGGCATACAGGGTGTGCCCGCAAAATATGGTGGCTTCGAGACATTGGTGGAGAATATTATCGGGGAGAACTGTTCTCCGGATATCCGGTATACCGTGTTTTGCAGCAGTAAAGATTATGCGGAACGGAGGGATTCTTATAAAGGTGCCGGATTGAAATATATTCCGCTGTTTCATGCCAACGGCATGCAAAGTACGCCTTATGATATCCTGTCGATGCTCTCCACGTTGAAGGGGTATGACACGGTAGTCATACTGGGGGTATCGGGATGTATTTTCCTTCCCGTATTCAGACTGTTATACCGGAAAAAATTAGTGATTAACATTGACGGTCTGGAACATCGCAGAGCCAAATGGGGCGGATTCACCAAATGGTTCCTGCGTACCAGTGAGGCAATGGCGGTGCGCTATGCCGATGTGGTGGTGGCAGACAATAAGGGGATTCAGGACTATGTGATGGAGACCTATCATAAGGAAGCGGTTTTGATAGCCTACGGGGGAGACCAGGTGCTGAGAAATATATCAGAAGAACGGCAGATGGAAATCCTGCGGAAATACGGGGTGACACCGGGCAACTATGCAGTCAGCGTATGCCGGATAGAGCCGGAGAACAACAGCCATGTAATTTGTGAGGCATTTGCCTCCAGCGGGAAAGATATTGTGTTCGTGGGTAACTGGGAACGGAGCGAATATAGCCGTGGATTAAAACAGAAATACGCTGAATACAGCAATATACGAATGGTGAATGCGGTATATGACTTGGACGAGTTGTATGCGCTGCGTAATTGGTGCTGTTGCTATGTTCATGGGCATAGTGCGGGCGGTACCAATCCCTCTTTGGTGGAGGCGATGTTTTTCGGGAAGCCGGTTCTGGCGTATGATGTGGTATATAACCGGGAAACGACTGGGAATAAAGCCTGTTACTTCAAGACTGCGGATGAATTGACGGAACTACTGAACCGGAATACACCGGACGGTACGCCGATGAAAGAGATAGCCATGAGGCGATATACATGGAAATACATTGCGGAACAATATGAAATATTGTACTAAAGAAATATATAAGAACAAAAAAGATTGACAATGAGGAGAAAACGGTATTGGGGGGGGTGGTTGTATTGCTGTTGCTGCCGGCTTTAAAAGCTTTGTCGCAGGCACCGGTCAGCCCCAAAGTGGAATTGTTTGCAGGGGCGGAATTGCATTATCGGGATATCTTCTACACGAAGATGTACGAGGTTTTGGTGAACCTGACTCCCGGTCTGAAATGGCACATCGGCAACCGGTGGCAATTGGCCGGTCAGGCCATAATCCCCGTTTATAATGATTATGGGGATCGGTATAAGAAGGTACGCCTGAGTATGGCAGTGCTGTCTAAGGAATGGGACTGGAACGGTTCGCAATTCTTGAAAGTGAGCGGTGGACTGTTTGGACGGGAACGCTATGGGCTGGATGTGAAATGGATGTATCCGATTAACAGATGGCTGGCTTTGGACGCACAAGTGGGTGTGACGGGCTTCTGCTCGATGGCTGTAGATTGGGAATGCAGCAAGATGGAGCGAGTGACGGGACAAGCCGGAGTGAACGTCTATCTGGAAAAGGTGAATACGGAATTCCGGCTGCACGGTGGCCGGTATCTTTATGAGGATTATGGCGTGACGGCCGAAGCCATGCGTCATTTCAAGCACTGTACGGTAGGTCTGTATGCCCAATACAGTGACCAAGGCAAGGAGAACGGAGGTTTCAAGGTCATCATGATGATTCCACCCTACAAGCGGAAAGCCCGTAAGGTGATGGTACGTCCGGCTTCCAATTTCAGGCTGACTTACGACATTCAGGGACAGCCATACGCTGTGAAAATGTATTCCACCGATCCGGAAGAAAATGAACGTGAAGGGCATTACGACCGCAACCGTCTGCAATGGGGTGCCAATCGGATGGAACCGGACTTCACCAACAAGGAAGGAGGCAGACCATGAGACAAATTACAATTCTGATAATCGGTTGCCTGTTCTTTTTCGGAAGCGGACAACTCTTGCACGCCCAACAATATACGGGCATGAGCGGACTGATCCATGTACCGAGCGGAGAAATGGATGAGGCCGGAGAGGCACGTGTCGGTGCGCATTTTTTGAACAAGGAATTCACGCCGGACAAAGGATTCAATTACGAGGGGAAATACAATACGTTGAGCCATTATCTGAGTATCACTCCTTTCTCATGGCTGGAAATCGGCTATACTTGTACTTTACAGAAAGGGCGTGCAATCGACAATAAAGGACAGGTCTTGGAAGGCAATCCTAAATTACGCTTCAAGGACCGTTACTTTTCTGTCAAACTGCAACCTTTGAAAGAAGGGAAATGGTGGCCGGCTATAGCCATCGGTGCCAATGATCCATACGGTACGGACAGCAAGGAGGGAACCGGGAAAGAAGGAGAAAGTCCTCAAAATGGGGACGGGAAAAGCCAATACTTTTCTAACTATTACATTGCCGCCACCAAGCATATCGGCTTGAAAGGTCACAGCATTGGCATCCATGTGGCGTACCGCCATTGGAAGCGCAACTATAACAGCAAGTGGAACGGCCCGGTGGGCGGCATTACTTATCAGCCTTCTTTCCAAAAGAATTTGCGCTTGATAGCCGAATACACGGGCGATGACGTGAATGTGGGCTTCGACTGGAAACTGTGGAAGCACTTGCTGGTACAATCTTCTTTGCAGAACGGAAAGTATTTTTCGGGAGGGGTATGCTTCTGCATCAACCTGTTGTAAAAGACCGACAATATGGAATATCCCTTGTTGCTTGAATTCCTTGACACCCGGTTGGAAGCTGCCCTCGATCAGGAACGGTTCAATCGGCAGACCATTCACTTGTATCGGTGTGGCGATAGTTGGCTGGCGTTGGAATATTCGCCATGTCTGTTGGAAGAGCAATTCCATTATAAGGACAAGAAACCGTTGATTTTCCACTTGAGGGACGGAAGGCGTGTGGTGATGGTGGAAGTTCCGGCCTCTTATGTAAGGAGGATCGCAGCAGGACATGAGACCGGTCGGCAAGGAACGCGTTGGATGCCGGTCGTCGGGCAAGTGATTATGCCGGATGGAAGGAATGGATTCTGGATGACTGAGAAGGTCCGGAAAACATCTGTCATGAGAGTTATTTATCATTTATAATTAACATTTTAATTCATTTTATTTATGTACAATTTTATGAAGAAAGGGGCTTTCATGCTCCTTGTTGCCTGCCTTGCGATGGGTATGGCAAGTTGTAGTGACGATGACCCCGATTACAGCAATGTAACCCCGCCTACAGTGGCTGTGACACATAGTATCAGCGGACGTGTGACAGGTGTTGACGGTGAGGGTATTTCGGCAACCGTTTCCATGGGCGGGACATCCGCAACGACTAAGGCGGACGGTACATTCGTGTTTGAAAATGTAGCCGCAGGTACTTATACCTTGAAGGCGGAAGCGGATGGCAAGGAGTCCAAAGAGACTTCCGTTACCGTGAGTGACGGGGACAGCAACAATCCGGTGTGGAACGTGGCATTGAGCAATAAAGGAACTGCGATTAACGTAGAGCCGGACGGTTCTGCCAGCGGTGTTGTCACTTCCGAGACATTGAAAGGGAATGAGGATGGAGAGATAGAAATGACATTGACCGCCCCGGCAGGTGCCGTGGAAGCCGGTACGCAAATCATTGTCACTCCCATCTATTCAACGGATGAGGTTGAACAGGCCGCAGTTCGTTCTGCCGTTACGAAAGCGGTTGGAAGTACCTTGCTGATAGGTACGAGAGTCAGCAGTTCCAACGCGTCGGCCGAATTGCAGGAATCTGTGACGTTAGAGTATGACGTGGATCCTGAGATAGCTGAAACCATCACCGCACAGAAATATGTGAACGGACAATGGGTGGATGCGGAATATACGGTAGGAACGGACGGGAAAGTCACGGTGACAGTTGACCAGTTCACCTCCTACTCGTTGTTATGCAATGCCACCATCAGCTCATCGAAAACATCGGAGGCTGTCAGCTTCTCTCCCGACTCATGGGACAACCTGTACGGAAGCGGTGACATGGCTGTTTCATCTGCTTCCTATTCCTACAAGATCGGTACGGATATCAGTTCGTCCGGCACGAACAAGATCACCGCTTACCTGATTGAGATCGTGGCACGTGCCGCAGGAGCAGGTGTGACAGAGGCAACTGGTACCTATCCCATCAATGTGACCCTGCCTGTCGGCACGGCCATGAGCATCAGCGGACAGCAGGAGGTAACCACGCTCACCGCATCCGCATTAGGTCGTAGCGTTTCCGGCAGGCAGTATGGGACGGTATCTGTCATAACCCGGTCTTGGAACCGCCAGCATACGGGTGGAACCGATTGACAGAACCGGTGTAAGATTAGCCTTTCATTCATCCCGATACGGAAGCCCCTGTCTGAACCCGGTCACCGGAGGAGACAGGGGCTTTTTCTATATTTTATCTATCCATTGATTTTTTATGGAAACAGGGAATATCTCATTGCAGTATAAGGTACTTCTAGGATACATGATATTGGTCGTGGCCGTTTGCGGCATGGTTTCCATCCTGTTATACGAACGTGACCGTATGCGTACGATAAGATCGGAGACAGCGGAGATACGCCGGATTTGGCATGATATCAGTACGGCCCATCGCCATATCACCGAACTTGCCACCGACGGGGAGTCCGTCATTGTCTGGGAGGATGCCGACTTCCGTGACTACCATGGAAAGCGCCTGCATACGGACAGCCTGCTGCAAACATTGAAATCGAGTTGTGGCATGTTTGTCCTGCCCGGACAGATCGATTCTTTATGTCATTTACTGGAGGCCAAGGAAGAGCATCTGTCCCACATCATGAAAGCCATCGCCCAGCTGGAGGAGGCAGACAGCCTGCTCGCAAACCGTCTGCCAGTCGTTGCCAGGGAAGCGGTCCGCATCCGGACGGTCACCCGGAGGAAGACAGGTGTCGCTGGCTGGCTCGGGGGGAAAAAGAGTGTACAGGTCCTCGAACCGTCGGAAGGGCTACGGGAATTGAATGACAGGCTGGTTGCCATGCAGGAGGAACGTAACCGCCGAATAAATGCATATGCGGACAGCCTGCGCAGGCAGAACAGGACATTGAACCAGAAACTGCACGTGCTCGTCACCCATCTTGACGGGCAAGCGCAGGCGGCGTTCATCAGTCGTGAGGAAAAAATCACGGAAGCCGGAGATTTTTCTTTCAAACTGTTTGTCTTGGTAATCGTCTCTGCTTCCTCCTTGCTATTCATCTCTTTCCTGATCATACGGCATGACATCAGGAAAGAAAGGGAAGGGCGGGCACAGCTCCAAAGGATAAACCGTGAGAACGAGGAACTGCTCGGTATGCGTAAACAGATCATCCTGACCATCTCGCACGATATACGAGGACCATTGGGCAATATCAGCAACTGTGTGGAACTGGCCTCGGAAACCCGTGAAAAGAAAAAACGGGAAGGCTATCTGGAGAACATCCGCCATTCCTGCCGCCATATACTGAATCTGGTGAACAACCTGATGGATGTCTATAGGATCAATGAGACCAGGGATACCCGTAATGAGATCCCTTTCCGTTTGGGCAGCCTGCTAGACAACATATCGGAGGAATACGCCCGGAAAGCGGCCGGCCAGGCCCTGCTGTTCGAGAGGTGTCATGAGATTGTCAACAATATCACGGTGAGAGGAGATGCCGACAAGCTGGAACAGATACTGGACAATCTGCTGACAAACGCCATCAAGTTCACCCCGTCCGGTACGGTCCGTTTCCATACCGGATATGCGGAAGGCAGGTTGCATGTGGAGGTAGGCGATACCGGTATCGGCATGGACAGGGAGACACTGGAGCGTGTCTTCCGTCCGTTCGAGCGTGCGGCGCAGGAGATAAACTCTGAAGGGTTCGGTCTGGGGCTCTTTATCACGAAAGGCCTTGTGAAGGTGCTGGACGGAAACATAGACGTGGAGAGCCGGCCGGGCAAGGGCACGATATTCCGCCTGACGTTTCCTCTTCCGGAAACAACGGAGGATCCGGAAACGGAGGAGTTCCAGGTACAGTCCGCCATGGTACTTCCCAAGCGTGTGCTGGTAGTGGATGATGACAGCATCCTTTTGAGAATAACGGAAGACATGCTCGGACGCCACGGCGTGGAATGCACGACCTGCCAGAGCGTAAAAGAGGCGGTTCTCGCGCTCGACCGTCTGGATTACGATCTGGTGTTGACAGACATACAGATGCCCGTGACCGACGGTTTCGGCCTGTTGAAATTGCTGCGCGGTTCGGATATCGGAAATTCCCGTACCATCCCTGTCGCCGTCATGACGGCACGGGGTGACGGCGACTCGGGTGTCTATGCGAGGTCCGGTTTTTGCGGTTGCATACACAAGCCTTTCTCCTCAAAAGGACTGCTGGCCTTTCTTTCCTCCGTAATGGCAGGCAGAGCTGCCGGTGCGTCCCCGTTTGATTATTCCCGTCTGATGGAAAGTACGGACGACCGCCGGCATATGTTCGGGCTTGTCATGAAAGAGTCGGAAAAGGATCTGGCCGAACTGGAAGGGGCAATGGAGGGGATGGACCGTGAGGCCATGCGGAGGACCGTGCACCGGATGGCTCCGGTCTGGGAATTGCTGGGAGCCGGTGACGTGTTGTCGGACTACCGGAAAATCCTGCATGACAAGGCCGCAGGCGACGAGACGGTCAGAGGGCACACCTTGAGGGTTATGGAGCAGATACGGACACTGATGGATGAGGTGAATAATGAATTAGAGAAAAGGGATGACGGGAATGAAAAAGACCTTACTGGTCGTGGAGGATAACCTGATCCTCTGCGATATTCTTGAGAAATGGCTGCTGAAAGCCGGTTATGGAGTATTGACGGCCACGGACGAGCCTTCGGCACGCCGAAAAATCAAAGGGAACGACGTGGCGCTGGTGCTGACGGATGTCCGCCTCCCCGAAGGGGATGGCATCAGCCTGCTGGAATGGAGCGTGTCCCAAGGGTTACACATCCCTTTTGTGGTGATGACCGAATATGCCTCCATTGCGGATGCGGTGCGTGCCGTCAAATTGGGTGCGAAAGACTACTTGCCCAAGCCTGTCCATGAGGAACAACTGATGGAACTGTTACGGGGATTGGTCGGCCTGCCAGTTTCCGTTCCCCCGAGGAAATCATTCATGAAAAGGTTTAGCGTGGCGGTCCGGGAGACCGAACGGATAGCTTGTCGTGTGGCTCCCCTGGATTGTTCCGTCATGATCCTTGGACCGAATGGTAGCGGAAAAGAATCTGTCGCGCAGCTGATCCAACGGCATAGCGGACGTAAGGACAAGCCTTTTGTGGCGGTGAACTGCGGTTGTATCCGGGGGGAACTCGCCGCATCGGAGTTTTTCGGTCACGTGCAGGGGGCGTTTACCGACGCGAAAAAGGATACCGCCGGCTATTTTGAGGCGGCCCGGGGCGGTACGCTCTTTCTTGACGAGATCGGAAACATGCCTCCTGAAATGCAGACACTGCTACTCAGGGTATTGCAGGAAAGAGTGTATTGTCCGGTGGGCAGCCGCAAAGAACTTGAAGCCGATGTACGGATATTGTCGGCCACCAACGAGGATATGGAGCGTGCCATACGGGAGGGGCGTTTCCGGGAGGATCTGTACTACCGTCTCGCCGAGTTTGAGATATGCCAGCCCTCCCTCTCCGAATGTCCGGAGGATATATTGCCGTTGGCGGATTTCTTCCGTAAGCGACATTCAGAAGAGATACGTGTGGAAACCTCCGGTTTTACCGAACAAGCCAGAATCTCCATGCTTTCCCACTCATGGCCGGGCAATGTACGTGAACTCGGTAACCGGGTAAGGCGTGCCGTATTGCTGGCGGAATCCCCCTCGTTAACCCACAGAGATTTGGGTCTTGAGGCGGCCGTTTGTAAAACAGGTGGAAAATGCAAGAAAGGCTTGATGGAAGAAGCGGAAGAGAAAGAACGAATAAGGAAGATCCTGGAAGAATGTGGAGGTAAGATCAGCCGTGCGGCAAAAATGCTGGGGATGAGCCGTCCGACACTATACAAGAAAATGGAAATGTATGGATTGAGATAGAATTTTCATATGTTTCGTTCATATATAAGCCGGCAGATTCCGTTGGAGAAAGTTTTGCGGCCAGGAAGTTTCCAGCGGGCAGGCTGGAATTCTTCCGTCAGGGGGGATTCCGCCACCATAAGAAAGGGGTAGCGGATAAAGTACCGTCTCGTCCACCAGATTATACCGGAAAAGTCCATCGGCATATTCCGCGCTACCTCCATCTCCTACTCCTGCCAGATAAATGCAATCCTTGTCGTGCTTTTACCTTACATTCGGCAAGGGACATTCAGTAAATCCTATAAAATTAGTCAACTGATTCATACTTACAGTATTGTGAATTAGTTGTTTTTTTGTATCTTTCGATATTCCCCCGCAAATAAGGTTTGACAGCCAAAACGGGGGGGGGAATATCCAAACTAAGATATGGCGAGGATACAAAATATTTCAGAGATTCATCCTACTTTGGGATTTACAGAATTCGAATTTCTTCAATTACCCATGCACTTGTCATGATTTGTCGGGTTCCTTTCCTTTTTCGCTTTCCAGACCCAGTCGTTTACGGAGTTCCGGGTCATTTTTGATGCGCCGCATCTCCTCATTGATAATAGCCTGTGCGTCCGCCTTGATCTGGTCGTAATTGCGTTGTATCTGTTGCATCATGATGTCGTTACCGTTCCTGTCCTTGAAGTCGTTGATGACCGGGACTCTCTGATAAGCCTTTTCTTCCGCGCTGATCCTGGCATGGTCTACGACGATTTCGGCATGAAATATTTTCTGTTCTATCCTCTCATCGAAATTATCCGCCACAGCTCCGACAAACGTGCCTTGCGAGAGGTTGGCAATCTTGGATGCCGGAATAAGCGAGTCAAGCTGTGTGTTGATGGAGGTGGATACGTCCTGACGGTTGATGGAAACGGACTGACGCTGTTGGAGCACTTTGCCGAAGCGCTCTGAAAGCGTTTTTGCGGTTTCCCCGACTACCTGTCCGCTGAAAATATTCCCCACCGTGTTCTGGATGACCTTGGATTCCTTTTCACCGTAATCGCGTGTCAGCTGGCTGAAATCCTGAAAACCCAGAAGCACGCCCACCTTGTTGCTTCTCGCCGTCGCGATTAGGTTGTCAAGCCCACGGAAATAGATGGTGGGAAGCTCGTCGATGATGACGGCGCATTTAAGCTGTCTTTTCTTGTTGATAAGCTTGACGATACGGGAATTGTATAATCCGAGCGCTGCCGAATAAATGTTCTGCCTGTCCGGATTGTTGCCCACACAGAGCAGTTTGGGTTCTTTCGGATTGTTGATATCCAATGAGAAATCATTACCGGTCATCACCCAGTAGAGTTGTGGGGAGATCATGCGCGTAAGGGGTATTTTTGCCGAGGCTATCTGGCCCTGGAGCTGGTCCTGGGCATTTCCTTTCCATGCGTCCATGAAGGGGGAAAGATAGTTTTCCAGCTCCGGATAAGAGGTCAGGATGGTGAACAGATCCGAGTAGGGCTTGTTGAGCAGTTCCACCGCGTGGGGAAACGTACAGTAAATGCCGTTCTTGTAAATCTTTAAATACCAGATTATTGCCGCGAGCAGAATGATGGGGGACTCCACGAAGAAGTCCCCCTGTTTTTCGATCCAGGTGCGGTTGAGGTTGAGCATTATCGTATAGCTCGCCTCATACGCGTCGGATATGTCCGTCATGAATTCCGGATTGATGGGATTGCAACGGTGCGACCTGCGTGGATCATCGAAATTGATGACATAGAACCGGGGCTTGACCTCGTATTTGTCCATATTCTTCAATAACGAGTTATAGGCGATGGTGGACAGGTCGTCAAACTTGTAATCGTAGATGTAGATCGCGAAGCCCTTGGCGATAAGCTGGCGGATGTAGCTGTTGACTATCGCGTAGGACTTGCCGCTGCCCGGCGTCCCGATAACCATGCAGGCTCGAAAAATATTGACTATGTTGGCAAATCCATTATGCCACCGCCTGTTATAATAAAATCTTGTAGGGAGATTCACCGAATACTCGTTCTCGATCAGACGGGTTTCCTGCATGAAACTCTCGTTCTCCATGTTGAAGACGTCCTCCATGAGGTTGTGCTTATGGAGCCGGCTCATCCACAGACCCGCCATCAACAGGCCAAGATAACCCGCGGTAAGCGTGCAGATATACAATATGGAGCCCACCGTGTGTGGCAAAGATAGCTCAAGCAGCCACCAGTTCAGAAAAAACAGCACGCTTCCAGCCACCAGGGCCGTATAGATCTTGTGCCAGGTGATTTTTTCCCCTTTGATCCCATGCGTGCCCAGACAGGAGGTGGCCAGCAAAAGCACCGCCAGCAGCTTGGTCCAGAGGATACAGTTGAAAACACCGGTCGTGTTGTTGAAGTTTACCAGAATCCGGTCTATCACCTCAAGGTTCAGATGCCATGCGGTGATACTTGGATAGCAGTACACATAAACGTGTACCACCAAAAGAAAAATACTCACGGCCCTGCCGAACTCCATTATCTTGGCGAGAGCCCTCAAATCGTCTTCCTGTTGCATAAAAATTGTGGATAAACGGGTTGATACTTGTTTTGTCTAAATGCCACGTGACTTACGCCCGGCTTTCTTCTTTTTCTTCATGCGGCGTGCGAAAGCCTCCTCCTCGTAATCCCGCAGATTGGTTTCCATGGAAAGGATACCCGCTGCCAGTTCGAGCGCACTTTCCTGTCCGTCCTTGTAACGATGATGCCGCCAGAGCTCCGCGGCGGTATGTCCGTCCCGTTCATTTGCGGATATGCCCTCCAACCATTTGAAATAGTCGTTGAACGCATTTGCGGAAAACTCCTTGCCCATGCGTGAGCCGTTGAACACCTCCCGGCGGTTGTGGTCAATGAAGGTGACACCGTAGATACGTCCCCGCTCATTCTCACGGAAGACCACATCGATACGGTTTTGCCCGAGCAGTTCCACAAACCGTTTCCGTGAATCCGCCAGCCGCAAGGCACGGGCGATGTCCCCCTGTATGGACGGTGCCCGTTTCCCTTCCTTGAGGGCTTTCAGGTTCATCAGCATCCGCTTTTCCAACTGTTCATTTCCGAAGCGTTTCCCAAATCGGGAACTCTTGAACGGCGGACTGACCACCCTGCCGGTATCATCCGTGGCCGAATAGACAATGCCGGTGTATGATACACCATTGTATTCTCCCCTGACCTGTTTCGCCTCGATGTTGAGCGTGGACAGTAGCGCGCTATATTCCCCGAAGGTCTGGAAACGGTAGCTTTCCAGCACGGCCTTAAGGGTATTGCCTACCTGATGGCGGACATCTCCCAAGGAGGCGTCCACCTTCCTTAGTTCCGCTTTCGGATTCCGCCTTTCCACATCCGCTCCGTTCCGCAGGCCGAAATCCGCTTCCAGTTCCCGGCAGGCGGTCATGGAACGCCGGTGCTCGTAGGCATCGCTGATCTTTTTCCCCTGTTCATCCACACATACACTGACGATATGGATGTGGGTATTGTGTGTATCGGCATGTTTGTAGGTGATGTAAGGCTGGTTCCCATACCCCATCTTCCGCATATAACGCTCCGCCAGTTCTGCCAGCCGCCCGTCAGTCAGCTGGTCTTCCGGTGCCGGTGAGAGGGAGATGTGCAGGACGGGCTTCTCCGTGTTGCGGTTTGCCAGCAGGTAGTTCTCGAAAGAGAGCAATGCCATGCGTATGTCCCCGCTCG
>UMAX01018409.1_pt1 | contig 12042 bp, 12 predicted proteins | sample 1963821 | NCBI WGS metagenome assembly UMAX01 (sample SAMEA4835927, study PRJEB28245) | human gut metagenome | biome: gut microbiome; material: fecal sample | place: Denmark | collected 2008 | reverse complement strand
GGCGCGCCTCTCGTGCTTCTCCGACCAGGAGGCGACGTGCTTGACCTCGACATCGACCTTGCGCTTCAAAGCGGTTTCCCCATTATCTCTAAGCGCGACGCACGAAGCCATGGCTTCGGCCTTAGAAGCGTCGCTGATGTTGCGTCCCGCTATGGTGGGGCGCTAACCTTGAATTGCGACAAAGACAATACATTTGAGGCGGTTTTCTCTATGCCGTATGTACCGTAAATGGTGCAACTTGATGGCGCTTAAAAACGTCGTTTTTTCTTGGGGGATGGATTGCTCATCTTTAGATTTGCCGTTGTCTATTAGCGATGTCCTGCTCGTATTGAGGGGATGGAGGCTGTCTGCGGAGGACAGCCTGCCCGACTTGCGGGGATCAACTCAGTGGAGCCTTTCTCGTGGCTATTCTCTGTATGCCACGACGGAGGCGATCGAGTATTCGTCTTCGTGTGAGATGGAGGCGCTGACTGTCCAGCCTTTCAACCCGTCGAGCAAATGCACTTCTGGTGCCCCATTTTGCCCGGAGACCGTTTCTATCTGACGAGGCTCAACGCTTGCGGCCTGACCGCTGAGCGCTTTTATCACGGCCTCTTTGACGCAGAATCTGCCCGCATAATAGGCGAGGGGGTTGCTGGAGTGAGCAGCCTGCTTGCGCTCCGACTCCGAGAACGTGTAAGCTACAAACAGGTCGTTGGGATTTTGCACCTGGGCTTTGATTCGCTCGTGCTTCAATATGTCCGTGCCGACTCTAATCTCCATTTGCGCCACCTTGCTCGACGATGTTCTCTTCAAGGAAGTCGATGCCGTCCTTTCCGAGGATCAGCTCCTTGAACCTGTCCTGCACTTTGAGGACGTGAAACGTTATCTGCAGGATAGCGGTAGTTTCCGCATCTCTGAAGTCATGGCCGATTATCTCCTTGATTTTGTTCAAGCGAAAATAGAGCGTATTCTTGTGGATGGAAAGCCTTTCAGCCACTTCTTTCGGGTTCTCCGGGTTTTGGATGAACGCGTACAGGGTATAGGCCAGATTCGTCCCGTTCTCCTTGTCCTGCCTAATGATCTCCATAAGCGGCGGATAGCGGTACGAGTACAGAAGGTGCTGGTCGGTCACATTGAGAAGCATGTCGTCGATTCTCAGCTTGTGAAACGCGTAGACGTGCTTGTCGGGATACAGCCTGTCTCCAATGGCGAGCGCGCGACGGGCTTCTTTGACCGCGCCTGCCGTACGTTGGGGATTGGTGAAAAGGTTGCTGATCCCCACAATTGTGTGGCTGCTGCCGATAGCGCTGGTGAGCAAAGGAAAGTCGACCGTATCGATCGATGTTGCGGAATTCGAGCTCGTGAGGAAGATGATTTCCGTCTCTTTGATGGCGTAGACGCTGTTTTTGAATGCGGGGTGCAGGTTTTTTGCCAGGTTCCCGATCTGATAGGGGGACACGTTTTCCCGTCTTAGGTCCACGACTGCCACATGGAGAAAGGGCAGGAGCGTATAGCCGAAAATAGAGAAGCGCTTTGCCGCCAACGCGAAATCTCCTTCGAAGGTACCCTGTTCGAGCTCCGCGAACAGGTTCGCGTAGAAGGTGGACTTGTTGAGCAGAAACGTTTGGTCCTGCTGAAAAGAGATTGCGATCATTTGCGAGATGAGCGGAATCAGCTGCTCGCGGCTTTTGCGCATTGGTCGCGACCGCGTGAAGAAGCTGACGGTGGCGATGCGCACGCCGTGATTGACGATGGGCGCGAAGTGGTTGAAGATATCGGTCTTTCCATCGGCGGGGTCTTTGTAGGGGAACACGCCGATTTCGACAAATTTCTCTGGGTTCACCAGGCCGTGGGTCCTCATCCAGTGGATGGCGTCATCTGGCAGCAGCCCTTTGCTTTCCTCCGATCCGAAGCCTGTGATGACGCTATGCGCTTTGGACTTCGCGATAATGGAGAGCGAGTTGTCCAGAACGGAGCACGGTGCATCGAGAATTTCCTCAAACATGTTGAGCAGCTTGTCGAGGGGCGTGGATGCGGCAACCATGGGTGTCAGTGCCAGGAGCTCGTCTTTGCGCCGCCGCAGGTCTCTGAATTCGCTCGACACGAATTCGTAACAACCAATCCATTCCGCATAGTCCGTAAAAGACACCACGCTGACATCTCTTTGAAACGGCTTTAAAGGCTCGTCGAGGAGCACGAAGAATGCGCTTGCCGTGCGCGAGGATTCAGCGACAACATTGAGGACGGACGCCCTTACGAAACAGAGCACATCTCGGGATGCCATCGCGTTGGTTGACGCCCCGCCTATCATGTGGGTACTGGAAAAAGACGGATTATCGACAATATTCATAGCTTCAATTGTGCTTGAGTCCAATAACTGCAAAATCTCTTCGAGTTCCATAACACCTCGTTGAATTGCTTAAACAAATATGGAAACGGCGAATAACTCCCAAATATCACTACTTTTGTGAAGCTATGGTGCTCAATATACATTGTTGAACTCTACAAAAATGCACCGACAATACTTTTATTGTACTACAGCACAGTGATTCTTCTTCTTGCAGAGCGTATTTTCCATCTCAGCGCTTCATCGGGCCGTGCTCTTACGGCAGAAAAGAAAAGGAAGGAGTCACGCAATGTCCAAAGAACCTGGAATTACCAAGAAGATGGTCTTCGGGGATGAGGAATTCGACGTTCCCTTTGCAAAGGGAAATCCCGGTAGAACCAAAGAGGAGCTTGACGCTCTTGTCCAGGAGGCAGCTCGGATTGCTGCAGAGACCGGTCGACCCAACGACATGGGGATGGTCGGCACTATGGGTTTCTGCGCGCCGTACAATCCGCGCACGTACCTGACCAACATCCCCCATATGGTCTGTCAGCGAGACCAGACGGTCACGCTGCGCGATGGCGTGCACGTCAACGTGGATATCTATCGTCCTGACAACACCACCGAAAAGGTGCCTGCGATCTGCTGCTTCGGCCCCTTTGGCAAGAACCCATCCGAGGGCATGGATTCCTGGCAGCTCATGGGTGTTCCTCCCAAAACCGTTTCCGAATATGCCAAGTTCGAATCCGCCGACCCTGGTTTCTGGGTCCCCAACGGCTATGCGGTCGTCAACGTCGATCCTCGTGGCATCGGCCATTCTGAGGGCGATGTCTATCTGTGGGGCAGCCAGGACGCGCAGGATGGCGCTGATGTCATTGATTGGGTTGGCGAGCAGGAGTGGTGCAACGGCAAGTGCTCTGTTCTGGGCAACTCCGGCGTCTGCATGACCCACTGGCGCATTGCCGCCCAGCGCCCCAAGCATCTTGCATGCCTGGCGGCTTGGGAAGGCCAGGGCGACCTTTATCGCGAGTCTTACTACTGCGGCGGCATCCCCAACCCCGACTACGAGACCCACATCATCGAAGCTCTCGCTGTCAACAACTACATCGAGGACACCGTCGAGATGGTCAAGACTTATCCCCTGATGAACGGTTATTACAAGGACAAGATTGTGGATTGGTCCAAGATCCGCATTCCGACCTATGTGACTGCAGGCTGGGTCCATCATCACCTGCGCGGCGCTTTCGAGGGCTTCCGTCGCATTCGCACTCCCAAGAAGTGGATGCGCGCCCATCGTGATTTCGAGTGGCCCGATTCCTACAAACCCGAGAACCTTGAGGATATCAAGCGCTTCTTCGACCGCTACCTGAAAGACATCCACAACGGTTGGGAAATGACCCCTCGTATCCGCATGGATGTTATGGACGCGTACGAGTACGACTACGCGGAGAAGCGTCCCGAGAAGACCTTCCCGCTGGACCGCACTGAGTATCGCAAGATTTACCTCGACGCACGCGATGGCTCCGCATCTTATGAGAACCCTGATGAAGAGGCCGAGGTCGTCTACGACCCCAAGACCGATTCCACTCGCTTCACCATCCAGTTTACCGAGGACACTGAGATTTCCGGCTACATGAAGCTGCACCTCAACGTCGAGTGCCGCGGTCATGACAACATGGACCTCTTCCCCTGGGTCATCAAGGAGGACGCCGAGGGAAACTACGTGCCCATCCATGTCATGGGCAACCCCTTCCGCGGAGCATGGGGCTTCCTGCGCTGCAGCCATCGCGAGCTGGACGAGAAATACGCATCTGATTTTCAGCCCGTTCATGCTCACACCAAGAGGACTCCCATGCAGCCTGGCGAGATCGTTCCCGTCGACGTTGAGATGTATCCCCATGCCCGCATTTGGCACAAGGGCGAAAAGCTCGTCGTCGTTGTCGCGGGCCGCTTTGTGAAGACGGAGTGGTTCCATGACACGGATATGAACCACGAGACCGACAACGGCGATGGTCTGCACGTCATCCATACCGGCGGTCAATACGACTCCTACCTGCAGATTCCCTTCATTCCGCCCAAGTACAAGGTTGGAGACTACGTCTACCGCGGTTAGTTTCCCCTAAACACTGCCGATGCTGATTCCTCAATGCTGGAATTAGCATCGGCGACAAGACGCTTCCTCGTTACGTTTATCGAGAAAGGAAGAGAAATGGTAGAAAAGAGGAGAAGCGCCCTTATCCCTCACTTTGGAGCCAAGGGCTGGGGCATTACCTTAGTGTGCCTAGTCTACTTTATTTTCAATATGTATTGGAATTCGGTTACCAATGTCTTGTTCGGCTACTTTTCCGAAGCATACGGTTGGGTTGAAACCGACATGTCTTTTGTTATCACGATTGCGGGATGGATCTCCCTTGTTTCTATCGTGGTTTTTGGTGCTCTTGTTAGAAAGATCGGAGCCAAAGTTGTCTGCACGATTGGCTGCGCGGGCAGTGCTGTTGGCTTTATTCTTCTAGCAGTCATGAATGGTAACTTTTACCTGTACGCAGCGGGTATAGTGGTTTTCTTCATCTTTATGGTTGCTTTCGCTACTGTTGGTGTTGGCGCGCTGGGCTCTAGCTGGTTTCCGCGCACTCGAGGTCAGTTCATGGGGGTCGCAACAATTGGCATGACTTTGTCTTCTGCGGTGCTCAACCCTATCATTATCGTTTTCATGGGCAGCTCTTTAGGCGTCTCCGGTTGGTTCTGGGCGTGCGCTATCGTCTTGGCAATAATGGCTATCGTAACGGCAGTCTTTGTGAAGAATAATCCCGAAGAGGCCGGAGCTTACCCCGACAATGATAAGACCGTTTCCCGTGAGCAGCTTAATGCGGAATTTGAGGCTATTCAGGAGTATAAGAAGAGCAGTCCCTGGACTCTTGCCAAGATCCTTTCCACTCCTCAGACCTGGTGCATCGCTTTGGCAACGGGCCTTCCTCTTCTCGCTGGCAACGGCTTGCTGGCATTGCTCGTTCCTACCCTAGCTAGCTTTGGTCAGGATCCCATGTTTGGCATCGCCCTCTTGGGCGGAATGTGGCCTGTCGGATTGCTCGGCCACTATCTCATCGGTGTTCTTGATGTCAAATTCGGTACAAAGCCAACTACGGTTATCGTGTGCATTATTGCGGGTATTGCGGGCGTTCTGATCTTCTTCTTTGGCAGCAACGCAATTGCTTGTGGTTTTGCGGTGGCGGCGTTTCTCTTCGGTCTCTCTGGCTCTGCCAATATGTGCATGTCTCTCTCCACGATGGTTTTTGGCCGAGCAGACTTTGAGATTGCCTACCCTATCGTCCAGGTGCTTTTCAATGTTTTGAGCTTTGCGGGCGTATCTGTTATGGCGATTGTCGCAACTAACCTTGGCTATACTTTCATCCCCCTTACGATGGCCGTTCTGTGCTTTGCTGCCCTAATTCCTACCCTTCTTATTCCTGCCAAGCAGATTGGCTCTCAGGTTGAGTCCAAATAACGTTGCTGGTTGCAAATAAGACCAAAGGAGCTCCCTATGGAAACGAACGTACGGCTTCATCACCTTGCTATTAGTGTTGAGAATCTGGAGAGGTCGGTTGACTGGTACAAAAAGATGCTGGGGCTCGAGGTCATCAATAGGATGACGATCGAGCACAACGGTACCAAAATTGCCTTCGTGGGAAACGAGCAGTTTGTCATCGAGATTCTCGAGGTTCCTGATCATAACCCCATTCCCGCTGATAGAAGCCATCCGGATACAGATAATGCCACTTGTGGAGTAAAACACTTCTGCATCATCACGGACAACAACTTGGATTATATTGCATGGCTCAAATCTCAGGGCGTGAAGGTCGTGTTTGAGTTTCATCCTGGCGGGGTCGAAAGTTATGCGGCTTTCATCAATGATCCTGATGGCAATGTTATCGAGGTCTTTGACTCCGAAAACCTTGTATGCGGGCGCCGATAAATGCAAAGGCGTCGAGCCGGTAAAGTCGCCGGGTCGACGCCTCGAAGCTCCGCGTTTTACCTACCACAGTAATGACAGAACTCAAGGAGAATTACAGATTGAAAGGATTGAATCATGGACGAATTCCAGCAAGAAGTGGTCGACATTCTGGTCGAGAAGGCAGTTGCCATGACCGGCAAGCCCGCAGACTCTATGGGCCCTGATACCTCCTTCGTGGATGACCTGGGCGCCAAGTCCGTCAACATCGTGCAGTTTGCCTCCGCTTTGGAAGACGAGTACGAGGTCGAGGTTCCCTTTATGGAACTCAACAAGTGCAAGACCTTCAGGGATGCCGCCGAGCTCATCGACAAGAAGCTGTCGATGTAGCGGCTTTGCGGCCAGCTGCGAAAGCGCATCGGGGCGCGGGAGCGCACTGCAATCCCGCGCTGCAACACAGAAAGGGGGAGTGCTCATGGCAACTCTCATTCAACAACTCATTGAAAAGGCCAAAGGCACTTCCAAGCGCGTCGCCTTGCCCGAGTGCGAGGCGGAGAATACGCTTCTGGCAGCTCGTCGAATCCTCGACGAGGGCATCGGAACCCCTGTGCTGATAAGCCCTGTTGCGGTGATCGAGGAGACCGCTGCCAAGACCGGGGTTTCGCTGGAGGGCATGGAAATCGTCGACAACGCGGACGAATCTGGCGCGGACGCTCTGGCGGAGCGCTATATGGCCACGGGTACCCCGCGCCTTATCTCTGCGAAGGGGAGCCGCCGCAAGATCAAAGATCCCATGTACTACGCGATGATGATGGAAGAGCTGGGGGATGTGGACTGCACTTTCTGCGGCCACGTCAACACTACGGGCGACGTTCTTCTGGCCGCATCCACCATCATCGGCATGGCTCCCGGAATCGATGTGCCCAGCATTTTTGCATTGGTAGATACTCCTGGTTTCGAAGGCCCCGAAGGAAGCGTGATTTGTTTCGCGGACTGCGGCCTCAACCCTGAACCCACCGCGGAGGAGCTTGCCTCGATTGCCATCGCGGCTGCAGATGGCTCCGCTTCCATGATGGGCTGGGAATCTCGCGTCGCGTTCCTCTCCTTCTCAACCACCGGTTCCGGAGTCGGCTCCAGCGTCGACAAGATCAATCAGGCGATTGCCGTGCTCAAGGAGCGTCGCCCGGATATCAAGGCTGACGGGGAGTTTCAGCTGGATGCTGCCATCGATCCCAAGGTCGCCGGCAAGAAGGTAACCCGCGAGTCCGATGTTGCGGGCAGGGCGAACGTTTTGATCTTCCCCGACCTGAATGCTGCGAATATCGCTGTGAAGCTTATTCAGCGTTTTGCTAAGGGCAAAGCTTTTGGACATAACCTCTCTGGCTTCAAGTGCCCTGTTGCGGATTCTTCTCGCGGCGCGTCTGTCGAGGAGATTGTCGGCGACATCGCCATGCTGGTGCTTTCTGCCAGCTAGGCGCAGCTTCTGTTCCCTTCCTGCCGCAAGCGTCCGTGCCTTGCGGCAGGGCGGGATGAGGGTGGCGGTGCCTTGCGATCAAATCTCCTCCTGCGTGGTTTTCTCCCCTTCCTTTTTACCGCGATGATTGTCGCGTTCTGCTGCCCTGATCCTGCCCTGGCCGCGCATATCTGCCTGTCTGCGTTTGAAAGCGATCGAGTTTATGGAAAGCAACCCTTCAGCACAATTAGAGAGAGCCGTCGCCTATCTGCAAAGAGACCTTGAGCGCGTTCTCGACCAGAGAGGCGTTGTCGGTGAAAAAGTTGCTTTGGGCCAAGGCGGCGGGAATGACCCTTACTACCTTTGGTATCCCAGCAAAAACGCTTCTCCACGACCTACGGTTATCCATGTGCATGGGGGAGGATTCGCCCTGGGTGATCCTCGCAAGGCCGATTCGATGTGCCAGTGGATCAGGGACACCTATGACGTCAACGTTGCGGCGGTGGGGTATCGGCGCACGCCGGATTTCAAGTTTCCCCGCGGAGCCGAGGACGTGCGCGACACGGTGGTCAAGCTTGCCGCGTGCCGCCAGGCGCTTGGCGTTGATGTGGGGCGAATCTACCTCATGGGCTTCTCGGCTGGTGCATGCCTTGCGCTTTCTGCTGCGTTGATGCTGCAGGAACTGGGAGATATACAGCCTGCGGGGCTTCTCCTGCATTATCCGTTCGTGGATGCGGCGACCGACCCTGATGAAATCGAAGCTGAGTCGGAGGACTTGCCGAAGGATATGCAGCGCCTCTTCAATGCTTGGTATGTGGGGGATGCCGACCCTGAGAATCCCCTGGTTTCGCCCTTGCATGCGACTGACTCCCAGCTTTTGAACCTCCCTAAGACTGTGATAGCCGCGGTTCAGGGAGATGTGTTACAGGCGTCAGGCGTGGCGCTCTACCGGAGAATGGAGACGCTTGGATGCGAGGCGAGGCTGTTCGAGGTGCCGGGTGCTTACCACGGTTACATCGAAGACGCCGCCGACTTGCCGACGTTGGTTGCTATGTCGACGCCAAGCCGACTGGCGGCTAAAGGGACCGCGTTCGTTGACGTGGCGGCAAAGGCGATGCGCTCAACGTTGGACGACTTGCTCGGCTTCCCCGTCAATCCGCTGCCGTTCCCAGCCGAAGGACTGTCCGCCCTTCAGGCCGTCTTGGCGGAAGACGCGAGGGGATGACCAAACCCACTTTTACACCCTGTAACAAGAGAACAACGAAACCCAAAAGAAAGGAAATGACAATGGCATACAAGATTCTCACGCTTTCTCCGGGCTCCACTTCCACTAAGGTGGCCGTATTTGATGGAACCGAGCCCCTTTTCAAGCTCAATGTTACCCACCCCGCCGAGGAGCTTGCCCAGTTCGATATGGCTGCCGATCAGTTCGACTATCGCAAAGATACGATCCTTGCCGCTCTCGAAGAGCAGGGCATCTCGCTCAACGAGATCGACGCTTTCAGCGGCTATTGCGGCTCTATGGGTCCCACCGTCGGCGGCATCTTCGCTATCGACGACACCGTGTGCGACCACGTCATGAACGCCGGCGTCAATCACCCCGCCATCTTGGGCGCTCCGCTTCTGCACGCCTTTGCCCAGCAGGTTGGCAAGCCTGCGTATGCTGTTAATCAGCCCGATACCGACGAGCTCGAAGATGTGGCCCGCATAACCGGCTATCCTGGCGTCTATCGCAAGAGCCATGTGCACTGCCTCAACCAGAAGGAAGTCACCATGCGCTATGCGGCGGAGATTGGGAAGACTTACGAGGAAGTGAACGTGGTCACCGCTCACGTTGGTGGAGGCCTTTCTGTTGCCTGCCACAAGCAGGGTCGCATGATTGACACCAATGATGTTCTGGAGGGCTCCGGCCCCTTCGCCCCCAATCGCAGCGGCGATGTGCCCTTGAAGCCCGTGGTCAAGCTCGCCTTCAGCGAGGGGCATAGCAAGAAGGAAATCGACGGCGTGATCGGGAAGACCGGTGGCCTTGTCGGTTTGTGCGGAACCGACGATGCACGCACCATCTGCAAACGCATCGAAGCTGGCGACGAGTGGGCGCGCATTGTCTATGAGGCTATGGCATACCAGGTTGCAAAGGCGATTGGCGGTTTTGCGGCCGTCCTTAAGGGGCAGGTTGACGGAATCGTTCTTACCGGTGGTGTCTCCAACGACCCCTATTTCGTCAACTATGTGAGCGAGCGAGTTGGCTGGATTGCTCCCATCAAGGTTTACGGCGGAGATTTCGAGATGGAAGCTCTGGCGTCTGGCGCCATTCGCGCTCTAAATGGTGTTGAGAAGGTTATGACCTACACGGGTATTCCGAGCTGGGGCGGTTTCACTCAGGAAGGCGCGATTCCCGAATTGTAGTGACGAGTCGTTTTGCACTAGTTGCAAAACCCTACCAACAGGTTCTATCGAGAAGGGGGCCCTGCAGCGAACGGGAGGCTGCAGGGCCGATTTGTGGGTGCGTTGAATACGCGAGCACACGATAAAACATAGAAAGTGTTGCGAATCAATACGCAATTCAGAGAAAGCTGGATCCGGCTGTTCTGGCACCTCGCGCCGGGCACGGCAAAACTCCACGCGCAAATTCGCACGACTCGCCCGAGGATAATGCGGTATACTTCTTCAGCGCGTCGGGGAGTGGCGCAGCCTGGTAGCGCGCCTGCTTTGGGAGCAGGATGTCGCAGGTTCGAATCCTGTCTCCCCGACCATGCTCGTAAACGATACGTGCGCATGAAAATTGCATATACTATTTCCTACTATATTAATGGGCTTTGAGGTATCATAGGCCCAGCATTGCGGCGGTAGTTCAATTGGTAGAGCCCCAGCCTTCCAAGCTGGTTGTTGCGGGTTCGAGTCCCGTCCGCCGCTCCAGGAAACTGTGGAGGAGAGGTGCCCTGGCGCCTCTCTTCTTGTATCGTCGGAAAGACACTTCTCATGAAGCGTATCGCCAGCATCCAAGACATCTCCTGCGTGGGCAAATGCTCGCTCACCGTCGCCCTGCCCATCATCTCCGCGATGGGTGTCGAATGCGGCATCGTCCCCACGGCCGTGCTCTCGGTGCACACGGCTTTCGACAGCTTCACCTTCGACGATCTTACCGACCAGATCGAGCCCATCAGCAAAAGCTGGAAGGACAACGGCGTCACGTTCGACGCCATCTACACGGGCTACCTCGGCTCGTTCGAGCAGCTCGAGCTCGTGAGCCGCTTCTTCGACGAGCATGCCGGGGACGACACGCTCGTGTTCGTCGATCCGGCAATGGCCGACAACGGGGTTCTCTATAAGGGCTTCACGCCGGAGTTCGCGCGCGCCATGGGCAGCGTCGTGTGCTCGAAGGCCGATATCATCGACCCGAACATCACCGAAGCCTCTTTCATGCTCGGCAAGGAATACAAAGAGGCGGGGGAGTACGACGAGGCCTACATCAAGGACCTTCTGCAGGGGCTTGTCGGGCTCGGTGCCAAGAAGGCCGTGCTCACCGGCGTGAGCCTCGAGCCGGGCACCTGTGGCGTGTACGGCTACGATGCCGAGTCGGATACCTATTTCAGCTACTTCAACGAGCTCGTCGACGCGAAGTTCCACGGCACCGGAGACGTGTTCAGCTCGACGGCGGTTGGCGCGCTCATGAACGGCAAACCGCTCGACGAGGCGCTGGCCATCGCGGCCGATTACACGGTCGCCTGCATCAAAGAGACCGTGTCCCATCCCGACCACAACTGGTACGGCGTCGATTTCGAGACGGAGATCCCGTACCTGCTCAAACGTCTCGACGCCTAGCATATGGTTCGCGGCCCCTCGATGCGGTTTTGCTTTGAGCGCATCGAGGGGCTTTTCTCTTCTCTTGACGTTTCTCCATCCCGATCTGCTGTTATAGTTAAAACACCAAAATTTTGGCAACTCATATAGGACAGTTACGACGTAACGGGGGAATTATGAGCACAATCCCGAACATCACCGTCACTGGATGGTCCAATTCAGGAAAGACCACCTTCGTCACGCAGGTGGTCAAGATCCTCGCGGATTCCGGCATCAAAGTCGCCGTCATCAAACACCATGGTCATGCGCCCGGTGGAGTCGACCAGGAGGGCAAGGATTCCTGGAAGTACGAGCAGGCGGGCGCCAATCCCGTCATTTTATCGTCGTCTGCCCAGTACGCGATCTTCGTGAGCACGCCAGACCACGAGCCCACGCGCGAAGAGCTCATGGAGCGGCTCCCCAGTTCAACCGAGCTCGTCGTCATCGAGGGCTTCCGCAGCGAGGCAGAAGGGGCGGTCGAGGTCAGCCGCAAGG
>UMAX01004144.1_pt1 | contig 12097 bp, 9 predicted proteins | sample 1963821 | NCBI WGS metagenome assembly UMAX01 (sample SAMEA4835927, study PRJEB28245) | human gut metagenome | biome: gut microbiome; material: fecal sample | place: Denmark | collected 2008 | reverse complement strand
ATACTAATTTATATTATATCATAAAAAAAGCATACTGATTACAGCATGCTTTGATTTTGCAAGAACTTCATACATTGCGATGCAGAAAAATGCGTTTTTTGCGAACTACATACATTGCAATGTATGTAATTGGTGTTTTGAAGATGTTTTATACATTGCAATGTCACAAAAAGAGGACGGTGCGCACCGTCCTCTTTTCATTTATTTAAGTTCTTATACTGCATATTTTCGCTACCAGTTAAAAGCTTAATATCTTCCTGATGCCACTCATCGCAAACGTCAAAGAATTCCTCACTCTTGCGTTTTTTGAAAATACGAAAAGGATGCTCTGTCGAGTTGTCATATATATGACAAACGTCTGCAACATAAACAATATCACAAACCTGAGCCAAAGCCTTATCATAGCGTTCTATTATTTTCTCGACCGGCACATCATGTCCACCTTCTGCGACACGAGATTTTACTCGATAAACATTAATAAAAGGGTCAACAGTTAAAATATAGTAACAACGTATAAAATAACCTGCTTCCTTAGCTCGTTGCAACAAATTTAAATTTCTAGGTGTAGACATAACTGTTTCAAAACAGAAGTCCTCTCTATTTTTCAAGTGATCCTCTCTCTGCTTTTCAGCAATTTGCGCTGCAGTCAAATCATCGCATTTTAAATTTTTCTTGATTTCATCAGCATTAATATAGTCAACAGGTGGTTTTAATAAATCTGTAAAAGTACTTTTACCGGAACCGTTTGGTCCAGCAAAAACGATTATCTCCGGCTTTTTATTTGACTCTTTCGCTATAGCGTCCATGATTATATCTCCCACATACCTGAGTTTTGCTACCATCACTGCCAATTACACAAATACTCTGCGTTTCCCTATCATATGTAAAAATAGGCACATCCATAGCACGTTTCTTTTCTAATGCAATTTTTACGGCACAATTAGCACGTTTTACAACCTGCTCGTCAGAAATATATTTTTGTTGACTCATAAGACACCAACCTTTCTAAACACACTATCCTACTTACATAGTACTGTATTTCAGCAAAAAAGTCAAAAGCTATCTTGCGCATGCAAAAAGAGGACGGTGCGCACCGTCCTCTCTTCATTTATGCATATGCGATTTTTTTGCTTTTCAACGGTTTGACGTAAAGTCAGATTAGAAGCTGAATACTACTTGGCTCCACAGAGTTTGAGCGTCGGTATCTTTGCCTGCTTCTTTGGTTTCCAGATCATAGTAGGTTACGCCTGCTACAATGTTTTTAGCCAGGGTGTAGTTAGCACCTACGCTGTAGCCTTTGAAGCCTTCATCGAAGTATACGCCATCCATGGTGTGAGCAATAACGGTGCCCATACCTTGATCATAATAGGTAGCGCTCAGGCCCCAAGAACCAGCTTTAGCAGCTTTAGCACCTTTATAAGCCAAGGTTGCTACATAGCCGTCATCGTCAACGCCAGCTTTGTCATAGTCGGATTTAATGTAGCTACCGGACAATTTCAGGTCTTTAGCCAGGTCAAAACCCATACCTACAGTCCAAATCTTATCGTCATCAGCAGTTTTAGCAACATTATCGAATTTGTAGTAAGCCGCATAAGCGTCAACAGCACCCAGTTTGCCGTTCAGTTCTGCATAAGCAAAATCATTATCAACAACAGCGTTAGCATCGGTTGCTTTACCATAGCCAGCAGTCAGTTTAACGTCTTTGCCATAGGAAACTTGTACGCCGTCCATACGGGTATCATGGATGTTACCGCCGGTGATATCAGTTTTGTTGTAACGGCCAGCTTGAACAGCCAGACCACCAACACGACCATTTACATAAGCGCGTTGGAAAGCAACATTTTCTTCACCGGAGTTACCTTTGTCATTAGAGAAGAATTGTTGGTTACGGAACATAGCGCTGTAAGTCCAGTCATCATTGATGTCACCTTTTACCCACAGGTCGGAACGCAGACGGGAAGCATGGTTTGTATTTTGAGCAGGTTTTTGTCCATCTTTAGCCACTTTGTCTCCATCATAGGAAGCATAGGAAGCTTTGATGTTGCCAGTGATTTTAACGTTGTCAGCTTTTTTCTCCAGGTTAGCAACGCGAACGCCCAGGTTATCCAGTTCGTCAGCGAATTCAGCAGCCAGTTTGTCAACATTAGCGCCTTTTGCCATTGCTTTAGCAACGATTTGAGCCATTTCATAACGGGTCATCAGTTTGTCGCCACCGAAGGTGGAGTCGCCGTAGCCTTCGATTACGCCGGCAGCAGCCAGTTTGTTGATGCTGTCATAAGCCCAGTGGCCAGCAGGTACGTCAGAGAACGGATTTGCAGCATAAGCAGAAGCGGTTACGCCCAGTGCCATAGCCATAGCGAGTACTAAGGATTTTTTCATTGTTGTTTCCTCCTCAGGAAGTAGCAGTATTATCAGACTGCTAATATTATATTTTTACAAATCACCTTCCGGAGTCTCCCGCAAATTCCGCTCAAGAGTTGCCTTGTTTCCTCTGTCATCCTTTGCCGGTTTTTCCTTCACAGTAATTTATAAAGCAAATTAACGGTAGTCAGAATTTTTTATGTTCTTACCATAATTGCATTATACCATGCCTCAATGCACAGTGCAAGTTTTTTTGTTAAATCGCCCTTAATTTTACATTAATTTCACCTTAGTGTTACATTTATTCTTTTAGTTATCAATTATTTATTCATAACAATACTTAACAAAAAAGCTGCTGCAGCTAATGCTGCAGCAGCGTTGATTATAGCCTAGCTATAAAATTATTTGAACAGGCCAAGCAGGATGCCGCCGTTTGCTGCCAGTACAGGAGCAAATACCAGGGATACAATGGTCATCAGTTTGATCAGGATGTTCATTGCAGGTCCGGAAGTATCTTTGAACGGGTCACCTACAGTATCGCCTACTACGGTTGCATCATGAACCGGAGTATGTTTACGGCCGGAAGCTTCTACGAATTTCTTAGCATTATCCCATGCACCGCCGGCGTTAGCCATCAGGATTGCAACCAGTACGCCGGAAGCCAGAGAGCCGCCAATCAGGCCGCCCAGAGCTTCAGTACCAAACAGGAAGCCAACCAGCAGAGGAGCAACGATAGCGATAACACCAGGCATAATCATCTCGTGCAGAGCAGCTGCAGTGGAGATGTCTACGCATTTTTGGTAGTCAGCTTTAGCTTTGCCTTCCAGCAGGCCGGGGATTTCGTGGAATTGACGACGAACTTCCTCGATCATCTGGTAAGCAGCTTTACCAACAGATTCCATGGTCATAGCACCGAATACGAACGGCAGGGTTGCACCGATGAACAGACCAATCAGGGTTACAGGGTTCAGCAGGTCGATTGCTTTCAGGCCTACAGTGTGTGCATAAGCAGAGAACAGAGCCAGAGCAGTCAGAGCAGCGGAACCGATAGCGAAGCCTTTACCGATAGCAGCGGTGGTGTTACCAACGGAGTCCAGGGTATCGGTGATTTCACGTACTTCAGGAGGCAGCTCGGACATTTCTGCGATACCACCAGCGTTATCAGCGATAGGACCATAAGCGTCAACTGCTACGGTCAGACCGGTAGTGGACAGCATACCAACTGCAGCCAGGGAGATACCGAACAGGCCCATGCCTGCATCTTTAGCACCGCCCATGGTGAAGAATGCCAGGATTACACCAACGCAGATGAAGATCATCGGCAGGAAGGTGGAATACATGCCAACAGCCAGACCGGAGATGATGGTGGTTGCCGGACCGGTTTCGGATTGCTCAGCAATCTTCTTAACGGAAGCATAATCAGCAGAGGTGTAGATTTCGGTGATTTTACCGATTAACAGACCAACTACCAGACCGGAAGCAATAGCTACGAATGCAGCAGTGTTACCGAAGATGGAAGTGGACAGATAGTAAGCAGCAGCAATTACGATTACACCGCCAACATAGGTACCATGGTTCAGAGCAGCCTGCGGATTGGTGGATTTGCTGCTACGAGCATAGAATACACCGATCAGAGAAGCAATGATACCAGCGAAAGCCAGCTCGAATACGAACATAATGCCTTCGCCGCCGGGATATGCAACAGCACCCAGGGTAATAGCGGAGATGATAGCACCTACATAGGATTCGAACAAGTCAGCGCCCATGCCTGCAACGTCGCCTACGTTATCGCCTACGTTATCAGCGATGGTAGCCGGGTTACGCGGGTCATCCTCAGGCAGACCTTCTTCAACTTTACCTACCAGGTCAGCGCCAACGTCAGCAGCTTTGGTGTAGATACCGCCGCCAACACGAGCGAACAATGCAATGGAGCTTGCGCCCAGACCGAAGCCGGTAACGATATCAATATTGCCGAACAGCATGTAAGCAGCAGCAACACCAACGATACCCAGACCAACAACGCCCAGACCCATAACAGCACCGCCGGAGAAAGCAATTTTCAGAGCTTCCGGCATGCCGCCATGTTGAGCAGCTGCAGCAGTACGAACGTTAGCTTTGGTAGCAACGGTCATGCCGATGTAGCCTGCACATACGGAGAATACTGCACCTGCAACGAAGCATACTGCAGTAAGCGGAGATAAGAACATAGAAATTACGATAGCAACTACGATTACGAAAGCAGACAGTGCTTTGTATTCGCGGAACAGGAACGCCATAGCGCCCTCGTGGATGTAACCGGCAATTTCCTGCATACGTGCTGTACCAGCAGGAGCCTTACCGATTGCGCTGCTCAGCATCAGTGCAACTGCGAGTGCAATGAGGCCGACAACAATGGAGATCATTAAGAAATTCAAGACCCAAACCCCTTTCTTTTTATAAAAAAATTTAAAATTTTAAGAGTGCGGTTGCACTCTTGGTAACATGATGAGTGCGGAAAACAGGAAAATCCCGTCAGCCTTAAGCGTTGATTTTTGCCAGCGCCAATGTAATAACAGCAAATGCAACACCTAAGTAAATCGTAGCCTTCGCCATGAGTGTATCCAGATCATTGCCCTTGCCAAAAAAAGCACCGTCACTGCCGCCGAAAGTACTGCCCATACCGCCGCCTTTTCCGGACTGCAGCAGAACTGCGCCAATGAGTGCTATGCAAACGATAACTTCAAGAACCATCAAGACAGTTTCAATCACAGAGCTTACCTCCTCATATTTTTGTACCATAGTATTTTACCATAAAAGACGTGCTCTTACAATCTACTTTTGCAAAATATTTTACAAAAACGCCCTAAATAAAGAAAAAGGTGAGAGTCAGCGCTCTCACCTCATCTTTTACAGCAAACAAGAAAGCTTTTTCTGCTTATTTTTTAATGTTGTAGAAAACTTTAATGCCGTTGTATTTTGCAGCCTTGCCGAGATCCTCTTCGATACGCAGCAGCTGGTTGTATTTAGCAACACGGTCGGTACGAGCCGGAGCACCGGTCTTAATCTGGCCAGCGTTTACAGCAACAGCAATATCTGCCAGAGTGGTGTCTTCGGTTTCACCGCTGCGGTGAGAGATGATGCAGGTATAGCCTGCACGTTTTGCAGTTTCGATAGCGTTGAAGGTTTCGGTCAAGGTACCGATTTGGTTTACTTTAATCAGAATAGCGTTTGCTACGCCCTTTTCAATGCCCTGAACCAGACGCTCTTCGTTGGTAACAAACAGGTCGTCGCCAACCAGCTGTACTTTTTTGCCCAGCTTTTTGGTGAGCTTCTTCCAGCCGTCCCAGTCATCCTCTGCCATACCGTCTTCGATGGAGATAATAGGATATTTCTCGCACAGGCCTGCCAGATAATCAACCATTTCTTCGCTGGTCATTTCTACGCCTTCGCCGGTCATTTTGTATTTGCCGTCTACATAGAATTCGCTGGAAGCAACGTCCATTGCCATAACGATGTCTTTACCGGGTTTATAGCCTGCACGCTCGGTTGCTTCGAGAATAACCTCGATAGCATCTGCATTGCATTTCAGGTTCGGTGCAAAACCGCCTTCATCACCCAAAGCAGTGCTCAGGCCTTTTTCCTTCAGCAGAGCCTTCAGGTTATGATAAATCTCAGCGTTCATGCGCAGTGCTTCGCTGAAGGATTTAGCGCCAACCGGCATAATCATGAATTCCTGAATATCAACGTTGTTGTCTGCATGCTCGCCGCCGTTTAATATGTTCATCATCGGAACAGGCAGTTCTTTGGCAGCAACACCGCCTAAGTACAGGTACAGAGGCAGACCTACGGAAGCAGCAGCAGCCTTAGCTACAGCCATGGAAACGCCGAGGATAGCGTTAGCGCCGAGGCGGCCCTTGTTCGGAGTGCCGTCCAGGCGAACCAGCAGCTCATCAATTTCGGTTTGGCGGGTTGCGTCCAGACCGATAATTGCTTCGGCAATAATGTCGTTAACATTATCAACTGCTTTGGTAACGCCCTTGCCCAGGTAACGCTCTTTGTCGCCATCACGCAGCTCTACAGCTTCGTGTACGCCGGTAGATGCGCCGGAAGGAACAGCAGCGCGTCCCATAGCGCCGTCTTCCAGGCATACTTCAACTTCTACGGTCGGATTGCCGCGGGAATCCAGAATCTCGCGAGCGTAAACTTCAGTAATCATTGCCATTTCTTATCACCTCATGATTAGTCTATCAAAGTTTTACCTGTCATAGCGGCAGGCTGTTTAATATTAAGCAGCTGCAGCAGCGTCGGTGCAATATCGGCCAAAATGCCGTTATGTAGCTTGTGCTGCTCTTCGCTTACTAAAATAAACGGTACAGGGTTAGTGGTATGCGCGGTGTTCGGCGAACCATCGCTTTCGGCCATCTTCTCCAGATTGCCGTGGTCCGCGGTAATGCACACACTGCCGCCAAGGGACAGCACCTTGCGTACAATACGGCCGGCACAGTCATCCACCTTTTCCATAGCGGTAATCGCAGCACTGAGCACACCGGTATGACCAACCATATCCGGATTTGCAAAGTTCAGGATAATCGCCTCAAATTTATCCTTATCCAGCTCTGTCAACAGTGCCTGCGTAACCTCTTCGGCGCTCATTTCCGGCTGCAAATCATAGGTTGCAACCTTCGGCGAAGGAATCAGAATACGCTCTTCATTAGCATTCGGAGCTTCCACACCACCGTTGAAGAAGAAGGTTACATGCGCATATTTTTCGGTTTCCGCAATACGCAGCTGGTGCAGTCCATGCTGTGCCAACACCTCACCCAAGGTATCCTTAATCTCCTCCGGAGGAAAGGCTACCGGTGCGGTAATTGTTGCATCATACTGCGTCATGCACACATAATTTACAGGGCGTGCGCCCTCGGGACGTGCAAAATACGGGAAGTCCTCATCATGCAACGCACGGGTAATTTCACGTGCTCTATCAGGACGGAAGTTGAAGAAAATCACACCGTCACCGGCAGTGATTTTGCCATCTACGCCGTCAACAGTGAAGGGCTCGACAAACTCGTCCGTTACGCCTGCGGCATAGGATGCCTCTACGCCGGCAGCAGCGCTTGCAGCTTTGCCGCCCTCGCCCAGCACCAGTGCTTTATAGGCACGCTCCACGCGCTCCCAGCGCTTGTCGCGGTCCATTGCGTAATAGCGTCCGCTGACGGTAGCAATCTTGCCTACGCCAATCTGCGCCATACCATCTTCCAGCTCATGGATATATTCCAGCGCTGTTTTCGGACCTACATCACGTCCGTCGAGGAAAGCATGCACATAAATCTTGGTCAGGCCTTTAACCTTCGCCATGCAGATAAGTGCCAGAAGATGCTCAATGTGGCTATGGACGCCGCCGTCGGATAACAGTCCCAGAAGATGCAGTGCCTTGCCTGCCTGCTTCGTTTCGTCCATCACCCTGCTGAGCTCTTTGTTCTTATACAAATCGCCATCCTCAATCGCCTTGTCAATGCGTGTCAGGCTTTGGTAGATAATGCGGCCGGCACCGATATTCAGATGACCTACCTCCGAATTACCGATTTGACCTGCCGGCAGACCTACAGCCTTGCCGCTGGCTTCCAAGGTTGTATGAGGATAATTTGCAAAATAGCTGTCCAGGTTAGGAGTTTTTGCCATAGCCGCAGCGTTTGTTTTATCTGCGGGAGCAATGCCCCAACCATCAAGAATCATTAGTAAAACTGGTTTTTTCATTATCAAATTCCTAAAGACGAAGGAGAAAGCAACAGGTGCTTTCTCCGATGTCTTATTAAAAGCTTCTTACGATTGCGGCAAAGGTGTCAGCCTTCAGGCTTGCACCGCCTACCAGCACACCGTCAATACCGCTGAGGTTGAAGGAAGCAGCGTTCTTTTCATTAACACTGCCGCCGTAAAGAATACGAACCTTGCGGGCAATATCAGGTGTAAAGATTTTGCCTATTTTTTCACGAATCAGAGTGCATACTTCCAAAGCATCCTCCGGAGTAGCAGCCTTACCGCTGCCGATAGCCCAGATAGGCTCGTAAGCAACAACAAGGTTTTCCGCATCCTCTGCGGAAATTACACGCAGAGCGCTCTTCAGCTGCATATTGATTTTGCGGGCAGTTTTGCCTGCTTCACGCTCAGCCAGATTTTCACCAACGCACAGCATCGGCTTCAGACCGTTGCGGTAAGCGGCAATAATCTTGCTGGCAACAATTTTTTCGTTCTCACCGAAAATGGTACGGCGTTCGCTGTGACCAACGAGAACATATTCAGCGCAGATATCGGCAATCATCGCACCGGAAACAGCGCCGGTGAAGGCACCCTTGTCTTCCCAATGCAAATCCTGTGCGCCGTAGCCTACGTGCTTGCCATCGATAGCATCCGCAACAGTTTCCAGTGCGGTGAACGGCGGGAAAATAACAACCTCGTTCAAGGTACCGTTAGTTTCCATAACAATATCCTCAGCAAGCTCTACAGCCTCGCTTACGGTTTTGTGCATTTTCCAGTTGCCAGCAATCATTTTGCGGCGCAGGTCATCAAGCGCAGCAACGCCGGGCAGTACCTTGCCTTCCAGATATTCCAGAGAAGCACCGCCACCGGTGGAAATGTGGGTAATGCGTTTAGCCAGGCCCAGCTTTTCGATAGCAGCAACGCTGTCGCCACCGCCGACAATGCTGGTAGCACGGCTCTTAGCTACAGCCTTCGCTACAGCCTCGGTACCCTTGCAGAAGGCATCCATTTCGAAAACGCCCATCGGTCCGTTCCAGACAATCATCTTAGCGTCAGCCAGAGCTTCAGCATAAGCCTTGCTGGTTTCCGCACCGATATCCAGAGCCATATAAGCCTGATTCAGGTTTTTCACCTTTTCGGTTACATGCTCAGCGTCGGGAGCAAATGCAGCAGCCATTACCAAATCGGTAGGCAGCAGCATATTTACTTTATTTTTCTTAGCCTTAGCCAGAAGCTCTTTAGCCAGGTCCAGCTTATCCTCTTCTACCAGGGACTTGCCCATTTTGTAGCCCTGTGCAGCCAGGAAGGTGTTAGCCATACCGCCGCCGATAAGCAGGGTATCAACCTTATCAAGCAGGTTGCTGATAACGCCGATTTTGTCGCTTACCTTAGCACCGCCGATGATAGCAACGAAAGGATGCAGCGGGTTGGTTACAGCCTGACCTACATACTGGATTTCCTTTTCCAGCAGGAAGCCTGCAGCAGCAGGCAGGAAGTGGGTTACGCCTTCTACAGAAGCATGTGCACGGTGAGATACACCGAAGCCGTCATTGACATACAGGTCTGCCAGAGAAGCCAGCTTTTCGGCAAATTCCATGTCGTTCTTTTCCTCTTCCTTATGGAAACGCAGGTTTTCCAGCAGCAGGATGTGGCCCGGTTTCAGCTTGCTGGCAGCAGCCTGTGCAGCCTCGCCTACGCAGTCCGGAGCAAACAGAATCTTTTTGCCCAGCAGCTTGCCCAAATGCTTAGCTACGGGAGCCAAAGACAATTCCGGTTTAACCTGTCCTTTAGGACGGCCGAGATGTGCCATTAAAATAACGGCAGCCTTTTGCTCCAGCAAATATTGAATGGTCGGCAGAGATGCGGTGATACGGGTATCATCGGTAATCTCGCCTTTATCATTCAGAGGAACGTTAAAATCTACGCGTACCAGTACTTTTTTACCGGCAACGTCTAAATCACGTACAGTTTTTTTATCCACGGATAAGAATCTCCTTTATTACAGACCTTTTTTAGCAATATAAGCAGCCAGGTCAACTACGCGGTTGGAATAACCCCATTCATTATCGTACCAGCTTACAACCTTAGCCATACGCGGGCCAACCATCATGGTGGACAGGCCGTCGATGATGGAGCTCAGCGGGCAGCCATTGTAATCGCGGGATACCAGAGGTTCGTCGCTGTAGCCCATAATACCTTTGAGCTCGCCTTCAGCAGCTTCCTTCAGCACTGCGTTGATTTCTTCGGCAGTGGTGTCTTTTTGCAGCAGTACGGTCAGGTCGGTGATGGAAACGTTCGGAGTCGGAACGCGCATTGCGAAGCCGTTCAGTTTACCTTTCAGTTCCGGCAGAACCAGAGCAACTGCTTTTGCAGCACCGGTAGTAGTCGGGATGATGGAGCAAGCAGCAGCGCGGGCACGGCGCAGGTCTTTATGCGGCAGGTCCAGAATTCTCTGGTCATTGGTGTAGGAGTGAACAGTGGTCATCAGACCGCTTTCAATACCGAATTTGTTCAGCAATACTTTGGTGAACGGAGCCAGGCAGTTGGTGGTGCAGGAAGCGTTGGAAATGATGTTGTGTTTTGCAGGATCATATTTGTCTTCGTTAACACCCATAACGATGGTAATATCTTCGCCTTTTGCAGGAGCGGAGATGATAACCTTTTTAACAGTGTCATGCAGGTGAGCAGCAGCCTTTTCGCCTTCAGTGAAACGACCGGTGGATTCTACAACGATTTCAGCACCAGCTTCGCCCCAAGGAATCTTTGCCGGATCCATGCAGGAGAATACTTCGATTTTGTGACCATCAACAATAATGAAGTTGCCTTCGATGCTGATTTCATGATTGAAAATGCCATGGATAGAATCATATTTCAGCAGGTGAGCCAGAGTCTTGACGTCGCCAAGATCGTTTATTGCAACAACCTCAACCTCAGGATTGTTGAATGCAACACGGAAAACCTCGCGGCCAATGCGGCCAAAACCATTAATACCTACTTTTGTCATAATAATTTCCTCCTTAATTCTGAGAGAATCTAAATTTTGCACAAATGTGCTCAGTAACAAATTAATACTTTAAGAGCTTCGCTTGTTTATTGCTCTTTAGCCATTTTGAGAATCTCATGCGCTGCAGCCTCATCGGTAATCAAAATATCCTGTCTGGAAGCACGAATAACCGATAAAATTGCGGCAGCCTTCGATTTACCTCCGGCAATACCGATAATTGTGCCGATGTGCTGCAAATCCTGCAGCATCAGGCCGGCATTATTAGTCATATAAACCTGTCTGCCGTCTAAAGCACAATACTGACCGAACGCCTCGCCTACAGCACCGTCCGCCTCCAGCTTGGCAATTACCTCACTGCCTAAGCGTCTGTGTCTTGCCATAACACTGGCACGGCCTACACCGTGGACAAGAATGTCCGCCTGCTTGATAATATCGACAACAGCGCGCACACCGATATCCTCTTTAAGAATACTGTTTAAGATATCCTCGCTTACACAGTCGGGAACGTAAAGCTGACGGTAGGATGCTCCGAGCTTTTGCGCCAAAACAGTTGCAATCGTATTGGCCTGCAGTTCCACATTATCACCCAAGCCGCCACGAGCCGGTACAACCACCGTATTAGGCTGCGAGCCAGAAACATTGGCTGCCATAGCCGCCATAGTAGTACCGCCGCTGACAGCAACTATATGCTTATTGCCATCGCTCAGCAGCTTGCTGAGAATATGTGCTGCAGTACGGCCGATTTCACGTTTGACAACGTCCTCCTGGTCCGAATCACCGGGGAGAATGACAACCTTGCCAATCTTCAGCGTATCACTGAGAGTACTTTCCAAAAACGAAATATCCTGCAGCTTGCGTACATAATCCGCCAGCTCCTTAAGAATATCCGCTCCCTCATCAGTTACACTCATGCCGCTGGAGGAAAAATCCAGCAGGCCGCTTTTCTTGAGAAAATCAACCTGAGCACGCAGCACTCTTTCGCTCAGTCCCAGTCTTGCA
>UMAX01002605.1_pt1 | contig 12190 bp, 10 predicted proteins | sample 1963821 | NCBI WGS metagenome assembly UMAX01 (sample SAMEA4835927, study PRJEB28245) | human gut metagenome | biome: gut microbiome; material: fecal sample | place: Denmark | collected 2008 | reverse complement strand
ACAGATCCAGCTTTAATTTGTCATAAGGAGTTGTATTATACTTACCGTAAACCTGCGCATATCCGGTAAGACCTGCTTTAACTTTCAGACGATAATAGAATTCCGGAAGCTCTTTCTCATACTCAAGCATGATACTTTCACGTTCCGGACGCGGACCTACCAGAGACATATCTCCCTTAAATACATTGAAAAGCTGAGGAAGCTCATCCAGATGAAGATTTCTCAGCACATGACCTACCGGTGTGATACGGGAATCATGCTTGGATGCCAGTCTTGCACCGTTTTTCTCCGAATCTACGCACATACTGCGGAATTTACAGATCTTAAAGGGCTTTCCACCCAATGTCAGACGGTCCTGAAAATAAAACACCGGACCTCTGTCGTATGCTTTTACCGCAATCGCTATGATCAGCATGATCGGTGAAGTGATTATAATGCCGATCCCTGAGATCAGAATATCCATAACTCTCTTTGCAGCACGCTGGTCTACTGCCAGTCCCATATTTCTGGATACCAGAAGCGGTGTGTCAAAAAGATGGATGCGTTCACTTCCCATAAGAATGATGTCCGAAATCTTCGGACTCACATAGCATCGGACAGAATGTGCAAAACAGTATTTCAGATAACGGTTTCTCTCTGTTGAATGCAGATCCCAGATGATCACGCCGTCATAATCCTGCATCATCTGATGGATTTTTTCTTCTCCCACACTGATGTGTACCTTGCCGCTGATGTCATATTTGTCCTTTCGGGAATTCATCTTATGGATCAGGTCGTCCCCTGGATCCCGGTCACCGTAAATGACCAGAAGCCGGCGTGCGCGGTAAAGTCCGGAATAGATATACCTTGAACCAAATATCCAGATAATGATCAGAACCAGCTGTATTCCTGTCATCTCGATCATAGGCCATACGCTCAGGAACCATCTGTTGATCAGGGTGATCTCCAGATATTCCACCACATTGGTACACAAAAGTGCCAGTGTCAGCGAATAAAATACATCAATCCTCTTAAGATATCCAACCTTAAGTCCTCCGTACAATTTGGCAAACAGGGCAAACATCAGACCGTAGATTGCGATCAGTACCCAGTTACCTTTGCGCCAGAAAGGCTCGTCGATCTGTCCTCTGTAAACGGAATACCACACCCATGCAAAGACCGCCGCCTGTGCCAGAACCACCAGACTCGCCAGACAAAATACGATAAATCGTTTATAATCTTCTCTTTTACTCACGTGATAACCTCTGTTTCTCTGTAACTGTTCAGTATTTTCACAGTTACGCATTTCTTCTATAAATTCCTACCTATTATAGCGTAAGAACTATTATACGTCCACCCGTTTCACTTAAATTTGTGAACAAATGTTACTGTTCACACAGCATTATTCCGCGAGGTGTTTTGGCATGAATATGCCAAAATCCCGAGACATACAGGCCAAAATTCCATTGCCGCAGGCAATCTGGAATGAATTTTGGCTACGTTATGAGCATAATTTACAAATATCTTTAATCCCCTGTCATGCGATTCGTCTCGATATTTGTATATAATGTATAATTTTTCGTCGATTTTACTTAGTTTGTAGCAAAGTTTTTACATATTTTTTTCAGAAACCTATGGAAAAATGTCAGGAAAAAATGTATAATATTACCTAACAAATGAAAGCGAGGGTTCACTATTATGAAACAAAATAGTATGTTGGCCATGATCCTGGCCGGCGGTCGTGGCAGCCGTCTGCATGATCTTACCAATAAAGTGGCAAAGCCGGCCGTTTCATACGGCGGTAAATATCGTATCGTAGACTTTCCTTTAAGTAACTGTGCCAACAGTGGCGTTGATGTTGTAGGTGTACTTACACAGTATGAATCAATCCAGCTGAACAGTTATGTGGCAGCCGGCGGACGTTGGGGTCTTGATGCTAAAAACAGCGGTGTTTACGTTCTTCCTCCACGTGAGAAAGCAGATGAGAATCTGAATGTATATCGCGGAACTGCAGATGCAATCTCCCAGAATATTGATTTCATTGATAAATTTGATCCTGAATACGTTCTTGTTCTTTCCGGTGACCATATTTATAAAATGAACTATGACAAGATGCTTGCAGCCCACAAAGAAGCAAAGGCAGATGCAACCATCGCAGTTATCGGAGTTCCGATGAAAGAGGCAAGCCGTTTTGGTATCATGAATACTGATGAATCCGGACGTATCGTAGAATTCGAAGAGAAACCTGAGCATCCGAAGAGCAACCTTGCATCCATGGGTATCTATATCTTCACCTGGAAACTCCTCCGCAAGATGCTGATGGCTGATATCAAGAATCCGGATTCCAGCCATGACTTCGGTAAGGATATCATCCCTACTATGCTTAACGATAACAGAACTCTTTATGCATATAAATTTGAAGGATACTGGAAAGATGTTGGTACCATCGACTCTCTCTGGGAAGCAAACATGGATCTGTTAAGTTCCAAAAATGAGCTTGATCTGGGCGATCCGTCATGGAAGATTTATACAGAAGATGTTGCCGCACTTCCACAGTACATCAGCGCAGAAGCAGATGTTAAAGATGCATATATCACACAGGGCTGTGTTGTTCAGGGCGAAGTTAAGCATTCCGTTCTCTTTACAGGTGTTAAGATTGGTGCAGGTGCCAGAATTATCGACAGTGTACTGATGCCGGGTGTTGTTGTAGAAGAAGGTGCCGTTGTTCAGCGTGCACTTGTAGCTGACGGTATCCGCATCGGTAAAGGTGCCGTTGTCGGTGCCGCAGACAGTGAGCACATTGAGCTTGTAGCGTAAAGGGGGCAGAATAATATGTATAAGGCATTTGGAATCGTAAGCTCTTCCGGGAGAAATATTTATGTAGATGGTATGCAGGATTATCGCCCAATCGGTGCGTTTTCCTTCCTTGGCAGATACAGAGTCATTGACTTCCCTATCTCCAATATGACCAACAGCGACATTGACCGTATTCAGGTCTATATCAATAATAAACCCCGTTCTGTTGTAGAACACGTTGGAACAGGACGTCATTACAACATCAACTCCAAGAGCGGCAAACTTCAGCTTCTCTTCTCAGAGCACAATAATGACAATGATATCTATAACACCGATATCTCCTGCTATCTGGACAACATGGAATCCCTCAGCAGAATGAATCATCCGTATGTTGTCATTGCCCCGAGCTATATGGTTTATTCAATTGATTTTGACCAGTTTTTACATACACACGTTGAGTCCGGTGCAGATGTTACTCTCCTTTATCACGCTGTTGATAATGCAAAAGAGGCTTATCTTACCTGTAATGTTCTGGGACTGAACCGCCAGAAAGGTGTGGAATCCATCGAACCGAATCATGGTAATAAGAAGAATCAGTATGTTTATATGGATACCTGTGTTATGAAAACAGAGCTTTTCATCAGCCTGATCAAAGAAGCCAAGAATCTTTCTTCCATGTATACACTGGCAGACATCCTGAATGATAAATGCGAAACTCTGGACATCCGCGGCGTTGCACACAAGGGATTCTTTGCAAGCATTACAGACTTCCCAAGTTACTATGCTGCAAACATGGCTCTCCTTAATTACAAGTCAGCTCAGGAACTTTTCCATGATAACTGGCCAATCTATACACGTACCAATGATTCCTGCCCGACTCAGTATTTCAATACTGCAGATGTGAAGAATTCCGTAATCTCCAACGGCTGCCAGATTGAAGGTACTGTTGAGAATTCCGTAATCGGTCGTGGATGCGTCATTAAAAAAGGTGCTGTTGTAAGAAACAGTGTTGTTCTCGCTGAAGCTACTGTAGGTGAGGGTGTTCACGTAGAGAATGAAGTAGTCGACAAATGGGCGAAACTCGTTCATAAAAAAGAAATCGTTTCCCCGACTGAACAGCCTGGTTATATCAGAAGAAATGATACTCTGTAATTAATGATTAATTAGATTAAATGCAAAGCCCCCCCCGGAAGCGGTCACTTCCGGAGGGCTTTGTTTGTGTTTACTTAAATTTCACAAACTCTTCACATTTTCCTCTTGCATTTCATTTTTAGCGTGTTATAATACAGCTGTAACAAAGATAAAGAACAAACAACTGAATACTTAAAAATACTTAACACCACCTGGAGCATTTCGGATGCTCATAAATTGAAGATAGTGTCAAGCATGTCACCTCAGCTGTAAAATGGAGGAAAAGTCAAATGAATACTTTAAAAGCTGAAAAAAGAACAATGGACACAAAGGCCAAAAGATTAAGAAGAGAAGGCTACGTTACAGGTAACGTATTTGGCAGAGAGATGGAAGGTTCTCTTCCTGTTAAAATCGAGAAATCTGCTGTCGAGAAACTTCTCAAGACAAATAACAAAGGAAGCCAGATTATGCTGGATGTAGATGGTCAGTCATATGACGTACTGATTAAAGAGATCCAGTTCAATCCGTTAAAAGGACAGGTGGATGAAATAGATTTCCAGGCACTGGTAAGCAACGAGAAAGTACATTCCGTAGCAGAGATCGTACTTGTAAACCACGACAAACTGGAAGCCGGTGTATTACAGCAGCATCTGGAAGAAATCTCCTTCAGAGCTCTCCCATCAGCACTGGTAGACAAAGTTATGGTAGATGTCGGTGACATGAAAGTCGGCGACGTAATCAAAGTCAAAGACCTCGCCATCGCCCAGGACAAAGATGTAGACTTAAAGACAGACCTTGAAGCTGCAGTTGTATCCGTAGCCGCCGTTCATGTAGACCCGGCTCTGGAAGCTGAAGAAGAGGCTGCTGCCGAAGAAGAAGCTAAATAACATAATATCTCTTTTAACATTTATTCAGGTACGCTCAAGCGTACCTGAATTTTTTTATCAAAATATCTCCCTCCACAAATAATTGACCTTTCCAGATATCTGCACTATTCTGTTCCCGTACTATTCTTTCTCTTGCTCCTGCTCCAGCAGCCTGAATGACAATTCCAGATAAAAAATCTCCTCCGGATCATCCAGCTCAGACTGCAGGATTTCCTTAATCCTGTCCAGCCTGTAAAGAAACGTACTGCGGTGGATAAACAATTCCCTTGCCGCCTGGGTTGCACTGAGATGCTGCTCCAGATACACTCTCAATGTCTCCATGTACTGAGTCTGATTCTCCTCATCATGCTTCTTCAATTCCAGCAGCCCTTCATGACAGATCATTGTTCCTGGCAGTCTTCTTGTTGCCTGTTCCAGAATATAAGTCAATGCCACCTGACCGAAATAATGAATCCACAGATAAGGCTTCTTACGGCTTCCTACATCCAAAGCCGTCTTCGCCTGCACATACTGCCGTCTCAGATTCATATGTCCTGTCATCACCCTGCTGTATCCGGCTTTCAGATAAGTATCCCTGATAAAATAAACCAGTTTTCCGGCTACTTCCTCCTGGCTTTTTCCAAGTCTGGTAAGGTCAAAAAATGCCACAATTTCATCCTGATAAAGAAAACTCACAGAATCCTCAAATTTCTTCTTAATATATCGGCAGATTGCCTTTGTGGAAAGATTCTGCTGATTCAGATAGGTAATCTGCAGGATCAGGCACATATATTCATGATTTCCACTCCATCCCAGTTCACTCAGTTCTCTACTCACCTGCATATAATCCGCAGTTCTGTCCGACAAAATCCTGACAAAAATCTGCTCCATATCCCTGTCCGGATCTTCTTCCTCCGCTTCATGCGCAAGCAGATACTCCAGTTTCTCCACCAGAATATCCAGTACACAGATAACTCTCAGTGTAATCTCTGATCTGCACTCAGTCAAAACCAGCCTGTGAGTTGCTTTCCCATCCACAAACAGATTTCTGTTCATCGAACGACATCCACTGATGTAAGCCGGAAACATCACATATTCATGCGTATCTGCCATATCTCGATAAGTCTCATTCTGCAAAAGTGCATTTACATATTCCATATTCAACCCGTCATCTGTATACAGCCGCGCCCTCGGCGGCAGATACTCGCTTCCCGCTTCCGCCACAAAGGTAAAATCCAGTCCTGTTACAGTCATCGGATTCTGCAGAAATTCCGATGTCACCTGCAAAAGCCTGTCCATTCCGGCATGTTCTAACATCAGATCATGAATCTTCCGTTCCCATTCATCAGCCGCATCAAAAATCTCCTGCACATCATTCATAAATTCTGCTATTTCTTTCAGACTATCAAGTGCAATATGAATATACGGAATCTGCTGAAACTCTTCTGATGCAGCATCAATTTTCTCTCTCCCACAAAATACCCAGAGTATATTTTCAGCAGTCAGAACTGCCGATTCCCACTCTTTGTCATATCTCTGTACCACATAAACATGCCCATGTCGAAATGTTTCTTTTTTTTCATAACACAAAAAGGGGCGCAGATATCCGTCTGAACCGGATAAAGTTCCCCTTTCCGTAATTTCATATTTCTCTTTTATTTTTTCATATAAATAAACTGATGACAGCTGCAAGTCTACAATCCTCCTGTCACATAATTGAAGCACCTATTTTACCAGTCAATTCTATAGCAATTTAACTCACACTATGTCTTTCTCATACGCACCTGTCAGCCCGGTTCTCACACAATAAACGTCTTCGCAACTTCCACAGCCTCAATACAGTTCTCTGTATAGGCATCTGCTCCCATATTCTTCGCCAGCTGCTCCGTTACTGCACCTCCACCAACCATAATCTTAAATTTATGCTTATTGCTGCTTCGTTTCAGAGACTTCACCACCTGCTCCATCTCCGGAATTGAAGTACTCAGAAGCGAGGAGATACACACGATCGACACATCCGGATTCTGTTTCACTGCACGCAGAAACTGCTTCTCAGAAATATCCACTCCCAGATCGATCACCTTAAATCCGGCACTACGAAACATGATCGCAACCAGATTCTTACCTACATCATGCAGATCACCTTCCACCGTTCCAAGGATTACAGTTCCGATATTCCTCCTGCCAAACTGCGAGTCCTGTTCCTCCAACAATTCAAAACCCTTACGCACACTTCGGGCTGCTGCCAGAATTTTAATAATATCCGCACCATTGGATTTGTAATTCTCCCCCACTGTTCGCATAGCCGGAGTCATGGCCTCTTCCACAATCCGCCCTGCAGGAATATGCTGCTTCAATGCCTCCCTCACCAGCTTCTCTGTCTCCCCCGGATGTCCGTCTTCAATTGTTTTTCTTAACTGTTCCAGTACTGTCATATCCTCAAGCCACCCTTAATACCTTCTGCCAAAAATCCCCCGCCCTGCGGCGAAGGATTTTTTGTTTTTTCAAACACGCTCTGCGCTTTCAATATCTGTATTTTATCATAGCTCACTGTTATTTACAACGAAAACTGACTTACCTGATTCGGCTAAAATGTTATTCCGTTATTGTTCACACACCTCTGTCCCGCGAGGTATTTTGGCATGAATATGCCAAAATACCGAGACATACAAGCCAAAATTCCATTGCCGCAGGCAATCTGGAATGAATTTTGGCTACGTTACTGTGAACGGAGTGAACAGTAACGTTATTCCAGAAGGTAACAGCTCGTATAAGCAATCGTACAATCCCCATAATAATACTGTAGCTCATTGGCCTGGCAGACCTGTGTTACCAGCATCCCGTAAGCCTCCATCGATGAGAAAGCCTGTTTCGGAAACCTGCATGGAGCATCCGGATAAGTACAGACCTTACATTTCGTACAGCATCCCGCACCAATCGCCAGCATATCCGGATAAATCTCCCGAAGTTTCTTCTCAAATTCCACAAAATACTCCTTATGTCTGGCTTCCGTTTCCATCATTCCCTCGCCATCAAAAGCATCCTCCAATTCACCAACTGTCTGAACAATAATCCCATACTTATACTGCCGGACTTTCGCTTCACATTCCTCAAGAGAGCCACATCCCGGAGGACAGCTCCAGCACTTATCATACTTATGACAGGTATCTGCTGCACACATCTGTCGAACCTCCGGCTTCAGCTCAATCGTATCACAATCCAGCAACACCACATGCGAAAACCCCTGCTCCATTCCCATTTGCTCTATTTTTTTTATATCCATAATCTAACCCCTTACTCTCTTGTATAATCTATAGCAACCTCATCAGGCAGATAAAATCATTCACCTGTCTCAAATCCCAGTTCATCAATAAAATGATCCTGAAAATCAGCCGAAGCAGCCAGCTCAACGAATTCAATCTTTCTCACCAGCTCATCCATCTCCAGCATTTCCTTCTCATTCACAAGTGCGATCTTCGCACCCTCACCAGCAGCGTTTCCCACTGGTTTCACTTTCTTCACAAGCGTCGCCGGAAACAAGCCAATCTTCCCGGCACTGACCGGATCCATATAGTTGCCAAAAGCACCTGCAATATATACCGAACAGATATCATCTTCTGTAATCCCAAGCCGCTCCATAAGCATCTGAATTCCCGCTGCAATCGCAGCTTTCGCAAGCTGAACCTCTCCGAGATCCTTCTGCGTCAGATAAACCCCTCTCTCATTACCGCCCCGCTCTGGCAGTACCAGAATAAACACACCTTGCTTCTCCTGTCCGCTTCTCAGCACACCATTCTCATCCAGCATTCCAGCATCCAGAAGACCCGCCACCAGATCGATCAATCCCGAACCACACAAACCAACCGCCGGCTTATTCCCAACAGTTGTATAGTTCCACTTCCCATCCTCATACTTCACATGATCCACAGCCCCGGCCGCGCCACGCATTCCACACTCAATCTTCGCACCCTCAAAAGCAGGCCCGGCCGCAGTAGAACAGGTCACCATCCGCTCCCTGTTTCCCAGAACCATCTCACCATTCGTTCCAATATCGATCATCAGAGAAATCTCTTCCTGCTGATCCTGCCTGATAGCCAGCAGACATCCACAGGTATCCGCTCCCACATATCCTGCAATATCCGAAAGCATAATCAACTCTGCACGCTCCTGCACAGCCAGACCATAATCCCCCGCATTCAGCACCAGCCTCTCACTCACAGCCGGAGTATAGGGCGCATGTACCAGCGAAGCCGGAGAAATCCCCAGAAACAGATGATGCATACAGGTATTTCCCACAACACACACCTGAAAAACATCCTCTCTCCTTATCCCTGCATCCTCTGCCAGACTTCCCAACATCTCATTAACCGCTTTCCGAACACACATACTTAACGCTTCTGTTCCATGCTCCAGCGCATAATTCGCCCGCATGATCACATCCGCACCATACTGCGCCTGCGGATTCATCCTGCTCTCAACTGCCAGAGTCCTCCCATCCCCACCATCCAGCAAATACCCCGCAATGGTAGTCGTCCCAATATCAAACGCTGCCAGACACCTCCGACCAGCTTCCTTCCTCATTTCCAGAATCCGCCGTCTACTGTAAATCACATACCATTCATCAGAATCCCTGCGCATCCCATACAATTCACCCGCCAGCTTCAGATCCACCTCCATCTGCCCCGGCTCAACCTCACCATCTGTCTCCGCCAGCGTATCCAGCAGCCTCTGCCAGTCCGACCGCTTCTCCCCTGTTTTCGCCTTCTCCAACTCAACCTGAGCCATCCGTAGTCCCGGTTCAAACACAACTTCTCTGTTAAATCCATCCGTCAAAATCTTTTCATTGCCAACCCTGTCCAATGTCTCCACTACACAAGTCTCACCTTCACCAATCCGAATCTGACACGCCTTAACAACTTCACCATTAATCTTAACCAGACACTTCCCACATTTCCCCAGACCGCCACAAGGCGCATCCGGCCTCAGTCCTGCCTGAATCTCCGCCTCCAGTACCGATATCCCATCCTCCACCTCTATCTCAATATCCTCACGCACAAATTTAACCCAAGCCATAAAAACCTCCCACATATCCAATCCAATCATCACAACACCCAACAGCCAGCTCAGAAAAATATTTTATTTCATGTGCATTTGCAGGGGTCTTAGATATTCTTAGTTCTCAGAAATCTGCGTTATGAGCAGACTGTATCACTGTCTGAGCGAAGTTTGCAACGGAGCGAGTTTGAGAAGGCTGCTCATGCCTTTAGCAGATTTCTGAGAACTTAGAATATCTTAGACCCCGAAACCGCACATGAAATAAAATATTTTTCTGAGCGTCCCCTTTTTCCCATTATAACACACTCCAAAAAATCCCAAAATACACGAAAGGACCACTCCCCAGAGCAGTCCCCTCATAATATTTTCATGTTATACTAAACCCGCACAAGCAATCAGATCAGGCTGCCAACTTCTTAGCCAGTGACGCCGCACTAGCCGCATCATCAGAATATCCGTCAGCACCAATTTCCTCAGCAAAAGCTTCTGTAATCGGCGCTCCGCCAACCATAACCTTAATATTACCTCTGAAATCCGCCGCATTCAACGCCTCAACAGTCTCCTTCAGAGCCGGCATAGTAGTAGTCAGCAGCGCAGAAAGAGCAATGATCTTAACATCCGGATTCTCTTTATAGCACTCAATAATCTTAGCCGCCGGAACATCGACTCCAAGATCGATCACCTCAAATCCGGCACTCTCGATCATCATGGCAACCAGATTCTTACCAATATCATGAAGGTCACCGGAAACCGTAGCAATGATAACCTTACCAAGTGCACCTGTAGAACCAGATGCCAGATGCGGTTTCAGAACCTCAACACCTTTCTTCATAGCACGAGCTGCAACCAGCATCTCCGGAACAAAGATCTCACCATTTTTGAATTTCTCACCAACTACAGACATCGCACTGATCATACCATCATTCAGAATCGCAACCGGATCATCACCCTCATCAATGGCTTCCTGTACAGCCGGTCCTACTAATTTCGCTTTCCCTTTTTCAACTAATTCCGCAACTTCATTTATCTTAGACATAATCAAATCCTCCTGTTATTTCTCAATTTCAGATTCCAACCACTTAATTCATTTACACAGTTTCTGCAGATTCAACCTACTTCTTCTTTGTTGTACCAATTAAGCCTTCTCTGTAAGCCCCTATATATTCCATACAATAATCATCCAGACCAAGTAATGCTTCTGTTGCATAAACCAGTCCAAGCATATCCTTATTTGTCGGATCCATAATTCCACTGTCCAGTCCTGCATTCATTGCCAGTACCAGGAACCCGTAATTAATCAGCTTACGAACCGGCAGATTAAAGGAAATATTACTGATTGCTGCCGTAATATGAATGGTCGGATACTGCTCACGTACACTTGTGATCGTCTCAATATTCGTTGCAATACCATCCTCAGAAGTACAAAGCATCTCAACCAGCGGATCAATGTGAATCCTGTCCGGAGCAATTCCGTACTCTTTCGCTTTCGCCATGATCTTGTCAAAAACTTTCAGACGGTCTGCTGCACATTTCGGAATACCTGTATTGTCACTCAGCAGCGCAATTACCTGCCATCCCTCATTTCCCGGCTCAGCCATGATCGGGAAAATCGTATCAATCTTATGTCCTTCTCCTGATACAGAGTTAAAAATTCCGGGTTTCTTACAGAACTTATAAGCCTGTGCCAGAACATCCGGACTCGGGCTGTCAATTGAGATCGGAAGATCTGTAACCTCCTGGATACAGTCGATCATCCATTTCAATGTTTCCACTTCTTCCGCTTCCGGAACAGAAGCGCAACAGTCAATATAAGTAGCTCCGCTTTCCGCCTGAAGCTTTGCTCTTTCTTTAATAAATTCAGAGTCTCTTTTTGCGATCGCTTCTGCAACGATCGGGATAGAACCATTAATTTTCTCACCAATAATAATCATTTTCAAACACCTCCATAGCATCATCCTCTGCAACACCTGAAATTTCATCTAAATGTCGGACAGATATTTGTATTCCGTTTTGCCACTGACAAATACCTGAGATCAGAACATAATCTGCCATGGAAGCCTTGTAGATTCAGATGCCTTAATGCCAAATTTCTCTTCATTCAGCTTGTCAATGGAATCACAGAGAGATTTATAAACACCCGGATAAACAGAACCAGGGCCACCCTGAGCGATACATGGAATAAAGTATTTGTTTCCACATTCTTCGCAGACACGACGTACCACTGCATCACAATTCTCATCTGTCCAGCCCTCAAAATCAACTGCACGATTTTCGATACCGCCCATGAAGCTGATCTTTCCGCCATATTTTCTGATCAGTTCCGGAAGATTATTGGTTTCCATACATCCCTGCCATACATCGAT
>UMAX01031612.1_pt1 | contig 12243 bp, 10 predicted proteins | sample 1963821 | NCBI WGS metagenome assembly UMAX01 (sample SAMEA4835927, study PRJEB28245) | human gut metagenome | biome: gut microbiome; material: fecal sample | place: Denmark | collected 2008 | reverse complement strand
GGATGGCCTCGGCCACCTCCTCGGGGTTCGTCTGCTGGCAGCCCAGAGACAGCAACACCACGCCGAAGGTGTTGGGATGGGTACCGGCAGTGATGAAGCCCTTCAGGGTACGGGCAAAACGGTCAGGGAACTCGCCGCAGGCGGCGTCCACAAAAGTGGCGGGCACATTGCAGGCATTGCTGATGCGCTGTGCGGCGTTATTGGAGCACTGCACCAGAGAAATCACCAGCACCTGATTGCGGATGCCGAAGGAACCATCGGCACGCTTGTAGCCCATAATGGTCTCGGGGAGATGAAGCTCCTCCTTGGTATAAATGCGCGGATCGGTATAATCCAGTGCATCGGGTGCCATGGAACGGTAATAGGCCCGCTGCTTCTGGTTGATCTCCTCGAAGTCATCATACACGTTGTTCTCGTGGACCCAGTCGCCCTTTTTGATGTCCTGCGTGGCAACGCCGATATGCACACCGTACTTGATAATCTCATCGCCCTTGGCAATGTCCGTGCGGGCGATCTTATGGCCCTCCTTGATGAACTGGTTGGCAACGATCTCCTCGCCGCCTACCATGGTGGCCTCACCGGCCTCAATGGGCTCCACTGCTACCGCCACATTGTCATGGGGCTCGATCAGCATGGATTTTTTCAGGATACTCATTCCTAATTCTCCTTAACTTTTCTCACAATTTCTCAAAATAAATTTACACTCAGGCAAAGGCCTTGGCCATACGCTCCATCAGTTCTCGGATGATAGAGCGGGGCGCCGCCAGATTGATACGTTGGAAGCCTGCACCTTCCTGTCCGAACATCGTGCCGCCATCCAGCGCCACACCGGCTTCCTCGATCATCCGCCGGTCCAGCTTTTCGGCGTCCGGCTCTAAAGCATGCAGGTCCATCCACAAAAGGTAGGTGCCCTCCAGCGGTGCGATCCAGACCTTGCCGCCCCATGTCTTTTCCGCAAAGGAACGGACAAACGCCTCATTTCCCTGAATATAGGCAAGACATTCCTTCAGCCATTCCTCGCCGTGCTCCCACGCGGCCTTGGCAGCCACGGGGGCAAAGAACGTGGGATTGGCCCGGCAATAGCGGTTGAACATGGCATCAAACCGCTGGCGGTGCGTCTCGTCCGGAATCATAATGCAGGAAAAGGACAGTCCCGCAAGATTGAACGTCTTGGAGGGGGCATGGCACACGGCGCAGTTTTTGGCATACGCCTCGCCCAGAGAGGCAAACACCGTGTGGTGATGGCCGGGGAAGATCAGATCGCTGTGAATTTCATCAGCAATGACGAAAACATTGTGCTTCAGACAGATGTCGCCCATCCGCTGCAGCTCCTCCCGCGTGTAGACGCGGCCCACGGGGTTATGAGGATTGCTGAGGACAAAGGCCCGGCACATGGGGTCGGCGGCCTTGCGCTCGAAATCCGCAAAGTCGATCTCATATCGCCCATCCCGCAGGACCAGCGGACTGCTGATGACCTGCCGCTTCTGTGTGCGGATGGAATTTCCGAAGGGATAGTAGACCGGCTCCTGAATGAGCACACCGTCCCCCTCCTCGGTCTCGGCCTGAATTAACAGGTTGATGGCGGTGACAACACCCGGAGTATAACGGAACCAGTCGGCCTTAGCCTCCCAGTGGTTCCGGCGGCGCTGCCATGCAAGGTATGCTTCGATCACATCTTCGCCGACGCGGGTATAGCCGTACATCCCGTTTTTCGCGGCCTCAATGACCGCCTCCTGCACGGCGGGGACCGTTTTGAAGTCCATATCGGCGATCCATGCCGGCAGCACATCGCTCCTTCCGAACTGGCTTTCCAGCGCAGCAGGGTCCCATTTGCTCTGATGCCACGGCAGGCGACCTTCAAAGGAATCGAAATCGAACATAATCTCTCCTTTTCAGCTTTCCTTCATTCCGATGCGGGAACGGTCCTTACAGACCGTTGATCTCCCGCACGAAATGACACTTGACGAAATGGCCCGGCTCTACCTCCTCCAGTGCCGGTTCCTGATTGAAGCATTCCGGCTTGGCGTAGATACAGCGGGGTGCGAAGCGGCAGGACTTGGTCACGTTGATGGGAGAGGTGATCTCACCCTTCAAAATGATCTGGTTGTCCGGCGCGTTATACTTAGGCAGCGGGATAGCGGAGATCAGCGCCTTGGTATAGGGGTGATACTGATGTGCGAAAATCTCGCTGGAGCCAGCCTTCTCCACCATCTGGCCCAAATACATAACCGTGATGTCATCGGAAATGTGCTTCACAACGGACAGGTTATGGGTGATAAACAGATAGGTAAGGTTCCGCTCCTTCTGAAGCTCCATCATCAGGTTCAGAATCTGAGCCTGAATGGAAACATCCAGTGCGGAGACCGGCTCATCGCACACCACCAGCTTCGGGTCCAGAATCAGCGCCCGGGCAATGCCGACACGCTGACGGCGGCCGCCGTCCAGCTCGTGGGGGTACAGGGAGTACGTCCGCTCCGCAAGGCCCACAACATCCATGATCTCGTGAACCTTTTTCTCCCGCTCCGCCTTTGAATTGCAGAGCTTATAGATTTTCAGGGGCTCGGCGATGATGTCGCCGATGGACATACGGGGATTCAGGGATGCATAAGGGTCCTGAAAGATGATCTGCATATCCTTACGCAGTTCCTTCAGCTTTGCATTGCTGACATCGGAAATATCCTCGCCCTGAAACACGATACGGCCCTCTGTCCGCTCGTGCAGATGCAAAATCACACGGCCCAGCGTGGACTTGCCGCAGCCGGACTCGCCCACGATACCCAGCGTTTTACCGGCGTCCACAGTGAAGGTCACGCCATCCACCGCGTGAAGGGTGCCCTTCTTCGTGGCAAAATATTTTTTCAGGTCTTCAACTCTCAGAATTTCAGCCATTGTCAAACCTCCGTATCACTGAAGCGGTTGCAGCGAACCATGTGGGTGTCGGAAATCTTGACCGGCTTGATGTCGCCGCTTCTGCACGCCTCGGTCGCATAGGGGCATCTGGGATTGAACTTGCAGCCCTCCGGCAGATTGGAGGGATCGGGCACGGAGCCCTGAATGACCTTCAATGTCGCGGCATCATTCTCAATATCCGGCAGGGACTCGAACAGGCCGATGGTATAGGGATGGCGCTTATCCGTATAGATGTCCTTCAGAGTGCCGGACTCAATGATCTCACCCGCGTACACCACAGCCACCTTGTCGCAGATCTTTGCTACAACGCCCAGATCGTGAGTGATGAGAACCAGAGAGGTGTTATACTCCTTCTTCAGGTTCCGCATCAGCTCCAGCACCTGCGCCTGAATGGTCACATCCAGAGCCGTGGTAGGCTCGTCCGCGATCAGCAGCTCAGGGCTGCAGGCCAGCGCGATGGCGATCATCACGCGCTGCTTCATGCCGCCGGAAAACTGGTGGGGATAGTCATCGCACCGGCTGCCGGGGATACCCACCTGCTCCAGCATCTCCTTGGCCCGCTCCCGGGCCTCAGCCTTGGAAATTTTGTTGTGCAGCAGCACCACCTCGGCGATCTGCGCGCCGACGGTCATCACGGGGTTCAGAGAGGTCATGGGGTCCTGGAAAATCATGGAGATCTTGTCGCCGCGAATCTCCCGCATCTGCTTTTCCGGCAGCTTCAGAAGGTCCTGATTCTCAAATAGAATGGAGCCGCCCACGATCTCTCCCGGAGGATCGGGCACAAGGCCCATGATACCAAGGGCGGTGGTGGTCTTACCGGCGCCGGTCTCGCCCACGAGGCCGATACTCTCGCCCCGCTCCAGTGTGAAGGACACGCCGTTGACCGCACGAACAATCTCCTCGTCCGTCACATAGCGAATTTGGAGGTCGGAAACCTCTAATATTTTATCAGACATAGACGTTCCTCCTCCCTTACTTCTTTAGTCTGGGATCCAGGCAATCCCGCAGACCGTCGCCCACCACGTTGAGGGCATACACCACTACCATGATAGCAAGGCCAGGGATAACCGTCAGATATGCCTGCGTGCGGATGTACTTCCGTCCGGCGGAAAGCATGGCGCCCCACTCAGGCATGGGAGCCTGAATGCCGAAGCCAAGGAAGCTCAGAGCAGAAGCGGAAATGATGGCACCGGCCATAGCCAGCGTGGCCTGCACGATCAGCGCGGAAATGGAGTTAGGCAGAATGTGGTGCAGAATGATGCGGGTGTTGCTGGCGCCGATGGCTCGGGCCGCCTCCACGAACTCCTGCTCGCGGGTAGCCAGCACCGAGGCACGGACCACACGGGCGAATTTCGGCGTGGACGATAGCCCCACGGCCAGCATCAGGTTAAAGAGGCTGGAGCCCAGCGCGGACACGATGCACATAGCCAGCAGCATCTGAGGAATGGCCATGAACAGATCCATGCAGCGCATGATGATGTTGTCCAGCTTGGGATAATACGCGGCGATCACGCCGAGGAAGCCGCCGGTGAGCACGGAAATACCAACGGCAAGGAAGCCGATGGACAGGGAATACCGGCTGCCGTAGATCAGGCGGCTCAGCACGTCACGGCCCAGATTGTCCGTACCGAAGGGATACTGGGCGCAGGGGCCGATCATGGCGCGGCTGGCATCCTGATCGTCATACCAATAGGGTGCGATCTGCTTTGCAAAGATAGCCACTAAAATGAAGATAATCAGGACGATCAGGCCCACAATGGCCTGCTTGTTCTTTTTAAAGCGTCTCCAAATCTCGGAGAGCATGGTATGCTTTTTCATGCGGTCTTCTGCTCTCCTTTCTTCTTGGCGCGGGTGGAGCCGCCCTTGGAGCTTTCGTACATGGTCTTCATGCGGGGGTCGATGAACGTGTAAATAATATCCACGATCAGGTTCAAAATTGCGGACACAAACGCGATAAGCAGCACACAGCCCTGCACGGCGGCGTAGTCACGGGCGTTCATGGAGTCCACCAGATATTTGCCGACACCGGCAATGGAGAAAATGACCTCCGTAACGATGGAACCTGCCAGCAGAACGCCCAACTGGAGGCCAATGACCGTGATAATGGGAATCATGGCATTGCGCAGCGCATGGCGAATCACCACGGCCCAGTAGGTCTGGCCCTTGGCCTTGGCAGTACGGATGTAATCCTGCCGCATGACCTCCAACATGGAGCTGCGGGTGGTACGCATGATGGTTGCGGAGGAGTTCACGCCCAGTGCGATGACCGGCATGATCATCTGCTTCCAAGAGCTGCCGTAGCCGGAGGCAGGCAGCCAGCCCAGCCAGACAGAGAACACCAGAATCAGCATCAAGCCCTGCCAGAACATAGGCATGGAAATGCCAAACAGGGCGCAGCCTGTTGAAAGGGAGTCCCAGAGCGTATTCTGTTTCAGTGCCGAGATAATTCCAAAGAATATACCCAGTATGATGCCGAGCACAATACTCCACGCGGAGATGTTGAAGGTCACCTTGAAGCGGACCAGAAGCTCATTGAGCACAGGGGTACGGGAACGGTAGGAAAGGCCAAGATCGCCTTTCAGCAGGCCGCCTAACGTCCGGCCAAGACGCTCCCAGTAGGTACCGTTGATACCCATTTCCACGCGGTAGGCTTCCACAGCCTCGGGCGTGGCGTTGTCACCCAGCGCCAGATAGGCCGGGTCACCGGGAGAGAAGTACAGAATCGTAAAAACGATGATCGTGACTCCGATCAGGACGGGGATGATCCAGAGGAGCCGTTTAACAATGTATTTCAGCATAGTTACTCATATCTCCTATTCCCACCTGAAACTACAAAATTTCTTGCAAAAATGCCATTTTTCGCAGTTTTAAGGTATAAAAAAGGAGGGGTGAATATACAAGGCGCAATTCACCCCTCCACGTTCGCTGTCAGGCGTCAGCCTGCAAAGAGATTATTCAAAGTAGCAGTACTTCAGCAGAGGAGACTGGAAAGCACCATTGCGGAAGCCCTTCACGGCAGCGCTCAGGCAGTGGATATCCTCCTGCTGATAGATGGGGACGATGATGCACTCATCAAGGACCTTCTTCTGAATGGCGGCGTTCATCTCGCTGCGCTTGGCGGTGTCGACCTCCTGAGCGGCGGCATCGATCATAGCGTCCATCTCGGGATCGCTGTAGCCGAAGATGTTGTTGGGTGCATCGGTGTAGAAGAAGCGGTTGGCAAAGTCGATATCGCCGTTGGTGGGAGCAATGCCCCAAGTGTAGATATCGAAGTTGTGCTCTACCTTCAGAGCCTGTGCGTTGGTAGCAGCGTCCAGAGCAACGATCTCAACGTTGATACCGATCTGGGACAGGGCGTTGGCGAAGAACTCACCGTAGGCCTGACGCAGAGCCAGATGGCCAACGTGATAGCGGCAGGAGAAGCCGTTGGGATAACCGGCCTCAGCCAGCAACTCCTTGGCCTTTTCCAGATTGTACTGGTAAACGGGGTAATCCACGTGATAAGGAGAATCCTCCTTGGCGATGGAGTCGGTCACGTTGTCGGGCAGAACACCCTTAGCAGGCTGGCCAACGCCATCCATGCACACGTTCCAGGCACCGTCAATGTCCAGAGCGTAGGCGATAGCCTGACGGACGCGGACGTCGGTAAAGGGCTCCTCGCGCTGGTTGAAGCTCAGGTAGCAGTTATCCATGGTGTACTCACGGAACAGCTGAACATCGGAGTTGGCCTCGGCAGCGGCGATATCCACGCCGGAGAGGTTGTAGCAGATGTCAGCGCCGCCGGTCTCGACCTCGATGTAGCGGTTGCCATCCTCGGAGATGACCTTGAACTCCACCTTCTTGATGGCGGGCTGACCCTCGACATAGTAGTCATCAAAGGCGTTCAGCTCAACGGTGTTGCCGATGGACCAGTCACCCCAGGTGTAGGGGCCGGTGCCGATATCCATGTTGGCCCACTCGCCGTTGCCATCCTCATAACCCTTCTTGCTGAACATAACGCAAGTGGGATAAGACAGGTTGGCGATAACAGGCATATAGGCCTGATCCATCACGATCACGAAGGTCTTGTCATCCACCACATAGCTCTTGTCCAGATCCATGTGGTCGGTAACGGACTTGTTGGCGCTCTCCCGCAGGCACTGCAGGGAGAACAGGCAGTCCTCGGCGGTCAGGGTCTCACCGTTGTGGAACTTCACGCCGTCACGCAGGGTGATGGTCAGCTCGGTACCGTCATCGTTGAACTCCCACTTCTCGGCCAGCAGAGGCTTGTACTCCTGATCGGGAACGGTGCGCTCGATCAGCGTCTCATAAACCTGAGCCTTGATCTTGATGGTGTCATTGGTGGTGCTGCCGTTGATGGGGTCCTTATCCGCCATGTCGGTCTGGACCGCGATCACCAGATTGTCCTTGACAGCAGATGCGTCGCCCCCGTTGGAGGAATCTCCGCCGTTGGTGCTGCTGTTGCTGCCGCCGCAGGCGGTGGCCACCATGCAGACGCACATGGCAGCAGCAAGGATTCGAAGCAACTTCTTTCTCATCTTGTCTTGCCCTCTTTCTTTCTTAATATCTTGATATCTTGTAAAATTCAGCTCTGCCGAATAATACCGAAGGGTATGCGCCGGGATCTTTCCTTAAAAATGATCGTAGCTGACGATCTCCTCCAGCGCCTTTTTCTGCTTGCGGGAGCTGTCATCATCGCCGTAGCCCATCGCAATCATGGACACCACCCGCATTTCCTCGGGGATACCCAGAACGCGCTTCACCGCGTCCTCCTCAAATGCGCAGACAATGCAGGTATCCAGTCCCTGCTCCGCTGCTTCCAGCAGCGCAAAGCCGGTGGCCAGAGACATATCCACCACGTAGCCATACTGGCCGCAGGGCATCACAAAGTCCAGCGCGCCGGTGGCGCAGAACACCAGAACGGCGCCCGCCTCCTCCACCATGGGCTGGGTCTGACCCTGCTCCCGAAGCTGCTTTTTCACAGCCTCGTCCTGCACGGCGATAACGCGGATATTCTGGTCATTGTGGCGGGGGGGGGTCAGCCGCACAGACTCCAAAACAGCCTGCAGCTTTTCAGCCTCTACCTTGCGGGGCAGGTACTTCCGCACGCTTCTGCGGGCCTGCATCGCTTCCATGACATTCATACTCGTTCTCCCTCTCCCGTCTCAGCGGACCATTTCCTGGATCTCGGCGGCAGTCTTGCCGGAAAGGCCCAGCTTCTCAGCCGTGCGGCCCTCCGTCCAGAAGTCACGGCCGCAGATGGCGCTGGCGAGGTTCACGAAGGAGTCCATCATCGGCGTGGCAATGCCGAGAGAGTGACCCACGGAGGCCAGAGGCACCAGACCGCTCATGGTATCCTCCACGATAAAGCGGTGCTTGGTAGTGGTGGGGTTCCGCAGCGCTCTATAGGAATCGATGCTTTGAATCAGGTCATACAGATTGTCCTTCTTCTCCAGCTTGTAGGTCTTGGTCAGCATGGAAATCAGGTCCAGCGCGTCAACGCCCAGTGCACGGCACACGGCTACCCGCTCCTTATCGCAGGCGGTGATGATATCGGCAATATGGGGGGTAATGCCCTCCATGTAATAATCGTAGCTCTCGCCCAAGTCCATCTTATTGATGTTCATGAGGCTGGGAATGGGGTGCAACATGGCACCGGCGCCCTCAAAGCCGGTTTCCAGCACGTTGGCGGCAGGATTCAGGCAGGGGAAGATGGGACCCAGTACCTCCAGCAGCTTCGTCACATCACCGGCAGGCAGCGTTGCCACGGGGACATGAACCTTCAGACCGGTGTGCAGGATGTTGCCGATCTCATAGCTCCGGCAGCCGTACATCAGGTCACCAGCCTCGGCAATGATCAGTTCCTTGCCGCAGCCGTTCTCATCGCGCAGCACATTGGCGATCTCCAGTGCGCCGCCGCAGTGGCCGGGGTTCAGCATCACGATCTGGCCATCTTTCAGATAGGGCTTGATCTGTGCAGCAATGCTGCCGTGAGCGTCCGTGGTGGAAACGATCATCACCACGTCCACATCCGTCATGACCTCCTCGATGCTGTCGGTGATGACAGCAGGCTTGGCCTCGCACTCGATGACGCCGGTGACCTTAATGGTATCCAGCTCCTGAAGACGGTGAATCTTCTCCTTATCAATATCATACAGTCTGGTGGTATAGCCCTTGTCGGTCAAAATGGCGGCCATACTCTGTCCGCCAGCGCCGGCACCGATGATTGCAAACTTCAACATCACGTTTACCCTCCTGTTTGATTTTCGCATCTGTCTCTTAGCTTGATTTTGTCAAAGGTATGCGATATAATACTTGTATCTTACCACATTTTTGTCAAAAGCGGATATATGCGAAAATTGTCACTACTTATGACAATTTGATATGGGTGCGCTGACAGGCACACAATCCACCGGACGGTTGTTTTTTGACGCTGCTCGGCGCTGTTTTCCGCACAGGTGCCCGGCTTGCCGGGCAGGTGTTTTTCCGCGCGCATTTTTGGAAGTTTGAGACAGGGGGAAAGCGTTCCAAATGACATTTCTTCAGCTTACATTCGCGGTGGAGGTCGCAAACAGCACCTCCATCAACAAGGCCGCCGAGCGGCTCTATACGTCCCAGAGCAACGTCAGCAACAGCATCAAGGCTCTGGAGGACGAGCTCGGCATCAAAATCTTTGACCGCACGAAAAAGGGTATCTCCGTCACGGAGCCCGGCCGGGAATTTCTCAGCTACGCCCGGGAGATTCTGGACAAGATGGACTTTGTGGAGGACCTGTATAAAAAGAGCCGCTTCCGGCAGGAATATTTCAGTGTTTCCTCCATGCGCTCCTATTTTCTCAGCTATCCCATCACCCGCCTGTGGCCCGAAATCGAAAAGGGCTACAACGGACACCGCATTTATGTCCGGCTGAAGAAGCAGTCCTTCAACGATGTCATGGACGATGTGCAGTATGGCCACTCCGACCTTGGCATCGTGTTCCTGACCCGTGCTCACCAGCAGCGGGTGCAGCGGCTGTGCAGCGCAAAGGCGCTGGAATATCACAAGCTGGGTGAGAGCCACATCAGCCTTGTCATGCGGGAGGACCACCCCATTCACGATACCGCCGACCCGGAGGAGCGCCTCGCCCACATCGCGGATTACCCCTATGTTGTTTCCGAGGTCTCTGAGAGCTTCGGCCGCTTTTATGACGATTCCTCCCCCTCCATCCACCATCTTTTCGAGGAGCCGCCCAAATGCGTGATCTCCATCAATGACAGTGCCGGCAGTCAGGACATTGTGGCAAACAGCAACAGCTTTTTCATCAGCTCTACCGTCTGGCAGCACCCGCAGCATTATGACTTCACCTCCATTCCACTGGAGGAAAATGATGACAACATTCTGACACATTATTATATACTGCGGAAGGGCGCCCACCATCCCCTGACAGAGCTGTATATCGAGGAGCTGAAAAAAATGTTCGGCAAGCTCTGAGTCCCCGCTGCTCGCTGCACAAAATTTTAACTTGACTCATGTCCGAAATCGTACTATACTCCGTTGGTACGATTTCGGACATTATTTTTAAGGAGCCAAGCATGAACATTCAATTATCCGAGCATTTTACCTACAGCAAGCTGCTGAAATTCACACTCCCCTCCATGGTCATGATGGTATTTACCTCTATTTATGGCGTGGTGGACGGTGTATTCGTTTCCAATTATGTGGGCTCTGACTCCTTCGCCGCTGTGAACCTCATCATGCCGTTTCTGATGATCTTAGGCGCGGTGGGCTTTATGCTGGGCAGCGGCGGCAGCGCACTGGTGTCCTATACGCTGGGGACCGGCGACAGCAAACGGGCCAATGAGATTTTTTCCCTGCTGATCTATGTGCTCATCGGGCTGGGCGCGGTATTTACCGTCGGCGGCATTTTGTTTTTAGCGCCCATGTCCCGCTTTCTGGGCGCGGATGAGACCATGCTCCCCATCTGTGTCAGCTATGGGCGCATTGTTCTCTCCGCGATGATTCCCTTTATGCTGCAAAGCACGTTCCAGAGCTTTCTTGTCACGGCGGAGCGGCCCAATCTGGGGCTTTACGTCACCGTGGCCGCCGGTGTTGCCAACATGGTACTGGACACACTGTTCATCGCCGTTTTCAAGTGGGGCGTCATCGGCGCCGCGCTGGCCACCGCTATCAGTCAGTGGATCGGCGGCGTGGTCCCCCTGCTGTATTTCGCCCTTCCCAATAAAAGTAAGCTCCACCTGTGCCGCACCCAATTCGACCTGCGTTCTTTGATAAAGGCCAGCACCAACGGCGCTTCGGAGTTTATGACGAACATTTCCATGTCCATCGTCACCATGCTCTATAACTGGCAGCTCATGCGCCTGATGGGGGCGGACGGTGTAGCGGTCTACGGCGTCATTATGTACGTAAACTTCATTTTCGTGGCCATTTTCCTTGGTTACTCCATGGGAAGCGCCCCTATTGTGGGCTATCATTACGGTGCCGGAAATCAGGACGAGCTGCGGGGCCTGCTGCGAAAAAGTCTGCAGCTCATCGCCCTTATGAGCGTGGTGCTGACCGCCGCCGCGCTGCTGCTGGCAAGGCCGCTGTCCATGATTTTCGTGTCCTATGACGCGGCGCTGCTGGCCGTGACCGTCGGGGCATTTTCCATCTATTCCTTCTCCTTCCTGCTGTGCGGCTACAATATTTACGCCTCCTCCTTCTTCACCGCCCTGAACGATGGCTTTACCTCCGCCCTCATCTCCTTTGCCCGGACGCTGATCTTCGAGGTATCCGCCGTTTTGCTGCTGCCGCTGGTCCTCGGCACGGACGGTGTGTGGAGCGCTGTGATCGTAGCGGAGCTCGCAGCGCTGGTGCTCTCCGCCACCTGCCTCATGCGGAAGCGGAAAAAGTACGGCTACGCATAAGGAGGAACCACCATGAAAAATATGTTCCAGCAGATCAACCAGCTTGACCGGCAGATCGGCGGTATCTACCATGAGGCCGCTTTGAAAATGGGGTTTTCCGACAGTGAGCTCTGGATTTTGTACGCGCTCTCCGTCAGCACCGCCGGCTGCCGCCAGACGGAGCTGTGTCAATCCACCGGCATGACAAAAACAACCGTCAATTCCGCGCTGAAAAAAATGGAGGAAGCCGGTGTACTCTACCGGGCTCCCGGCAGTGGCCGCAATACACTGGTATTTCTCACAGAGCAGGGCACCGCGCTGGCGGAGCGGACGGTGTGCCGCCTCATCAAAGCCGAAAATGAGATTTATGAGGGCTGGACGCCGGAGGAACAGTCCGTATTTCTGCGGCTGAACCGTGATTTTATGGAAAAGCTGGACGCTTGGGCCAAAA
>UMAX01035716.1_pt1 | contig 12376 bp, 3 predicted proteins | sample 1963821 | NCBI WGS metagenome assembly UMAX01 (sample SAMEA4835927, study PRJEB28245) | human gut metagenome | biome: gut microbiome; material: fecal sample | place: Denmark | collected 2008 | reverse complement strand
GCCGTATCGGCACTTAGAATTATGCGGTATTGCCTTTACAACTTCACAAGTATCTCCCCCGCACCGGAATCCGATTGCCCTTCTCCCCTATCCCCCAACCGCGCGTACCGTTCATCTTCATCCGCTCCCCCACCCCAAAACAAAAGGCATGTGCCCCCTTATCTCTATCATAAGGTGGGCACATGCCGTTACATTATCATGATTTTATCACGCCAAAGTCATCAGGCAATGCAGCCATCGGCAAAGCTGTTGCGCTTGGCTTTCTCTTTCTGCTGGTTGCGCTTGGCGATGATTTCTTTGCTCAGGCCAATACGGTTGGTCTTGAAGTGGAAGAACGGGCGTTCCGGTACGGTGAAAATCTCCACCGGACGCATGTAACGTTCCGGCAGGCAGGCATTGATCTTATCGCGCACATCGTCCAAGGTGTAGCCATCTTTGAGCTGGACGTACAGGTACGGCAGGAAGCAGCCCTCGTGCTCATCATCCGGCACGATAACAAAGAACTCGTCCTTGATGCCTTTGATGTCGGCATCGGCCACGATGTTCTCCAGCGGCTGCACCATCAGGTCGCCACCGCCAAAGCGCGGGGATGCGCCGCGGGTCATCGTGTAGAGCACACCGTCCTCGGACATATAGCCGATATCGCCGGTGTGCAGCCAGGTCTTGCCGTCTGCGTGGACCTGCAGTGCCTTGGCGGTTGCTTCGGGGCGGTCATAGCCCAGCATCACGCCGGGGCCCGTCATGCAGATCTCACCGGGGGTATTGTAGGTCAGCTCTTCCTGGGTGCCGGGCTTGAAGATGCTGATGACGCTGTGGATCATCGGCACACCAACGTTGCCGTCACGCACCGGGAACGGAGCCATGGGCAGAGTGGCGTTGGAGCCGGCCTCGCTGCTGCCGTAGCCGGCAGTAAAGCGCAGGTTGCAGTTATGCTGCTTGAGGAACTCCTCAACATTGCGCAGCTGCTTGTTGTTGAATGCCTCGCAGCCGGCGCCGATGGCCAGCATGTGGGACATATCATAGTCAGCCGGAAGACGCTTGCTGCGGCGGATAACCTCCACAAACATGGGGATCAGGGGCCAGTTGTTGGGGCGGTAGCGCATCATTTCCAGGTCAACATCGTACACATCCACAAACGGATCCAGAATGAGCAGCATACCGCCGGCCAGGGGCAGCAGCATCATGGAAACCACAACAGCGATCAGAGCCGGGGGCAGGATGGTCAGCAGCCAGGTGGGGCGGAATTTATCCGAAGAGCCATAAAAGTTCATCTGGGTCAGCACGCCGATGATGCTGTGTGCAGAATGGATGACCTGCTTGGAAGGGCCGGTGGAACCGCTGGTGTAGGCGCGCAGCAGCGGGCGGTCAATGTTGACAGGAGCGGGCACAAAGCCGCGAAAACGCTGACCCATGTTACAGAAATCAGCCCACATCATGGTATCAGAGCCACGGGCGGGAGCATCCGGATACAGGGCATCCAGGGAATGCTGCAGGTAAACCGGCATAGCAGCGCGGTCGCCGCTTTCCAGAGCGGGAACGATAACATAGGTATTCACGTTGGTCTGCTCACGGTAGGCTTCGATTTCGGCCTTGGAGAAAAAGTCGTGAACAAAAATCACCTTGGCATTGGCTTTCTGAACAGCTTCAATGTTTTCTTCCAGGGTGTTGTCACGGCACAGCAGCGAAGCGCCGATGCGCTCGGCTGCCAGCAGCAGATAAATGAATTCCGGCACAGAACGCAGGAACACGGGGATCTGGTCCCCCTGCTTGACGCCAAGCACCTGCAGAGCGCGGGCGGTAGTGTCCACCTTACGGAACACGGTACCCCAGGTGATATCCACGCCATAGTAGTGCATGGCAATCACGTTAGGGTCTGCAGCGCGCACGGAGAGGTACTGCTCCACGGTGCAGGCCGGAACCTGGATACCGCGCAGAACATCTGGATAGAACTTCATCCAGGGGCGGTCAATGCTGGGCTTGCCAGTCAACATCGCGTTTTCATTCATTGCAATTTCCTCCAAATGTCTTTCCCTTATAGTTGCAGGGAATTAAATTATCCAAATCAAATCACGCCAAACCTTTATGGCGCTTTCCCCTGCTGTGCACATCGTTGCACAGCGTCGCCGAACCATAATGCTATAATTATCTTCGGTGCTGAACATAGTATACCATTCCTGTTTACGGAAAGCACGAGAATCCCATGGCACAAATTTCCAGAAATTGATTCCGCATGATTCACTTTTTTCACATGGATTTTCACGCTTTGGCATGGAGTTTTCTTGCAATTTCATTTTTCTCGGCACAACAAAAGCCCCAGCTTCCGCAGCAGCCGGGGCTTTATGTTTATGCGTATGTATGTTGTATTTTTAGATTTTGTTCATCCAGCTCTCTTGCAGTTCTTCCATTTCATCACTTTTGGCGCGGGTAATCAGATGGATTCCCTGCAGGACATGATGGATGTGCTCCGCAATGGCGTTGCGCTCTTTTGTCACGTTCTGGTCATCCAAATTCCAGACCTGATCAAAATATTCACTCAGGCGGTCTTCCATCACACTGTTGTTGACCATTGCAATCCGGTTGATGGGGCAGTTGTTATCCAGCCGAAGATACGATGCAGCGCCAGAAAGAAACATATTGGGGTCCGCCACATACTGGAAATCGTTCACAATGCGGCCGCTGATCAAGCGGAATTCAAGTTTTTCACGTTGCTTGCAAAGCTGCAGCACATAGCTGATGCACCGGCTGCGCTGATCCGGGGTAAGGTTGACCTTGTAACTGAAAAAGTCCAGCTCGCCGGAAACCGCCATGGAGGAAAATGCAGCTTCATAAATCAGGATGCGGATGTTTGTTTCCTCCACCACACCTTTGGCAAGGTTGTGTACGCTACGCAGCTCCGCAGGGGTAGCACCCAAAAAATCTTTCAGCTCGGCCTCGTGGGCGGTCAGGATCTCTTCAAACAAGTCATCCGGCAGCAGAAGCTCATTCAGGTGGCCGAACATCCACCGCAGATTGGAGGCCAGCAGCGTGTGCATATAGTCGTACTGGCTGATCAGCTGGCGCATGCTGGTATCGCGGAAAAGCTGGTCATCCCGCACGCAGAGCTTGGAGAAGTTATCATACAGGCTTTCGCAGTTCTGCGGATCCTCGGTGGCGGTAACGGCGGCGCAGCGGCTGTGGCTGACCAGCAGGCCGGTAATGGCAAAATCGCCCTTGACCACAAACACCGCGCGCCCTGCAGCCGCGGTGCTGCCAAACAGCTTGAAATGAATATGGCTGAAGTTGGTCAGCACGTTGATAATGAGCGCGGCATCATAGATGGGGTCCCATTTTTCGCGGCTGATATCGATCATCAGCTTGAAATAGACGTTATCATAGCTGCGCTGGTCCACCAGCTGGCCGTTTTGCAGGTTGGCAACTTTCAGGCGGTATTCGCGCGCCATTTCCATCAGGTCCATCACAGCCACAATGTCCAGCTGGCTGACGCGGCGCAGCACGGGGTGCGCCATTTTGGTCAGGTATTGCAGCATGTTCAGCTCGGCCCAAAAGTCCGTATAGGGGCCAATGCGCGCCTCACCGCTGTCCAGCTCCTCTTGCAAATAATCATATTCAGCAATCAGGTTATCATAAATGGCGGCTTTCAGGTCACTGGGGATGCTAACGCTGTATTCCCGCAGCAGCAGGTTACGGCCATCATCGGTGGCTTCATCCACCACGCAGGCACTGATGCCCTCCATCACGCGCTTTTCAGTCTTTTTGGCAGGCAGCATGCGGCCGCTGACCCATTTGCTGATATAGGAAACATCGTATTGCAGGCGCTTGGCCAGGGTATAGTTCTTGACTTCCGCAACTTCCAGCAAATGCTCCAGCAGAATGCTGAATCTATTTTTATCTTCCATTGCACCAAATCCTCTTCACCCATTTAGTTTGCACTTTTCTTTTATTCTATTATACAAGTTCCATATTTCGATTGCAAATTCAAATGATAACAGGTAAGGAGAAAACGAAGAAAATATATTAAAATCTTTCACAATTCGCGGCCGCATTCTTTGGCATCCATGCCAGTTTATTGTTTTTTTGTTGTTTGAACTGACAAAGTTTGTTTGTTCTGCTTGTGATATCCTCCAAAAATTATACTTCGCGCGCCATATTTGCCAAATTTAGCCGCAGCTTTTTAGTAGGTTTTGCCCTTGCACCGGCCTGATGTGTTCGCCATGTTTTTGTGTGTTGCCTTTATTATGCGGGTAAGGTAAATTGCGATTTTTTAATCGCGTACTATTGGGTGGGGTCACCCCGCCCTACTGATTGTTTAAGGGTGTGCTGCCCATTATAATTTGTTCTGTAGGGGACGGTCTTGACCGTTCCGAGGCCTTGTCCGATTGGTCGTGATGGGATTTGTGGCAGGGCAAGGTGCCTGCGGGCGCAGTGACTGTTCCAAGGCGTTGGATTCGATTGCTTTAGGGCAATACCGCATAATTCTAAGTGCCGATACGGCGAGCGAGGTGCGGCAGATGCCAAGCCAAAAGCGCAGATAATACTGGATGTCTTATCGAGCATTTTGGCAACGCAGATGCCGTGCCGCAGCCGCCGGAGCGGTGCTTAAGCCGTCAGGCGGGAATTGTGCGGTATTGCCTTAGGTTTGCGGCAAGGAACCACCCCTCAGGCCGCTTCGCGTCCAGCTCCCCTCCAGGGGAGCCACCACAAGCATAAGGTAAGATACTGGCTCCCCTTAGAGGGGAGCTCCGGCGAAAGCCGGTGAGGGGTGGTTCCTCGCGCAGAGCCTGATAAATGAGATTTGTGACTGGGCTCATCCGGCGGCCAATGGGCTGGCCGCCCTACCGTACAGTTACCAACAAAAGGCCTGTAATTTATACGCTCCTCCGGGGCGTCGGGGACGCCGCCCCCTACGGCATAGCAAGGTATATTGCAATTTTTAAATTGTGTATTGTTCCCAGTATTTCGGCAGGGTGGGGTCCCCCGCCCTACTGGCCTGGCAAATATTTCACCGAACCTATGCCCACAAATACAAAAATGCCGCAGCAGACTGTTACATCTGCTGCGGCATTTCTATTTAGGGGTTAATGGGCTGGGTTACAGCTCATTGTTCCGGCTGTGGGATTACTGCCGAATGCCGGTGTTCTTATCGAAATGATAAGTGCGGCCATCGATGACTGCATCGCCCTTAGCCATGGTGCCATAGATCGGGTCGAAATAGTAACGCTTGTCAGCGCTCCAGCCCTTGATCATGTGGCCCTGTGCATCGTAACGGACCCACTTGCCGGTACCATCGGCGCGGTCAGCCCACTGGCCAGCTTCGGATTCCTGATAGACATCCTTGCTGGTGGCTTTCTTGCCCTGGTCAACGGCATCCAGCCAGTACCAAGCGTCGGAAGCCGGGTCATAGATTTCCTTGCCGCGGCCTTCCAGACCCTGGCGAACGCCCTTTTCGTACCAGAAGTCAGCGCCTTTGATGGTCAGCCACTGGCCGTCCAGAGCGATACCGGTGTACTCGTCAAATGCGCAAGGTACACCGTCAATATCGCCTGCGCCCTTAGCCATAGCGCCGGTGATCAGGTCAAAGTAGTAGGTGCCCTTATCGGTCGTCTGCCAGCCCTTGACCATGTGGCCGTTCTCATCGTAACGGACCCACTTGCCGGTGCCATCGGGCTTATCAGCCCACTGGCCGGCGGCGGATTCCTGATAAACGTCCTTGCTGACGGTCATTGCGCCGCCCTGGACAGCATCCAGCCAGTACCAAGCGTCGGAATTGGGATCATAGATCTCTTTGCCGCGGCCGGTGGTACCCTGCTTCACGCCGTTTTCGTACCAGTACTTCTTGCCGTTTTCTTCAACCCAGCCGTTCTTCTCGCCGTACTTGGCGGTGTAGTCCTTGCCGTTGAAGGTGACAGCAGCGGTGGTAACGCCGCTGGTCTGCTTTACAGTTGCATCCACGAACTGTGCGCTTGCGCAGTTCTTATCGGTGCAGGTAAAGACAGCCATTGCGGTAATGGTGGTCTTTTCAGCGGCACCATGAACGGTGCGCTCCTCGGCTTCAATAGCCTGAGGTTCTTCGCTGGGGTTGGTGGGTTCAGTGGTTTCAATCTTCTTGAATTCTGCAATGATTTCAAAGTTACAATCGCTCATGCCAACTGTATACGTACCACCATCTTTGACTTTATCCGTGATACTGGTCTGACCATGGCGAGCCAGCTCCAGTTCATAGCCCGTATTCGGCGTAACCGTTACAGCCATTTCTGCATCCTTCGGTGCACGTTTCAATTCAGATTTGCCATTAACTGTAACAGTAATCGTGCCACCTTCAGCCGGGTCTGCCGTAGTTACAATGCTGTACTCAACAGTCGTAAACTGTACGCTGACATTTACATCGCCGTCCGGCATTTTGAAAGTATAGGTATTTTCATCTACCTTTGTGGTGGAGACATCAACTTTGCCAGATGTAACCGTTACACCTGCCAGCTGAGTCAGCAAAGTATCCGTATCTATCGGGTTGATCTTCAGTGTAACAGTATCATTAGACTTCAGACCCTCAAGCTTTTCAGTTTCCTGTCCATTGACCGTAACTTTGCCGTCGCCGCCCTTGGTAACAGTTACTGTGTAAGTCTCGGTCGCAATTTCCTCAAACTCAGCGCTAACGGTAACATCAGCGGCGGGCATCTCGAAGGTGTAGGTGTTTTCCTTACCGTCTACTGCCTTAAAGTCGTTAATTTCTTTCTTCGTTCCGCCATCCGTATAAGTAGCTTTCAGGCTGCCGTCCGTGTACTTAAAGTTGGTATTCGGGGTAACGGTAACAGTAACAACATCCTTCGCAGCTGCGGTTTTCGGCTCTACGCCCACAGTGCCGTTTTCAACAGTACCCGCCACAGTAACGTTATACTTCTTAACCTCTTCAAACGCTGCGCTGACAGTTGCATCGCCAGCGGGCATTGCAAAGGTGTAAGTGTTGGCCTTTTCTGTGTCAGGAGTTGCTTTCAGGGTCTGATTGTCGCCGTAAGTAACCACCACACCGTCAGCCGTCAGGGTATAGCCATCCTTCGGGGTAGCCACAACGGTAACGCTGGTGCCCTCAGCAACCTTATCCAGGTCAGCTTCGGGGCTGGTGATCTTCAACGTATCCTTGTTAGCATCGGCCACCTTGACCGCATAGGTCTTAGCGGCTTTGGTAACACTGATGGTCACATCGCCGTCCGGCATGGTGAAGGTGTAAACCGTCTTCGCCTTTTCGGTGGTAGCCTGGGCTGCGGCTTCGTCCTGCGCTGCTTCCTGAACTTCAGTCAGAGCAACATCGGTATTGCCGTTCTTTGCGGTAACGGTAACGATATCGGTGCCTTCCTTTTCTACGGTCAGGGTAACGGTATCGTCCTTGATGTAGGTGTTGCTGGTGGTGCCCAGGGTCAGGGTAACGCCTGCAACTGCATCGGGCAGGGTAACGGTGTGGGGGGTGCTTTCGGTTGCGGTATGGCAATCAGAGCACAGGTACACATTGTTGCCAACGGACTTGGTTTCCAGCTCGTCCAGAGCCCAGGTATGGCCCTTGGGCAGTGCGCCGTCAGCGTACTTCTTTTCACCCTTGGTCAGGCCGTACTTGTTGGTGCGGGCCTGGGTGTAAGCGGGGGTATCGCACCATGCTTCAACGGTAACATCGGTGGTTGCGCCGCTGCTCAGGTCGCTGACCATGTCGGACATCGGCATGGTTTCAACCAGGTTAGCGCACCACATGAACTCTTCGTTCTTGTTCTTCTCGTCAGAGCTGCCCATGTTCTGGTTGTAACTCGGGTTGTAGTTCCAGGACTCGTTCTTGTAGCTCTTACGGTTTGCATAAGAAGTGCCGGCGGCATCGGTCTTGACTTCTGCCTTGCCGTCCACCAGTTCCTTATAGGTGTTGGACAGGTTGGTGCCGACAGAAACGACCAGCTGATCCTTGGTGGTGTTGATGCCGGTGATCACAGTCTGGCCCTGCTGGGTGGTGGTAGCAAAGCTGTAGCTGTCACGCAGGGTCAGGCCCGCCAGAGGATGGTTCTTGAAGGTGCCCAGATACTTCACACTGCTGGTATCCTGGGCGCTATCCATGATAACCATGCTCATGCCGGGAAAGTGGGTATCGGGAACCATGTTGCCGTCCTTATCCTTGGTCAGCTTAATGCCGCCATAGACGGTGTTGTATTCCTTCACTTCTTCCACTGCGCCGGTGGTCGGGTCCATACGGTAGATGGCGTTGTTGACGTTGAAGTACAGCATGCCATCATACAGTGCGGTAGAGTGTACCAGTGCGGGGTAGATCCGCTTTGCAGCAGCGTCTGCCAGGCACTCGGTGTTCAGGTTGTTTTCAACCTTGGTATGCTTATCTTTTGCACTGGTATCGATCTTATAGATGGTGCCAGCTTCGGCCAGAACCTTGGCATTGCTGTCGTCATCATTGAAGTTGCTGCTGGTTTCCTTCAGATCGTTGTAGTACATCAGGATGATATCAAACGGGTCATCCGTCTTGGTAAAGCTGCTCATGCTGAAGCCGCCGGGTCTGCTGCTGGAATCCTCTTTGCGGATATAGTAGTTCGCATTACGCGGACGTGCTTCCAGAGTATCGGGGCCCTGGTTCTGCATCTTCTTCATGAACTGCTGCATCTGGGAGTTGTTACCAGAGCTGCCGGAACCAGAGCTGCCGCTGTTGCCGTTCTCGGACTGCTGGCGGCGCATGTTGTTATACAGGTTCTGGTTGGTCGTGGTATCAACGTAATAGAAGTAATTATCGTCGAAGTAGATGGGGCTGCAGATAGAGGTGAACCAGGTATCCTCGTAGCAGGTATCGGTGTAACGGGTCTCGTTCTTGTTCTCCGCCTTGGTGTAAGAGTAATGCGGCTTGCCGTTGTTCAACACAACATTGCCGTCATCATCCACATCGGGATTCTTGTTCTTGGTGTAGGTGTAGCCATCGTACAGCGAGTCAATGTAATCATAGTACTTGCTGTAACGGCCTTCCAGACCGGAGGGAGAAACCAGGAAGTTGACATGGCGCAGGTCGCCTGCGTTCTCAACGCGGGTCTGGGCCATGCACTCGGTGTTCACGTCGTCATAGCAGACGTCAACATAGTACCAGTTCTTGTTGGGTTCGCCGGTGGTCATCGTAGCAGAGTTGCTGTCGCCCTGCAGCTTGTTGACCTTGACTGCGTTGAAGTAGTGGACGTTGTTGAACATGCCGCCGCCGAACGCATTACCGGCAACACTGGTATCAGAAGTATCGCAGTAATACAGGATCTGGGCAAAGTCAACAACAGCGTTATCGCCTACTTCATCGGGGGTCTTCCAGCTGCCGTCATCATTCTTATAGATGCTCTTGTTGTCAGGCAAATTCTGGACCATGTAGTTAAATGCAGCTGCATAGCCCAGGCAGATGCAGCCATACTCAACGCCCTTAGCGCCGATCTCGCCGCCCAGCAGGGCACCGAAAGCAGTCGTCTGGATGGGGTCGTTGTTGCCGCCGCCGGTGATATCGCCCATGGAGCCCATATCGAATTCTGCAACCTGGGAGATCCAGTCGTGCAGGATCAGCAGCTTGGTAACATAGTCAGCGCTGTCACCCAGCTCGGCAACCTGTTTCAAGCCTTCATTACGGATGGCTTTCAGAGCTTCGCCATAGTTCATGACGTAAGACATGAACGCCTGCGGCAGCATGTTCAGCATGAATGCCATGGTGGTCGGCGGGACATCATCGTTCGGATCAATGCTGCACAATATCTTGATTGCGCCCATGGTACCGGTGATGCTGCCATCCTCGCCCTGCTTCTGAACGCCCTTGGAGGTCCAGAACGGGGCAACCACGCCGAAGTACTCTGCTTCGTCCTGGTTGAACTGCGACAGCTGGAAGTAGTAGTAGTTCATCTGCGCAGTCGAGACATCGTAAGTATTGGTGACCTGGTTGCCCTGGTCGTCCACATACACGGCAGTCTTCTGGCTGTCGTACAGCAGCAGGCTGTTCTTGCCCTTGTTGTCGCCGCTCTGATAGGTGAAGTTCACCTTGCTTGCGTCAACCGGGTTGTTCTGCATATCGTACCAGTTGCCGTCCTTCATTGCGGACACCAGGGTAACGCCGGTGCCGCCGGAGGTGGTATCCAGGGTCGGGGTGCCGCCCACGTTGATGTAGACGGAATTGTCATTCTGGTCTACCACAACGCTGACCGGCATGGTCATTACCGGCTGGTTTTTGATTTCTTCGCCGCAGACAGCGCACTTGAAGGTGACGCTGGTGCATTCCCAGTCAATGGTAACGGGAGCGCCGGCAGAAATTTTGCCGGTTTCGCTGTCATAGAACAGCTGGGCGTTGCTGTAGTCAGCGGCCAGCTCGCCCTCGACCTTCTTCATTTCCCAGTTGAAGGTAGCAACAAAGTTGCCATCTGCATCCTTGGGCACGGCATGGTTCTGGCAGGGCAGGGCGGCAATGTCGTCGGTGCGGGTGGTGGGTTCCTTGTATTCCTTCTTAACCGGGCTCTTGTCAGCGGGCACGCTGGCAGAGTAAACGGTCTTGCCGGCAGCGCCGGGCTTTGCCTCGGTGGTATCCTTGGTTACGGTGCCTTCTACCTTCTGGTAGGCATCGTCCTTTTCACAGGTATACACAGCGGTGTAAGCCCAGCCGTCATCGGTCTTGGTCCAGTAACCATCGGGGGTTTCCTTCCAGGTATGGGTGTGGCCATGCTCCGGGTTGGTGTCATTCCAGTACCATTTCGGCTCGCCATAGGTATGGCCGTCTGCAGCGGCGCTGGCCGCAAAGGTATCGGAGTTTTCAGCAACGTAAGCCTGTGCGTAGCTGTCAGCCTGCTGCGCAATCACTTCATCATCGCTGTTGGTCATGGACTCCATCGCAGAGGTCATGCCGGAGCTGCCGGTAAAGGTAACGGCGGTCACAACGCCTGCGGCATTCGTCTCATAGCCCAGGTCGGTAACGGCGCTGGACAGATGATACGTTTTGATGGTGGCAGCCATCACCGATGCCATCTCGTCCTTGTTCAGGCCATAGGCTTCGGTGTTGATCTTGCCGGCTGCGGCGTTGGCGTACATGGCATCGGCCAGTGCATTTTCCAACGCTGCAAGGCTCATGCCCGCCTTGCTCTGTGCAGTCGCTTCCAGCTTGGCATCGTCCTGCTCCAGTTCATGCACTTCGCCCTGGGCAGCCAGCGTTTGGGCTGTCTGCTTGATCAGGTCTGCGGTGCTGGTGAACTTGGGCAGGGACTGCACAGCGCTGGCCGCGCTTGCTGCGCTAGCTGCAACAGACTGCGCTACCGAAGAATCAATCTTGGTAGTTTCGGCTGCTGCGGGAAGCGCCACGCTTTGGGCAACCATGGCTGCTGCCAGCACGGATGCACCAAAACGCTGAAGGTTTTTCTTCATAGTTTTATCCTCCCTTAAGTGTTACTACTTTCCCCTTTTGTGTGAAAAGTGGTACGGCAGATGTGCGGCACTTTGCAGGTGTTGATTGCAAAACGCCTGGTTGTGCTCCCCTCGGTCTGGCGATCCCCTGCCGGGCTGCGGCCTGCTTTTGGGGCTTTTGGCCCCGGCACAGCGGCTGACAAAACGTTGTACCGGCTGCATGCCTTGATCCCGCAAATGATAACCTTTCCGACACATCTAGGTATATACATTATATCACAGTTGCCAGAATTTGCATAGTTAATTAGAGCGGTTTCTATCTAAATTTTTGTCCTTGAATCAACTGAAACCTGTTTTTCGCACATTATTTGCGCTGCGGTGCGGTGACCCTTTGGCGGTACTTATTAACATTTTTGAATGGTTTATTCCTAATTTTATCAAATGATTAAACATTTACCCCGATAATGTTCTTTGCAATCTCTTAATACAATCACCCGGTATTGTGATCGCGCATTTTTTGCCATTTCGGTTTGGCTTGTTGTTGAGAGATTTGGCAGAGATTGGAGGAAACTTGAAGGGAAAATTGGAGGTTGAGAATTGCCTATTATAAATTGTACTGTAGAGAGCGTTCCTGACCGTTCCGAAAACTTAGGGATAGATCAACCCTTGCCCCTTAACCGCGACCTGAAATACACCTTCCCAAGGCAGGGCGGTGTGAGTGCCCCCTCCTGCTCCACTTTTTCAAAGTTCCGAATGGTGTCCTCTCCCCTATCTACAATTCCTGATGTTTTCATGATGCCTTCCTTGGTCTTCCACACCCGGCCTTTGCCCCCTCCCCGCCCCATAAGTCGTACACAACAAAAAGGCCCCTGCCTTAACAGCAGGAGCCTTGAAAGCTATATCACAAGCCGAAAATTACTTCTCGATCTTGGAAACAACGCCGGAACCAACAGTGTGGCCGCCTTCGCGGATAGCGAAACGCATGCCTTCTTCCATGGCAACC
>UMAX01059838.1_pt1 | contig 12436 bp, 8 predicted proteins | sample 1963821 | NCBI WGS metagenome assembly UMAX01 (sample SAMEA4835927, study PRJEB28245) | human gut metagenome | biome: gut microbiome; material: fecal sample | place: Denmark | collected 2008 | reverse complement strand
AACTGACCATGTTTTTCATAATTGGTCACACGGTCAATCCGATTGATTTCATCTACAAAGACAACCGATGGTCTGTGTGCCTTTGCTTCTTCCGGCGTCATATCCGCATAAGACATAATGATGACTTTATCTTTGACGGAGGCACAGCGGGCTGCTGCTCCGTTCAGACAGATCATTCCGCTTCCACGCTCTCCGGCAATGGTGTATGTCTCAAAACGTGCGCCATTATTGACATCTACAATCTGAACTTTCTCATATTCGAGAATGCCGGCAGCATCCAGAAGATCTTCGTCAATGGTGATACTTCCCACATAATCAAGTGCCGCCTGTATCACAGTTGCACGATGAATTTTTCCTTTTAACATCTGAAGGGTCATAAAACTTTTTCCTCTCTCTTTTACTTTTTTTCGCAGTGCACATTCGAAAAATCTCTGATTTTTCTCATTGATCGGCATTCGCCGAATAAAAATTCAGTCTTTCAATCTTGTCTGTACAACAGCCAAATTGAAATCCTATGAATTTTTGCACTGCTCATTAACATACAAAGTTATCAATCAGACGTGTTTTTCCAATATACACTGCCATTGCTACCAGTACCGGACTCTTCAGTTCTGTTACCTGCTGCATGGTCAGACCATCTACCGCTTTGATATAGTCAATTTTTGCCAGCGGTTCTGTCTCAATGTTCTTTTTCATTGCTTCTACTAATTTTACTGCATCTGTCTCGCCTTCTTCAACCATTTTCTGTCCCATAAAAATGGTTTTGCTCAGAATCAGAGCTGCTTTTCTCTCCTCTGCGGACAGATATGTGTTTCTGGAGCTCTTTGCCAGTCCGTCTTCTTCACGAATGATCGGGCATCCAATAACTTCCACGTTCATATTCAAATCATCCACCATATGTTTGATGACTGCCAGCTGCTGTGCATCTTTCTGACCAAAATATGCACGATCCGGCTGAACGATGTTGAATAATTTGCTGACTACGGTACAAACACCACGAAAATGAACCGGACGGCTCAGTCCGCAGAGTTCCTCCGTCAGAACTGTCATATCCACAAAGGAACTGAATCCTTCATGATACATCTCTTCCGGTTCCGGATGGAAGATCAGATCTGCGCCGAGGCTCTCACAGAATTTGCTGTCTTTTTCCAGATCTCTCGGATAGCTCTCCAGATCCTCTGTCGGTCCGAACTGCATCGGATTGACAAAAATACTGACAACTGCTTTGTCATTCTGTTCTACAGCTTTGCTGATCAGACTGCCGTGTCCCTCATGAAGGTAACCCATAGTCGGAACAAATCCGACGGTTTTTCCTTCTTTTCGCCATTCTGCCACAATATCTCTTACTTCTTTTACTGTTGATACAACCTGCATGTTTTATTCTCCTCTGTTACCTGTTTTAAATGTAAAGCGGACATTCGCAATCCGTTTTCGCTACTTGCTCATGAACGCAGTCACTTTGCACCCCGTTCATATTTTTAATCTTAATAATAACTTGTAAAGTTAACTGACACGATCAGCAATCATTTTTAATATAATTTATCAATGACTTCGTCTGAAATCGCATAGGTATGTTCCTGTGCCGGAAATGTACCGGCTTTTACTTCCGCGGAATAATCTTTAAATGCCTGCATCATGATCTCACCTACATTTGCAAATTGTTTTACAAATTTCGGAGTAAAATCATGAAACATACCAAGCATATCCTGGTTTACCAGTACCTGTCCATCACAGCCTGCACCTGCTCCGATTCCGATTGTCGGAATCGAAATCGTGTTTGTAATAATCTCCGCAAGTTTGGCCGGAACACACTCCATAACAAGCATAGAGGCACCTGCTGCCTCAACTTTTTTGGCATCCTCCACCAGCTGACGGGCTGCTTCCTCGCTCTTGCCCTGTACCTTGAATCCACCAAAGGCATTGATGGACTGAGGGGTCAGTCCGATATGTGCACACACCGGGATGTCTGCTGCCACAATTGCTTCAATCTGTGGACACACTCTGGCTCCACCCTCCAGTTTTACTCCATGTGCATGACCCTCTTTCATCAGGCGTCCCGCATTTACAACTGCATCATAGACAGAAGTCTGATAGGACATAAATGGCATATCTGCCAGCACAAAAGCATTTTTTGCGCCTCTGCTGACTGCTGCTGTATGAGCAATCATATCTTCCATGGTAACCGGTAAAGTAGTGTCATACCCAAGCATAGTATTTCCAAGGGAATCACCAATCAGCAATATCTCAATCCCTGCTTCATCCATGAGTTTTGCCATGGAATAATCATAACAGGTAAGCATTGTAATTTTTTCTTTATTCTCTTTTTGTTTTTTCAAGGTAGAAACTGTCGTTTTCATGATCTAATAATCCTTTCCATCTCAGAATAATCCCGCTCCGGATGTTTCTCTCTGGCAACTTTCAGCACTTCCACAGAAAGATCCTGATAGATTTTCCGTGCCTCGCCGGATAAACTGTCCAGATGATCCATAACCGTTGACAGGTCATTTCGCTCAATTGGGCCTGTCAAGGCTCCAACCGGTCTGTATTGAACAATGTTTTCCGTATTTCCCATCATCAGCGGTGACAATGCACGATGCGCATTTGCAGCGGAAAATCCGCAATTCCGCAACATTTCCTCGCACAAATTTGCCAATCCCACATACAGATTGCTGACCATGGCTGCCGCCGCATGATATCGCACTTTGTCTTGCCCGGAAATAATCTCCACCGGATTTCCAAAACCTTCAAAAAGTTTCTGAAACCAGTTCAGATATTTCGGATCACCCTCAATGGTAAAAAAAGCCTGGGAGATCACTTTGTAAGATTCATACTTATCATTAATGGCGAAAAGCGGATGGATAGAATATCCATAAGCGTGATAACGCTCAATATCCGAAAAGACAGCGGAACTTAAGGAGCCGCTGAAATGACTTATAATCTTATTCTGAATCGGAAGCATTTTTAACTGTTCCCACATTGGAGCAATCGCCGAATCCGGGATTGCCACAAAAAGGACATCACTGTCCTCTACCAGATGTCGCAAATTCATATACTGTCTGGTATTCGTAAAATCTGCTGCTTCTCTGGATGAATCCGGATTACGACTATAATATCCGGTCACCCTGACGTTGCGCTCGGTTAGATATTTTCCCAAGGAAAATCCGACTTTTCCTGCGCCAATAAATCCAATATTCATAAGCATCCCTCCATTCTTCATGGCGGGACAGTGAGTCTCGTTTGCATCCGGCAATACAAGCTCCGTTTCAAAATAATAAATACAAGGTATCGTTTCCTTTCGGAATACCATCCGCTCGACATTATACCACTGCAAGTGGTTTTCGTAAAGAAATTTTTAAACCACCTTTTTGACGTCTTTTCATAACATTCACAACACCTGTTATTACTCACCACTTGCAGAAGTGGGACTCTTCTCGACTGAGATAAATAATTCATCAGGAATACATCTGCTCATATTCCGAAATCCATCGATGACGAATTTCCGCTTCCCGTCCCTTCCAGTTAAAAGCATGGGAAGCCGTTGCCACTTTTTTTCGCTCAGTATAATATTCCTCCTGATCCGATACATCGGAAAAATGGGCATATGCTTCTTTCATCGTTTTGAACTGAAGTTCCGGCACTCTTGTGTCCGCAGAATCATCCTCTGTAATATAATTCATGGCATACAGATAACACAGTCGTGAAGATTCCGTGTGCGATTTCTGATATGCCATCGAAAACATCCTGGCGGCCTCCGGGAACAAAAATAATCTGGCATAAACCACACCGAGATTATGCATAATATGCCCCTGCAGTTCTTCTGTCATCTGTTGCAGGAACTCCGGCTGAAGTAGTTCCAGATACCCACAAGCGGCATAGCGGTATCTCTTTTTTGCCAGATAGTAATCCGCTTTCATCTTTCTGCGTTCCATGGAGTTCTTTCCCTTCATTCTTTCAATGATCCGTTCCAGTTCTTTTTGTTCCTGCCGGGAATAGAACCCAGATGCCGAAAACAGAAATGCGGCACATTCATACACATCCCGATGCCGCTGATACAGTCGTCTCAACTGTCCCGCCAGTTCTGCATTCCCAACTCCCTCTGCAATCCACTGAAAAAATTCTGTTCCCATCCAGCTTTCATCCAGCAGGAAAAGACTGGATTCCATGGCATAACACAATTCTTCCATCGTGTATACATGTAAAGATAACATCTCCAGATACAGCGGATATTCTGCTTTCTTATATGTACATAACTTCAATGCACCCATTGTCTACCCTTCCTGTCTCAACTATTTTTTCTGTATTTTCGGTCGTACAAGGATCGTTTTTCCTCCGGCTCAAATGTGACTGGAAACTCCCAGACTTTTCCGGAGCTTTCAAACAGTTCACCAAATCCGTCATCCTCCAGGTGCAATACAACCTTGCGTCCATTTTCAGCCAGTGCCCGGATTCGAAAACGCAATGTTTTTTCCGGCCGGTCCGGCAGATCCGTTAACGGAAATACACGGGTCTGTGCATGGATCTGTCCGATTTCACCGATTGTCACAGACAGTTCCGGTGTTCCATCATACAGCAACACATATTCCGGCATCGACGCAAACCAGTTTTTCCCGGCTTCCACCAGGCGGATTTCTATATTTTCTTCTCCGCACTGCACCTGCATTCGGATCTCTCCCTGCATTTTGTAATCGCAGTTATAGAAAAATCCCCAGAAAGAAGCATCTGTATATCGATACCCTGCATAACAAACCCCTTTTGTAAAGAGATTTTTGCCTAAAAATACTCGTTTATTGCCGCCAAGCACCCGCAAGGATTCTTTCAGCCAATCCCCGTCAAATCCATCTCCCACGAAATACACCGCAGAAATCATATGACTGGCAAATGCCTCCCGGATGATGTTAGCGAAAAATTCATCTTTCACACTTGCATCCTGATGCACATATGCCGGAACATTCCACATTTTTTTCTCTGCGGTCACTATCTGGATCTTCGCGCCATGCCTCCGGTGCAGCAGATAAAAGGTAACGTGCTCTGATGAAAAGTCAAACAATGCCACATCATGCTGCCATAAAAGTGCTTCCTGATGATAGGTGTGTCCAAAAAAACTTTCTCCATGATCCATCAGAAAAAACTGTTCTCCGAAAAGTCCCAGCTCCTTGCGCATCCACTGAAAAACTGTCACCACCTGTTTTGTAATCTCCGGAACTGTAATACATACACACAACTCCTGTGCGTCAAAACGATACCTGTCTTTTAACTGAATGAGCCGCTGGACAAACTGACGAAGCAGTCCCTGATAAAACTTCGATTCACTCTCTGTTTCATCCAGTGCCCGCTGATACAGATGATCAAAAAAATCACCCTGAGGATTCTCCTTTCGCCGCAATGCTTCTTCCCCATAAAAAATATGTCCGGAATCTGCCAGATACATGGCCACCGGAATGCCATACCGCTCTTTTGAAGCTCCGGTCATTATGGTTTCCGGTTCTTCCATTCCCCTGCCAAACAGGCTTACCATAGCCTGTTCATCGGTAAGATCAATTCCCATATATAATATTTTCTTCTGTTCCACCAGTCATTTACTCCTCTATTGCTTGAAACAGTACATCTGTCAAATCTATTAATTCTGCATATTGATAAGCATCCTGTGTATTCCCTGCTGCCGACAGATGTACCAGTTTTCCGTACCTGGTATCTCTCCAGCGTTCCGTCTCTGATGCTGCAAGTGTTCCCTGTACTACACAGCTGCCATCTTTTGCCCGGATCACATACTGCTCCGGACAGGAACGGATTTCCCGACAGGTATAGCTGTAAATTCCCGGGAGTACTTCTTTCATATCCCCGGTTTTATCCGGCTGTCCCGGTTTCTTTCTGTAAATACGCAGATATTTTCCGGGAACCGCCACACAGGTCACCGTATCACATCCAAAGAGCAGATACTTCCGCTGCAGTTTTTCCGGCAGCATCGCATAGAATGCAAAAGATTTCTGTTCTAATACAAAACCTTTCAGAATCCTTTCTGCAATCTCCCACCCTTCCTTTGTCTGATTCTGACCACTGCATACACAAAATTTCAAAAACGCTGCTCTGCAAAATTTCTGCCGAACCGGTTCTTTTGTAAATATCTGACACAGATGTACACTGACTGCCTGCGGCAGCGGTTCTTTTCCTATCATATACTGCCAGGAAAACCATGTCTCATATGCACGTAAAAGCAGTTCTTCCGTCTCACATTCTGCCAGATTCTGATAAACTGTTTCATGCTCCGGAAGAAAAGTTCCGGTAAACAGCATATACAACATAAGTTTTTCTTCATAAGGCTGCACGTCCATTCCAAGATCTCTGGCCTTCCGAATCCGCTTTGCCATCACAGACAACGGTGCGGCAAACAGCTCCAGCTGTTCTTTTAAGGATTGACTGTCTGTTACCGGTTCTGAAGATAATTTCTGCTCCAGTTCCTCATCTTTCTGATAAATGTGTGTACCGGACAGCATTTTTTTCAAATGGAACTGATCACGCGCCGTATATAACCTTCCGCCGACACTCTCATACAGAACTACAAAAGGCTTTTTCTCCAGGTAAATATAAGTCCCCTGATCAAACACAGGCACCCGCTGGATATCTTTCTTCCCTGCCTGCAAAACATGAAGATTTGGCATCACATCGTTCATGACACGGATACGATAGCAACACTCCGCTTGTTTCTTCCAGCTGTCCCATTCCGCTTTTGTGCAGTGACGCCGCACTTCTTCATAGATCACTGCCAGATCTTCGTTCATTTCTCCTGCCAGCAGTTCCTGTTTTGCAAAATTACGGATCAAAACCAGATAAGCATCCCAGCTTTTTCCAAGCCGATTCCTGTTTTTCACCATGTGTGCATACAGCATGGCTTTTCGTTTTACCGGAAGGGAGCTGTTTCTGGAAAAATAATGTAAAACCTCATTGGGCAGCATACCGTTTGCCTTGTTCCAGGAAAGAATGTATGCCTCATACAATCCGGCAATTTTCAGATGTTGTGCAATTCCTTTCTGAAACCATGAAAAATACACATCTCCATACTGGTTGCATTTAATCAAATATCCGCAGATGGTTCTTACCGCTTGCTCTTCCGGAGCCATCCGATATCCCCGGCATAAAAGCTGGAAAAAAAGCGGTTCAAACTGCTTCTGACCGGGTGCCATTGCAAAAATACGCTGTACAAGTCCACTTGTAAGCCGCCCCTGTTTCATCATCCATACAAGTACACGACGTTCAAAAATATCAAACTGCCGCAGCAGTTCCGGGTGATTACACAGAAGCTTTGCTGTCTCTTCATAAAATACCGGACTGCTGCTTCCGGAAATCATATATTTACGCAACCACTGATATTTCCGCTCCGGATTACGCACCAATGCTTCATCTGTCCGAAGTAAAATCCATATTAGCACCGGATGATTGGGATATTTCAGATAAATCTCACGGATCCGCTTCGTCACATTCCGGATATAGGATGGCGTCTCCCCTATGGTTGTCAGATACAGATAAAATGCACTCAGCGGCGTACGCTGGCTCGTGATCGTTCTTGCCATGTTACGTGAAAGCCGGTCTGCTTCTTCCTTTTCCCCACAAAGTAAGCGGACATAGATTCGATACAGCAACGTCCACTCATTATCCGGATGAATGTGTTCAGCTTCTGTAAACAACAGTTCCATCTCCGTTTTCCATTCTGCTGCCGTTAATTTTTCCCGGCAGAACTCCAGATAATTCTGTTCCATCTGCGCACGTAGTCTTGTACTTTTCCACTCAGCAGATTTTTCCGGATGCTGTACAGGCAAAGTAACCTCAATATGCACCACCTCTGTCTGAAAGGCCGTTTTCAGTGTGATCTGGCCATAGTTTTTTCCTGCATGGAGCTTACCGGGAATAATCTGATAAGCAAGTTCCGCATGTTTTCCGATAAAATCATACATTCCGATCTGATGTTTTTCTAATCGGATAAATGATGCATCACAGGAAGCTTCCAGATTAATGGCTCCCCACTCCTGTTTCTCAATATCCAGAAAATCGGTCTGTATCTTATGACTTGCCTTATAAATCCGCTCCGGTCGTGCAATACGGATACTGTTTCGTTTCTTTTTGCCGCATCCTACCAGAAACTCTTCCATCTCATGAGTTCCTCTGCCGTGCTGAGTCAGTCCACGATACAGCAGTTGCAGATAACCATTGTCATGCTGCAATACATTCACAAAATAAGGAGACTTGAAAACAAGCAGTGCCTCCTCCCAGTTCAGCTTGCACAGATTTGTAAAATCATTTAACGTCTTAATTGTTCCAATAGAAGATGACAGATAATGTCTGGTGATATCGGCCCTGAATGGCAGCAAATACTCCCCCACATTACTTGTGATCACAAAAACTCCCTGATCAGACATCCCCTCAAACATAGCATCCGCATGATACTGAAACCGAATCTGGATTTCGGTTCCGTGAAATTCCCTTGTCTCACATATCACATGGGGATTTTCGCAGGTTACTATTCCGCGCACTTCCTGTGCACTGCTGCTGTGAAACAGAAACGTTCCATCAAACACTTCGTTTTCAACCGCTGAAAATCTCAGATCCATATCTGGCAGCAGCAGACATGTTTCTTCATAATTAAATTTTTCCTGTATGATTTCCTGCAATTTTCTCTTCATTTATATAACCTGCTTCCCGGGATTTTGTTTTTTTGTTTGCTTTTTTTCCCGTTTTCTCTATAATAGTAAAGTATAAATCATTTTGAATTTTCTTGCAATGTCAGGAAAATAAGAAAATATGCTTTCTATAGTTAAGTAGTTAAGTGGACGTTCGCAGTCCGCTGTACGACAGGAGTTTTTTCTATTACGGGGAGAAAAAGATATGTTTGAATCATATAAAAATGTACTAAAAAGAGGTGGTTCCCATCTGATGACATCACTGCGGGCAATCATTTTTGCCGTTTTAACTGGGATTGTACTGGGATTTGTAGGTACTGCCTTTTACTATGGTATGCAGACCGTCACTGCCATGCGGCTGGATCATCCGTGGCTGATCCTTTTTCTGCCGCTGGCCGGTGTTCTGATTGTCTGGCTCTACCATCTGCTGCACGATGAAAAAGATACCGGAACGAATCTGGTATTATCAGCCATTCATTCCAATGAAAACATCCCCCTGCGCATGGCACCACTAATTTTCATCGCCACTCTGCTGACCCATCTCTTCGGTGGTTCTGCCGGACGCGAAGGCGCTGCCCTGCAGCTAGGAGGCAGCATTGGAAATTCACTTGGAAAACTATTTCATTTTGACGAAAAAGACCAACATATCATGATCATGTGTGGGATGAGTGCTGCATTCTCCGCACTGTTTGGCACACCACTGGCAGCGGCGGTTTTTTCTATGGAAGTAGTCAGTGTCGGTATCATGCACTATTCCGCACTGGTTCCCTGTGTGATCGCATCCCTGACGGCTCATGGCATCGCATCTGCCTGCGGTATTGCACCGGAAATCTTTCCAATCGCATCCATCCCGGCTTTCACAGCAAAAAACGCCTTGATCATCGGGATTTTTGCTGTATTGTGTGCCTTGGTCAGCATCCTGTTCTGCACGACACTTCACAATGCGGAACGCTTGTACAAACGCTTTTTTAAAAATCCGTATGTACGTGCACTGGCAGGTGGTCTCATTGTAATTGGTCTGACCATGCTGGTGGGGAATCAGACATATAATGGAACCGGCATGAATATCATCACCGGATGTATGGAAGGAAAAACTGTCTTTCCACTGGCTTTCCTGTTAAAAATGGTTTTTACTGCGGCAACCCTGGGAGCCGGATATAAAGGCGGTGAAATCGTACCAACCCTTTTCATCGGCTCCACATTCGGAACTTTTTTTGCCTCCGCTTTCGGATGTTCCATCCCACTGTGTGCTGCCGTCGGCATGGGAGCCGTGTTCTGCGGAGTCACTAACAGTCCGATCACCTCTCTCATGATCTGTTTCGAACTGTTTGGTTTTGATGGAATGCCGTATTTTCTTATTGCCATTGCCTTAAGCTATATGCTTTCCGGATATTACGGACTGTACAGCAGTCAGAAGATCATCTATTCCAAATACAAAACAGAATATATCAACCGGAAGACACATTAATGACTCGTATCTAGCAGCAGGAATACCCAGGCATTCTTGAGCTTTGGCTGTTTACAAATTCAGCAAGGAGAACTGCTCCCCGGCATACTGTCGCAGACGAATGAGCAACCGTTTATGTTCTTCCTTCTCCAGATGTGGATCTTCTTTCATCAGAACAGATACTTCATAGGACGCCTTACTCAGCACATCCGCATCCTGAAAGACATCTGCAAGCCGGAATTGATAATCCCCACTCTGACGGATTCCGAAAAAATCTCCGGGGCCGCGCAGTTTCAGATCTTCTCCTGCTATATAAAATCCGTCATTAGACTTATTTAAAATCTCCAGACGTTTGTTCTTTGTCTGTTCTTCTTTTCCCTGCATCAGAATGCAATAAGACTGTGCATCGCCACGGCCAACACGGCCACGCAGCTGATGCAGCTGTGCAAGTCCGAAACGTTCAGCGTTTTCAATCATCATAACTGTGGCATTCGGTACATCTACACCGACTTCCACGACTGTTGTTGATACAAGAATCTGGATCTGATCAGCCTGAAATGCCTGCATCACAGCATTTTTCTCATCCGGTTTCATTTTTCCATGAAGTATACCAACCTGAATATCCGACGGAAAAATCTGCTGAAGCTGAAGTGCATAATCCAGAACATTTTCACCTTCTGCCAGTTCACTTTCTTCCACCAGTGGACAGATGATGTACACCTGATGTCCTGCACGGATTTCTTTTTCCATAAATTTGTACGCCGTCTTACGGTACGCTGTATTTACCACACAATTTTTGATGGGCAGACGCTTCGCCGGCACTTCATCAATTACTGAAATATCCAGATCTCCGTATAATATGATAGCCAATGTTCTCGGAATTGGTGTTGCACTCATAACCAGGATATGCGGATGCGAACCTTTCAACGAAAAGGTTTCCCGCTGCTTTACGCCAAAACGATGCTGTTCATCGGTAATGACCAGTGCCAGATTACGATATTGTACCTTTTCCTGAATAAGTGCATGAGTTCCCACTACCAGCGCCGGCTGATCCGATTCCAGTATTGCATAGGCTGCCCGACGTTTTTTTACTCCCATGGATCCGGTCAGTAAAACTACCGGGATTTCGATGCCATTGGCTTCCAAAAAATGTGTCAGTTTTTCATAATGCTGCTGCGCCAGCACCTCCGTAGGTGCCATGAGTGCCGCCTGATAACCATTATGTGCCACTTCCAGCATTGCCAGAAAAGCCACAATTGTCTTACCAGACCCAACATCTCCCTGTACCAGCCGCTGCATAATGCAGGCTTCCCGCAGATCAGAACGAATCTGTGCCACTGCCCGCTTCTGTGCACTTGTCAGTTCATAAGGAAGATGATTCATCAAATCTTCCACAAAAGAATCTTCTGCAAAAGTAAATTCATTTTTTAGTTTCTGTGTATTCTCCTTTGACAACTGCATGCTGAGCAGGAAAAAGAAAAACTCATCAAACACAAAACGGTTTCTTGCAATGATACAGTTCTCCTCACTTTCCGGAAAATGCATATTTTTTAAAGCAAAATTATATTCACTCAAATGATTACGGACACGGATGTCCTCAGGCAGATACTCCATTTCCAACGGAATCTCCGCCATGGCAGCATGCATTGTCTTTACGATCAGATTATTCGTAATACCCTTGGTCAGACTGTAATGAGGCTGCAACGTCTTTTGTAATGCCTCATATTGCCCCAGGCTAAAGATCTGTGGTTGTTCCATTACAAGCCGCCCCTCTTTCCGGCTTACTTTTCCATAAAAAACATACCAGCCTCCGGGGCGGATCAGGGAACGGATATAAGGACTGCGAAACCAGATCAGTCGCAGTACCTTCGTTTCTCCTTTTACGTCCAAAAGTGCCACCTGCTGGCGGGAATGGGTATTTACGGTGGGAGACTTTTTCACGCAGATATAAAGAGCATTTTTTCTGTCTTCTAATAACTGTTCTACTTCACACAAGGCTGGATATTTTTCATAATCACGGGGAAAATATAGGAGTATATCACCGACGGTGTATACTCCTAACTGTTGAAATAACTGTTCTGTTTTTACCCCGATCCCTTTTATTTCACGAATAGGGGAGTTTAAGTTCATACTGTCTCCTTACTCTACAGAAATGACATAGTAATAAATCGGCTGACCGCCAAACTGTACTTCTACTTCACATTCCGGATAGGTTTCTTCAAAATATTTCTGTAATGCATTGACTGCTTCCGGAAGCACTTCTTCTCCATAATAAATACAGATAAAGGAAGATTCCTCATCAATCATCTGCGCTACCATA
>UMAX01002616.1_pt1 | contig 12594 bp, 10 predicted proteins | sample 1963821 | NCBI WGS metagenome assembly UMAX01 (sample SAMEA4835927, study PRJEB28245) | human gut metagenome | biome: gut microbiome; material: fecal sample | place: Denmark | collected 2008 | reverse complement strand
TAGCAGACCGATTTCCTTAAGCTTGCCTTTGCAGACAGAAGCGTTTAGTGTTCATGCTACGAGAAATTTTTTTGAGGGTTTACTTCCCGAAGGATTTATCCGCAAATGTGTTGCTAAAGAAGTTCATGCTGATACAAATGATTATTTGAATATTTTAGCTGTACTCGGCAACGAATGTTTGGGAGCAATTCGGATTGTTGATAATGAAGCAGCTATCCCTGTAACTTCATATAAATTACTGCAGGATGCAGAGATAAAGGCTTTAGCGCAAGAGGGAGCAACGGAATCTGTTCAGCTTATTACAAAATCCCATCTGTCTTTAACAGGAGCTTCCGGAAAAGTTGGTTTATATTATGAACCTGAAAGTAAAAAATGGTTTTTTCCGGAAGGAAATGCACCAAGCACTCATATAGTAAAGCAGAGCCATATAAGATTAAAAAAGATAGTTGCTAATGAACAGCTGTGTATGTTGACAGCTAAAAATTTAGGTATAGAAATACCGGAAAGCTTTATTGTTAATGTTGGCAGCGATAATAAGGAAGATATTTTATTCGCAACCAGGCGTTATGACAGAAAATTTGATGCGGAATCAGCTGTTTTAAATGGACTAAGAGTACCTTATAGGCTTCATCAGGAAGATTTTGCGCAAGCATTAGGAATTGCTGCCGGTGATAAGTATGAGAAAAGTGGAGCTGCTTATTTAAAGAGGTCTATGAATCTTTTGCGTTCTTTTTCATCAGACCCTATTACAGATCAATTGAAGTTGTGGGATATATGTATTTTTGATTATTTAGCAGGAAATACCGACAATCATATAAAAAACTTGTCGCTGCTTTATAGCAAGAATTTAAAATCTATCCGCCTTGCTCCTGCTTATGATATTGTAAGTACTATGGTTTATGATAGCAGTACCGAAGATATGGCTATGAGTATCGGCGGGATATATAACATTAACGATATTGACAGAAAAGCATTTGAACGTGAAGCTCTTAATGTTGGCTTAGGCAAGAATATGGCACTTAAGCACTTTGATAAAATGGTGGCAGGATTTTGCGACGCAATAGATAAAGCAAGCTTTACTCTGATGTCACATGGTTTTGAATACGTTGATGTAATAAAACAGGAAATCCTGCAAAAGGGCGGTATTAAAAGTTATTTATAGTTTGACTAGAACAGCTATTAACAAAAGCCTGAGCGTTTGCTCAAGCTTTTTGCGTTGGCGTTATGTTGTTATTAAAGCATGAAAAAAGCCGTACGGCTTGATTTTTACTATTACAGTAAATTTATAGCAGTACGGCTTGTTTTTAGTCTTTGTTCTTGATGAAGATGAAGATCAGTCCGCTGATACCCATCAGCAGCGGATAGAAGCAGTAGGGGATGATGGCGAAGGGGGTAAGTCCCGTGAGGCTTGCTGCAGCCAGAAGCTGTGCGCCGTAGGGGATAAGTCCCTGGCCCATGGAGCTGAACATATCAAGTAGAGAGGCGCTGCGGCGAGGCGTTACGCCGAACTCTTCGCTGATATCTTTGGCAATCGGACCTGCCATGACAATTGCAACAGTGTTGTTCGCGGTGCAGATATCTACGAGCAGAGCAAGAGCAGCAATACCAAGCTCACCGCCTTTGGTGCTGCTGATACGGCTCTTAATGAAGTTCAGCACGAAATCGATACCGCCGTATTCCTTAATCAGCGTGATAATGCAGGCCACGATGATAGAGATAACAGTGATGTCATACATAGACATAATACCATTGCCAACGTGGGTGAACATTTTGGTAGCGGTAAACATGCCTGTTCCGAGGCCTACGAGCATACTGAGCACAGTACCGATAATAAGAATCACGAAAACGTTGACACCGCTTACGGCACCGATTAAAACGAACAGATAGGGGAGAACCTTGATAAGACTGTAATCGAGGTTGCCGTTGACCTGGTATTCGTTGGTGTTGCCCAAGAAGTAGAACAGGCCGAGGGTGATGATTGCTGCCGGCAGGACGATTTTGAAGTTTTCGCGGAACTTGTCACGCATATCGCAGCCCTGAGTTTTAACAGCAGCAATAGTAGTGTCAGAAATAATAGAAAGGTTGTCACCGAACATGGCACCGCAGACAACGGCACCGGCGCAGATAGCCATAGGGAAGCCGGTTTTGTCGCTGATGCCCGCTGCAATCGGAGCAAGCGCGGTAATAGTGCCTACGGAAGTACCCATAGAAATGGAAATGAAGCAGCCGATGGCGAAAAGGCCTGCAACCGCCATGTTGCCCGGCAGAATGGAAAGGCCAAGGTTAACAGTGCTTTCTACACCGCCGGCAGCGCGGACAGCGCCGGAAAAGGCACCTGCGGCAAGGAAGATGAGGCACATGGTGAGAATGTTTTCGTCACCTACGCCGGTAGAAGCAAGGCGCAGCTTTTGCACAAAGCTGAGCTTTTTGTTTTGCAGGAAGGCTATAACTAAAGCAATTAAAAAGCCTACAATCGCAGGCATGCTGTAAAAATCCCCGGTAATCAGGCCTGAGCCTATAAAAAACAGCAGAAAGACTGCGATAGGAAGCAGTGCGATGGCACGCCCCTTGGAATGGTTGTTGGTCATAAACAGAATCTCCTTTTATATAATTTTCAGCTTTTTCTATTATATCAATTAAATTTTTAGTATGCAAGGAAGATTGATGAAGGATTGCTAAAAGAATAACAAAAAACCTCAGCTGCATTGCTGCAACTGAGGCAAACCGGCAGGCCGAAGCTTATAAATCCTTCGTTTTGAATTCTTCGTAGCCTTCATACATATAGCTTGCATCAATGCCCTTCATATAAACCTCGCGGTCATCAATATGCCCGGTCAGGGCGTTCTTTAAGAGAAATTTGATTTCCAGGTCTTTAATCGGGCTGCGCTCCATAGCGGAAAGATAATCTTCCTTATTAACCTTGCTCCAATCAACAACCAGCTGCAGCTCTTTTTTCAAAATAAGATCAAGCCAGATGCGCGTACTGCGGCCGTTGCCCTAACGAAAGGGGTGGGCGACATTCATTTCAACATATTTTTCGATGATTTCGTCGAAAGTGCTTTGCGGCATGCGCTCAATCTGTATCAGCGCATCGAGCAGATACATTGCCGGGACAAAGCGAAAGCCGCCTTTGGCGATGTTTACGGAACGGACCTTGCCTGCAAAATCGTAAATATCCATAAAAAGCTGCTTATGAATCGCCTGCAGCGTTTTGAAAGTGCCTGCCTCCAGCTTGTCCCGCATACCGCTTTCGAAAAGCTCTAACGCACGCTTTTTGCTTAAGCGCTCCTCCTGAGTTGCCAGCTCGGCGGAGCTGGTAATGCCTAATTTATTTTCTAAAGTCATAGTATAGATACCTCGTTGGTAATAGTGATGTACTTATTATATCATAAATCAATTTCGGGAAAAACAAAAAAGCTCCGAACTCCTAAAAGTTCGAAGCTTTAACTTCTTGGCTCCCCGAGTAGGACTCGAACCTACGACGCCCTGATTAACAGTCAGGTGTTCTACCGGCTGAACTATCGGGGAATTAAGGTTGGTAAGTCAACCAACGAAGATTATTATACTCGCATGGCAATTATTTGTCAACAGTTTTTTTAGAAAAATTTATAAGTATTTTGGGAAGGCGATAAATGCACGGAATTTAGGAGATGAAATGCCTATATAGAATTAAGGCAAGTGATATGAAAGGCGGGGAAAGATGGTCTTGATGTGTTGCCTTAAAGACACCCCCCTTCACCTTTACTTAATGCAGAAAGTGAAGAAAGCAGGAAGAGCTAAAATCTTTAGACAAATAGTAGGCGCTTTTAAGGTTTTATGCTATAATATCCTTAATGATATAAACTACATGTGTAAAGGAGTGTTCCCCATGGAAGAAGCTGTATTATACGCTGTGGAAAACAATATTGCGACGATTACTATGAACCGTCCGAAGAGCCTGAATTCAATGAATGACGCGCTGATTGACGGTTTGCATGCTGCCATTACCAAGGCTGCTGCTGACGCTGAGGTGCGTGCTATCGTACTTACCGGCAACGGCAAAGCATTTTGTGCCGGCGGTGATCTGAGCTATCTGAACGGCTTGGAGGGCGTTGCTGCCAAGAAGGACTTCATCGCTAAGGTGGGCGACGTTGCCAAACGCTTGACTACTATTCCTAAACCTGTTATTGCTTATATCAATGGCGTTACTGCCGGTGCCGGCGTTAACCTGATGCTGGCCTGCGACCTGGTGTATGCATCTGCCAAGGCACGCTTTGGCGAAAGCTTTGCCAAGGTTGGCCTGATTCCCGACTGCGGCGGCTTGTATTTCCTGCCGAAGGCTATCGGTGTGCTGAAGGCTAAGGAGCTGATGTTTACCGGTGACCTGATTGACGCTGCAACTGCCAAGGAGCTTGGCATGCTGAATGATGTCTATGAAGACGAAGAGCTGAAGGACAAGGTTTATGCTATGGCTACTCGTCTGGCAGCAAGCGCTCCGCTGTCTATCAGCCTGACGAAAAAATATCTCAATGACCACGACCTGACATTGGACGAGGTGCTGGCTATTGAAGAAACTACCCAGGCACTGCTGATGGGTACCGATGACTGCAAGGAAGGCATTGCTGCCTTCTATGAAAAGCGTGCGCCGCAATTCACAGGCAAATAAGAAAATAATCAGCAGAAAAAAGTAAATGTTTACGGAACTGTCACATAATTTATACTGATGGTTCCGTTTTCTTTTTGACGTAGGAATACAAGATGTTGTATAATAAATCTATTGATAATTTTTTCTCGGAGGAAAGTATGCTCGATTTCAGTACAATGATCTATCGCATTCCTGCGCTGCTGTTTGCGATTACGATACACGAATATGCCCATGCGCAATGTGCGGACAGCATGGGTGACCCGACTGCGCGTTATATGGGACGCATGACCTTCAACCCGATGGCGCATCTGGACCCGTTGGGCGCGATTCTGCTGGTGGTAGCAGGCTTCGGTTGGGCTAAGCCCGTAGAAATTAACCCCGGCAATTTCCGCAACCGCCGCGAGGGTATTCTGAAGGTTTCCTTTGCCGGTCCCGCAGCCAATCTGTTTTTGTGCTTTCTCGCAGCATTCTTCATGACGTTTTTAAATCGCTTCGGTCTTTTGAGTGATGGCGTTTACCGCTTTTTGCTGTGGATGCAGTTATATAATGTATGGTTTGCCTTCTTCAACCTGATTCCGGTTCCGCCGCTGGACGGCTCCAAGATTCTTTCGGAGCTTTTGCCGCCGTCTATGGCATGGAAGTTTGACAATCTGGTGGGACGCTACGGCTTTTATATTCTGATTGCTTTGGTGTTTACCGGTATTACAGGTGCGATTATCAGACCGCTTGCCGCAGGCTACATGATGCTGGTAAACGGTATCTTGGGTTTAGTGTTCTAAGCCATGGCTGATTTATCGTTGAAGCTGACTGCGTTCGAAGGTCCGCTGGATTTGCTCCTGCACCTTATCGAGCGTGATAAAGTAGATATTTATGATATTCCCATCGCTGCGGTTACGGAGCAGTATATAAGCTATCTGCGCAGCATGAGTGAATTTGATATGGAGGTTGCCAGTGATTTTCTGGTGATGGCCGCAACGCTGCTGCAGATTAAATCGCGCATGCTACTGCCCAAGCAGTCCGCTGAGGGCGAGGAGGAGGAAGCAGACCCGCGCCAACAGCTGGTGGAGATGCTGGTGGAATACCGCCGCATTAAGCGTGCCGCTACAGCTTTGGCAGATATGAAGCAGAGCGCTGACCTGTATTGGCAGCGTGAGCCGATGTTCGGCAATCTGGTGGAGCGCACTATTGCTCCCTGCACGGTGCAGCAGTTATTGAAGGCTTTGGCAGGTATGATGACTGCGCCTGACGGCAAGCCGGCAGCCTTTATCGAGCCGCAGGCCTATAGCGTGCAGGATAAAATGGCAGATATTCTGCAAAAACTGCAGCGTCAGCCGCAGGGCTTTATGCTGAATGAGATTTTTACTGCAGGCAGCCCTGCCGAGAAGGTGGCCTGCTTCTTGGGTGTACTGGAGCTGCTGAAGCTGGGGCTGATTACTATCAGCCAGGCACAGCGCTTTGCACCGATTTATATCTTCGGCAAGCAGGGACAGGAGGAAGCAAACGATGTATCTTGATAAAATGACAGGAGCACTGGAAGCGGTGCTGTTTGCTGCAGGTGAGCCTGTTTCTGTGGCGGAGCTTGCGGACCTTCTGCAGCTGGATAAGCCGCAGGTGTGGGAGCTTGTTTCGGAGCTGAAGCAATCCTACGAGGCGGAAAGCAGGGGATTGATGCTGCGTGAAACAGCAGGCTGCTTTCAGCTGGTGACTAAGCCGGTTTACTACAGCATATTGCTGGGCTTGGGACGCAAAAAGGAAGTAAAGCTGACGAATGCATCTTTGGAAACCTTGGCGATTGTCGCTTTTAAACAGCCGGTGACGCGTGCTGAGATGGAAGCCATCCGTGGCGTGAAGGTTGACGGCGTACTCAATACACTGTTGGACTTAGGCCTGGTGGTGGAGGCAGGACGCAAAAAGGCTTTGGGCAACCCCATTTTATATGCTACTACAGAAAAATTTCTGATGGTGTTCGGCTTGAACTCATTGGATGAGCTCCCGCCGCTGGAAACGAAGCCTGAAGATGAGGCAGAGGCTGCGCAGCAGGTGCTGCAGCTTGATAATACATTAGAAGCAAAGGAAAACTGAGATAGATGGAAGAACGTTTACAAAAAATTCTGGCGGCAGCAGGCGTTGCCTCCCGCCGCGAAGCAGAAAAAATTATTACGGCAGGTCGCGTCCGCGTGAACGGTAAAGTAGTTACCGAGCTGGGCTGCAAGTTTGATGCATCAAAGGTACGCATCAGTGTTGACGGCAAGCCTATTGCCCAAGAGGCCAAGGCATATTACATGTTCTATAAGCCGAGGGGAGTAGTCACCACTATGTCTGACCCGCAAAACCGCCGCAGCATTGCCGATTTCGTGCAGAACCTGCCGGAGAGAGTTTTCCCGGTAGGCCGCTTGGACTTCAATACCGAAGGACTGCTGCTGCTGACGAATGACGGTGCGCTGGCACAGGCACTGATGCATCCGAGCCATGAGGTTAATAAAACCTACCTCGTTAAGGTTCCGGGCATTGTGCCGCAGGAAAAGCTGGACCAGTTGCGTTTGGGCGTAAAGCTGGAGGACGGTCCGACCGCTCCGGCGATTGTTAACCTGCGTGATTATGACCATGAGCGTGGCTTTACGCTTTTTGATATCACCATCCATGAGGGACGTAACCGCCAGATTCGCCGTATGTGCGACGCTATCGGCTTTCCGGTGCGCGACTTGAAGCGCATCAAGCTGGGACCGCTGCAGCTGAGCAATCTGGGACGCGGTAAGTTCCGCAGCCTGAGCGAGCAGGAGTTATCTCAGCTCAGAAAGGCGGCTAAGCTATGACGCAAGTTGCGATTGTCGGCGGCGGCGCTGCAGGTCTCTTGGCAGGTATTGCTGCAGCCTGGGGCGGAGCGCAGGTAACGATTTATGAAAAAATGCGTGTGCCGGGCAAGAAAATGCTCATTACCGGCAAGGGACGCTGCAACATTACCAACGCTTGCGAAATCCCCGATTTCATAAAAAATCTGCCTGGAAACGGAAGATTTTTAAATAGTGCTTTACATAGGTTCACAAATGATGATATAGTATTGCTGTTGGAGAGTAACGGATTGCCGACGAAGGTTGAACGCGGCGGACGTATTTTTCCGGTAAGCGACAAGGCGAAGGATGTAGTTGATACGCTGGTAAGGATTTATACCGAGGCCGGCGGCAAGCTGCAGACCGACACCAAGGTTATTGATATCATGGTCAAGGAAGGCCATGTGTACGGAGTGCGTACGGTCAACGGCGTGTACGAGGCAGACAGAGTTATTCTGGCTGCGGGCGGTGCGTCCTATCCGGGCACAGGCAGCGATGGCGGCGGCGCCAAGCTGGCGAAAAAGCTGGGGCACACGATTGTACCGCTGAAGCCTTCTCTGATTCCGCTGGAAAGCGATTATCCTTATGTTGATGACCTGCAGGGTTTGTCTTTGCGCAACGTGCAGGCAACGCTTTTGGCCGACGGCGCAAAGCTGGGCAGTGAATTTGGCGAGATGCTGTTTACACATTTCGGTGTTTCCGGTCCGATTGTGCTTTCGCTGAGCAATCTTGCCGCAGACGCTTTGGCTGCAGGCAAGGATGTAGAGCTGGAGGTTGACCTGAAGCCTGCGCTGAGCGAGGAAAAGCTGGATGCGCGCATTCAGCGCGATTTTGTGCAGTACAGCCGTAAGCAGGTGCTCAACGGCATGAAGGATTTGCTGCCGCAGCGACTGATTCCCGTTGTGCTGGATATGTCCTACGTTGATGAGAACAAATTCATCAACCAGGTTTCGTGCGAGGAGCGTCACAGACTGCTGCAGACGCTGAAGCATTTTGTGATCACCATTTCCGCAACACGTCCGATTGCAGAAGCTATCGTTACCGCAGGCGGCGTGAGCGTGAAGGAGATTGACCCCAAGACCATGGAATCCAAGCGCATCAAGGGTCTGTACTTTGCAGGCGAGGTTATGGATGTTGACGGCTATACCGGCGGCTATAATCTGCAGGCAGCGTTCAGCAGCGGTCATGCTGCGGGCGAAGCGGCGGCTGCCGAAGAATAATTCATAAATTTGACTTAAATTAGGCTATCCATATACATGTAAAACATGGTATTATATAGATAGCTAATACATTATAAAGTGTGGTTATGTAGAATGAAGAAAATTGTTGTGGCAATTGATGGTCCCGCAGGTGCAGGCAAAAGCACTATTGCGAAGCTGGCTGCCGAAAAATTAGGCTATGCCTATATTGATACCGGTGCCATGTACAGAAGCGTAGCCTGGAAGTTTTTGCAGACAGGCAAAGCTTTTGATGAGGACTTTATCAGCGGCTTATCCAAGACTATGCTGATTGACTTCAAACCGGAGGCAAAAATCAACCGTGTTTTTGTGGACGGTACCGAGGTTACCGATGCTATCCGTACTCCCGAAGTGACGGCGATTGTATCGCGTGTTGCTGCTATCGGAGCAGTGCGTGAGGCAATGGTGGACCAGCAGCGCCGTATGGGCGAGGCAGGCGGTGTCCTGATGGACGGCCGTGATATCGGTACAGTGGTATTCCCGAACGCACAGCTGAAAATTTTTCTTACTGCTTCGGTTGAAGAAAGAGCGCGCCGCCGCTATGCGGAAATGGTGGCCAAAGGTCAGCAGGTTGATCTGCAGCAGCTGCAGGCGGATATTGCCGAGCGCGACAAGCAGGACAGCGAGCGTGCTATCAGTCCGCTACGTCAGGCAGAGGATGCACTGCTTCTGGATACATCCGATATGGGCATCAGCGAGGTTACCGATAGAATTTTACAGCTGGTGCAGGAGCGCGCACAATGATTTATACCTTAGTGAAGAATCTCTTTAAAATTCTTTTTACAATCTTTTTGCGATTGAAGGTAGAAGGAACAGAAAATATTTCCAAGGATGGTCCGCTGGTTATCGCGAGCAACCATCTGAGTCTGCTTGATCCGCCTGTACTTGGTACGGCAGCAACCCGTAAGGTCCATTTTATGGCCAAGGAAGAGCTGTTTGTGCCGGTTCTGGGCACTATCTATAAAATTCTGGGTGCTTTCCCGGTGCGCCGTGGCGGCGCGGACCGTGCTGCAATTAAGCATGGTATTGATATTCTGGAAAGCGGTCAGGTGCTGGCGATTTTCCCTGAGGGAACACGCAGCAAGACCGGCGAGCTTGGTAAGGCTCAGCCCGGAGCGCTGATGATGGCGAGCAAGGCGAAGGCAACTATCGTGCCGGCCTGTATCATCGGTACCGATTACAAGCGTCACGGCCGTATCTGGCCGAAGGTTACGGTGCGCTTTGGCAAGCCGATGCCCTTCCCTGAGGACGCTGTGGTCAACAAAGAATTTTTGCATGCAATGACTGAAGAGCTGATGCAGCACATTGCAAAGCTGCAGGCAGGTGAAGATGTATAATGGAAATTAAGGTAGCAGAGCACTGTGGTTTTTGCTATGGTGTGAAGCGCGCGGTGGCGTTGGCCCAGAAGGCTGCGACCGACCGTGTGCAGGGTGCAACGCTGGGACCTTTGATACACAATCCCCAGCTAATTGCTGAGCTTGCATCTAATGGCATTGCCTGTAAGGACAGCCTGGAGCAGTTTGCTCCCGGTGAAACGGTTATCTTCCGTTCACACGGCGAGGGGCCTGAAACCTACGCGCAGGCAGAAAAACAAGGGCTGACAATTTTGGACGCAACCTGTCCGAATGTACGCCTGGCACAGCAAAAGGCTGCTCAGGCAGCAGCTGATGGCTATTTTCCTGTAATAGTCGGAGAAAAAAATCATCCGGAAGTAAAAAGTATTTTAAAATGGGCAGGAAAAAACGCTATCTGTGTAGAATGTATAAAAGATATCTCTTATGTACCGCGCCAGGAGCGTTATGGAGTAATCATCCAGACGACTTTTGAGCTGCAGAAATTTAATGATATATTGCAGGCACTGCAGGAGCAGCGCCCGGGAGAATACCGTGTGGAGCGCACCATCTGTCTGGCGACAGCGCAAAGACAGCAGGCGGCTGTAAAGCTGGCTGCTGAGTCTGATGCCGTTATCGTCATCGGCGGACGCAACAGCGCCAACACAAGGCATCTTTTCGAGCTGGTGCAACAGCATTGCAGGCAAGCATATCATATAGAGACTGCCAGCGAACTGAGCAGCGATATGCTAAGGGGTTGCAATAAAATAGGAATCACGGCAGGAGCATCGACTCCGGACCGTTTAATTAAGGAGGCTATTTTAGTAATGGAAAACATGGATTTTGAAAGCATGCTCAACGAAAGTATGGAGGTAGAGGTATATCCTGGCAAAGTTGTCAACGGTACCGTTATTCAATTGGATAAAGACGGCGTTTATGTATCTTTTGGATATAGACATGATGGTCTGATTCCTTATTCCGAATGGTCCCAGACCGAATCTGCTGAAGAACTGCAAAACTCCATCAAAGTTGGCGACGAAGTAGAAGCTAAGGTTGTTCCTGGCAGCACCAAGAGCGATTTCGTTCGTCTGTCCAAAATCAAAGCAGAGCGCGACGCAGCATGGAAAAATGTTGCTGAGCTGCCCGAAGGCGAAAAACGCCCGGCAACCGTTAAGGTTCTGCGCATCATCAAAAACAAAGCTAAAAACATCGTTGGTCTGGGTGTTGCAGTTGAAGGTGTTGAAGGCTTCATGCCCGCATCTCATGTTGAACTGCGCCGCGTAGAAGACTTCACCGGTTATATCGGCAAAGAGCTGGAAGCTGAAATCATCGAAGTTGACCTGGAGAAAAAACGCATCGTTGTTTCCCGCCGCGACCTGCTGAGAGCTGAAGCTGACGCAAAACGCAAAGCTTATAAAGAAGCTAAAGAAGCTCGCATTGCTGCTGCTAAAGAAGCACGCGCTGCTGCTGAAGAAGCTGCTTACAACTCTGTTGAAGAAGGCAAAGTATACACCGGTAAGGTTGTAAAAGTTGCTGAATTCGGTCTGTTCGTTGAAATCGGCGAAGGCCTGGTTGGCTTGGTTCACAACACCGAGCTGTCCTGGGACCGTAGCGTAAAAGCTGCTGACGTTGCTAAAGAAGGCGACGAAGTAACCGTTCTGGTTAAGAGCATCGACCGCGAAAATAAACGTGTTGCTCTGAGCATCAAAGCTACTCTGGAAGATCCCTGGAAGGTTGAAGCTTCTCAATTCCACATCGGCGACATTCTGGACGTAGAAGTTGTTCGTCTGCTGGCTTTCGGCGCTATCGTTAAACTGAGCGACAAGGTTGAAGGTTTGGTTCACATTTCCGAAATCGCTCCTGAGCGCATCGAAGCTCCGAGCGACGTTCTGGAAGTTGGCCAAGTTGTTAAAGCTGAAATCATTAAAATGGATCTGGACAGCAAAAAAATCGGCCTGAGCATTTCCAAAGTTAAACGTGATGCTGAAAAGAACGAATTCCGTTCCTACATGGGTAGCAAAAAATCTCACCTGAGCCAAAATCTGTCCGAGCAGCTGGAAAGCCTCGAAAAATAATTGGAGAAGGATATGCAACGTGCAAAGCGTAAGCTAGAACATATTCAATATGCACTGGAGCTGGGCGACGGCCCGGCGGCAACGCACCTTGCTGATCTCCGCTTCTTACACAACTGTCTGCCGGAGATTAATCCGGCAGACTTTGTTTTATCTGTAGAAATTTTAGGCAAACGTCTGCGTTTGCCTTTTTTCATTGATGCTATTACCGGCAGTACAGATGCGGTGACGGAGATTAACAGAAAGCTGGCGCAGGTGGCGGCAAGAACCGGTATCGGTATGGCTGTCGGCTCGCAGTTCGGCGCTGTGCGTGACGGCAGCGGTATCGCGAGCTATACTGTGGTACGCGAGGAGCTTGCCGAAGGCCTTGTTATCGGTAACATCAGTGCTCTTGCTACGCCCGCGCAGGCGCAGGCTGCCATTGACATGCTGCAGGCTGACGCGCTGGAGGTTCACCTGAATGCTGCGCAGGAGCTGTGGATGGCCGAAGGCGACAAGGAT
>UMAX01066438.1_pt1 | contig 12757 bp, 17 predicted proteins | sample 1963821 | NCBI WGS metagenome assembly UMAX01 (sample SAMEA4835927, study PRJEB28245) | human gut metagenome | biome: gut microbiome; material: fecal sample | place: Denmark | collected 2008 | reverse complement strand
TGTGTTCGGGACTTTCACCCGTTAGAGCGCGCCCATGGCGCTCAAACTAAAAAAGGAGCCAAGATATTAAATCTTGACTCCCTAACCATACGTTAGTTTTCTTTTACCAATCATCTTCATCGTCATCATCCCAGCCTGACACCATATGTATTTCTCCTGTGTCCAGATCAAGAGCCATATTATCAGACATTCTGCTCATCATATGACCATCTGAATCAAATCCAGTATCTCCGCTTCCAAAGATAAAATCGCCATCTTCTAAATCAAAAATACTCATGCCGTTCCACCTCCTGCGCTCGTTTTTCCTATTCATGTTTACCTAATTCAATAATATTTTTTACCAATCCATTTAATTCGTTTATCTTTTCAGCAATTTCAGTGTCCTTTGATTTACAACCCACCGAGATAATATTAGTTAGCATTCCTTCAAATTTTCTTTTATCCGGACTGTAATGATAAGAAAGCATTCCATCATCTTCTTTATAATATAATTCCTGCTTAGCCCAATACTCAGCCTCACGATGACGTTGTTCTTTATATTCTTTGATTAACTCGTCGTCATCCTTATCGTTAAACATAATCGTTCTTTCTCGATAAAGAATATCTGTATATTCGTCTAATTGCTGTTTCAATTGCTCCAAAGCATCCCTGTTATGCTTAATAGCTTTATCTAATACACTTCCAACCATTGGATTTTTATTTTTAATCATAATTGCAACAACTCTATTCAAATACGGAAACATAAAAGTGTGTTCTCTTTTATGAATGTCCTCAATTACGAATTCTTCTGTATAATAGTCAATTATTTTTTCATCCGCATTTGCTATCGTTTCAATCAACTCATCATCCCTTTGTTCTTCTAACCCCTCCCCACGGTTATCGAATATAGTCAAGTTATATATTGCCGGATTGACTCTTGCATTTAATTCTTCCAAACGTTCATAATCATGATTTTCGATAGCTAACGTTATAGCTTTTGTTCTTAATCGTTCTTCATATACTAAGCTTTCAGGTACTCCTAATCTGTGAGCTATCGGCCAAATATCGTTATATCCAATCTCTCGTCTTTTAATATCAGTCGACAGACCAAAATTAAACCCTCTCTCCCACTTACTATTATCCACAAAATTAAGATGCCCTGTTTTCATCAGATACTTAATGAAATCATAGTTATGAAATTCGAGAGCATAATCAACCACAGATTTACCATATTCATCATAATTTAAAAACAGTTTATCCTCTCGGTTCATATATGATTCCCAGACTTTTTTATCCTTTGAGAATGCCACTTCATAATTTGTAATATGACTTTTTACCGGCTTATAACATTTACCGGCACTAAGAATCTGTTCACAGGACACGTCTAGAAGTTCACAGAATATTGGGAGATCATAAGTCTGAACTGTTCCCTCTCCTCTTGTTATTGCAGATATTTTAGTAGTGAATTTTTCTAGTAATGATTCATCTACCTTACCATCGCGCATCTCAAGAAACGTCTTGCAAAATTGTCTCTGAGATTTATACTTATCTAATATTAATTTTTTCAGATATTTTCCTGTCTTTTTCTTATTATCTTCAACCTTAAACATCGCTTTCTCCTCTTTATTTATTATCGGCTTATCTTCATACTACATCGTTTTTTCAAGAAGCAATACCCCCAAATTTCCATACATAAAATATGGTGAAATCATATGTCTTAAATCATGTATGGTTTTGCCATATATAATTTATTATAACAAACGTTATTATGGGCTTTTATTCACATACTAAAAGTAGCTTTTTTTGCTGTCATGATGACAACAAAAAGGAGCCAAACAATCCGTCTGACTCTGCAAAATCTAAATATATTTTTTTCTTTTTTAGTAGCAACGGGAAGAGAGGGACTCGAACCCCCAATACATTTCTGTACGACACATTAGCAATGTGCTGCCTTACCATTGGGCCATCTTTCCAAAATTCAAGAACGCTTCAGCGTTCTTGCTGCGAAATGCGCATTTCTGCAATCCTCACGGAGCTTATATCAAATGGGAGCCATCTCCCATTTGATATAACTGCCTCTGCAGGATTTGAACCTACCCTTTCAGAGTCAAAATCTGATGTTCTACCAAATAAACTAAGAGACAATCAACTGCCCCTGCAGGACTTGAACCCGCTCCACCAGAGTCAGAATCTGGCGTTCTACCAAATAAACTAAAGGGCAATAAGCACATAGTAGGATTCAAACCTACGCCTCACAGAGTTGCAGTCTGTTGCCTTTCCAACTTGGCTATATGTGCAAAAGTGGGCAGGGTTGGACTCGAACCAACGTAGACCGAAGTCGGCGGATTTACAGTCCGCTGCAATTGCCACTATGCGACCTACCCATAAAATGACTCCTGTGAGATTCGAACTCAACATTTACAGCTTGAGAGACTGTCGTCCTAACCTTTTAGACGAAGGAGCCATAATGATCCCCGCCGGACTCGAACCGAGCATCTCAGCCTTGAAAGGGCTGCGTCCTAACCTTTAGACTAGGGGACCTTGCACAGACTCATTTATCTGAGTCTGCATTTTTTCATGCACCTATTTGCATGTTCGTTTTATTATCAATAACGATAATGTCGTCAATAGGTACGTTAAATATTGCTGCCAACACGATCAAATTATCCAGTGTTGGCATTGCAGCACCATTCTGCCATTTGCATATTGCATTTGGAGTTGCAAATCCAAGCATCATCTGTAAATCTTTGACAGATAATCCTGCTTTCTTTCTTAAATCCATGATTTTTATTCCTGTACCAACTGTATCTATTGTGGGTAATGTAAACATCTTTATTTCCTCCATTCAAACTTGCTAATCAATTCTCCGGCGGCATAAAATGCTTACTATTTTTGCCTAAAAAAAGGACTCCTTAAAACTGTCTTAGTTTTAAAGAATCCTTTATTTATGTGGCTTTACTGCATATTGACTTCACGTTTTAAAGCCTATATGTCTCAAAGCCTTTATTTATCGGAGTATTCAAACATGTGTTTGGCTACTCGAATTCTAAAAAGGCTAACGGTTTTCAGGTGCTTTTCTTTGCTTTTTCTGTCCGTATTTCGCCCTTTCCTTCAATATTATTTTAAATTATTTTGACTTATTAAATTGTTGTTACCACAATGTGGTCATGCTGTAGAATAGTACTAAGTGGCTTGCAACTTATTTACATTGCTTATATAAAATCTCTAAACCTTTTTTGAAAACCTCTGCCTTTGTCATTGAATGCTCCTTAGCAAACTCAATGAGTTTTTCGTGTTCCTCATCTGATAGCCTAACCGAAATTTTATTAACCTTCGGATTTTCTATCTTTGGTCTGCCAACTTTTGCCATACCACTACCTCCTACTAGTTATAGTATAATTTATGACGGTCAAATTTTCAAGCCATTTTTAAGATCCATTATCGTTATGCTGTACATTATGATAAGAACTCTATATTTCATATACAAGTTCCCATTACTTTTTGGCTTGATATTACTAATAATTATTCCTTATACTTAATTTCTCACTGCTGTCCTAATACACCATAACATAATCTGTATATCCAAGCGAATACACCGATTGCATAAAAAATACTTATCACTATAAAGTTTTAAGTCTTCACCACTTTCTTTCCAGTTTTCCTCAAAAATTATATACATACTAGCTAAACCTGGTTTTTCATACAAATAAATTTCCTTTTCTTCTTCTGTGAGACATTCTTCTAGTCTACGTCTATACAATCCTACTAATGTCATTTTTCCGATTAGTACAGAAAAATATATTGGCATAAAATCGAGTGATGTTTTATATAAAAATTTTCCTATTTTTAAATATTGCCTCTCTCCATTGCACTCTTTCTTCATAATTCGAAATGTATAATATGTACATTTTCTTTTCCCATAACCTATAAAGTTTCTTTTTATAAAAATTGGTCCGCCATCTTCAATTAAAATAAACGGTGCAACACAAATGAATATAACACTAGCTACTATACTCCCTACAATTCCTACCAAAATATCATTTATTCTTTTTACAAAAGCATAACCATGTCCTTTTCTTTTCTTATCATATTTATCCAGATTTTCTCTTTCTATATCTCTAAAAAATATTTCATTGTTTTTTTTGCAACTATACATAATTGTTGCTGCTACAATTACTATTATTATTAATACCATTAACGCTATAAGTATAACATCTATAAATTTATTTATCATTTTTCTCTTCTCCTATTACTTCATTACAATAATATACTGCCACAAAAACAGGAATTATAACTGTCAAAATTACTGCTATATAAGTAACCTTTTTGCTCTGATTTCCCAAATATATTAAAATAATCATAATCAAATCTATAACACAAATTATTTTAAATGCGTTTTCCAACACCACTTCAATAATTTTAGTCTCTTTTTTCTTGTTGATAATATTTAAAAAAATTATACATATAAACAAGTTATAATAAATAAGTTCTGCTGACTCAATTATGTTTGTTTTTAATATTCCATCTTTACCCAAAAATAATATTGCGAATTTAATCACTACTGGTGCTAATGGTACAATCAAATTCAATATTACCCACTCAACACATTTCTTTTTATTTTCTTCCATTTAATATATCCTCAAGTTTCTTTTTTAACGTCCAAGACATCGCATACGTTTATCTAATGTTAATATTTTGTAAATAATAAAATCGGTCAATTTTCCATTCACTTGCTATTATGATGTTTTAACTAACCAAATTCTATTTTTATAAATATAATTATACACATCTTTAATTCTATTCACAATAATAACTATTTTTATCGTTACATTCATACTATTAATAATGCATTTCCCAGAACCAACATAAAGTAAGATGTTAATCATAATATTAATAGTTTTCATAAAAAAAGCCCAAGGATTATAACCCTGAGCCAATATTTTCTATATACTTTTAAATTTTCTCCACCCCATCTATTGTCCGCAAAAACAACTCCGTCAGTGTTTCCTTCATCTTAGGACTTAACTCTTTCAATCTTTCATCCACTGATTCTTCATCCTTTTCCTTTATTCCTAATATCGTATTTGCATCTGTATCCAATGCATCCATTAGCCTATACAAAAGGTCAATGCTCATTTTATTGCTTCCCTCTTCCAGCTGATACACATGTGACTGACTTATTTTTGCTCTGTAAGCCAATTCAAACACAGATACATTCTTTTTTATTCTTAATGATTTAATTATGTTTCCAACTTCTAAACCTTTGTATTCCATTTATTCCTCCTGATTTTCTCCCCTTACAGCAATGCATAGCATCACGTCTGATGCTGTTGCAATAACATAACACGCCAATCATTACTTACCGCTTTGTTTCTTTCCTCTGACCGTCGCCAGTATATGTACTGTAGCTTGCTACCATACTTCAGTATGGGGCACGGCATAGTCAACAACTTCAAACTTATAATCATAATAAGTAGAAACTATTTTATGCATTGCCTTAAAGGAAGTTTGCCCGGCTCATTTGAGCCTCTTCTAATATACTGTTTTTAAATATAAAATAAGAGTTAGTGGCACTATACCTTTTACTCATCATCAATAACCATACAACTTCTGCCTAAAACCAAATAATCAATCGTTGTATCTAATACTTCTGCCAAATAAACAAATGTGTCAATTCTGGCTCCATTTATTCCACACTCAATCATCTTTAATCCTTGACATGAAATTCCAATCTTTTCTGACAGCTTTTCCTGTGTTAATCCCTTTGCTTTTCTTAACTCCTTGATTCTTTTTCCGCTTTCCTTAATATCGTAATAAAACATCTTTTTCCTTTCTGGAAAACCAGAAAGGTTCGTTGTCTGCACCTGACACTTTAATTACATATATGTTTTTCTATGCACAAAAAAAGACGCAAGGGAAATCCTGTAAAGTAAATCTACTTCTTACTGATTTTCCCCTGCGTCTCTGGTGCTCCTACAGTTACCTCAATAACTGTATGCCCTTATCAGGTGGGCCTATTTAATTTTTTATAATGAATTTTTCAGTCATCCATAATATCCACATTCGTAATCATATGGTGAATGGTATGTTTTTTTCTTATGTAATTTGCTTAATTCATTTTTCGCAGCACTGTTCTTTGTCGCTGCTTCTCCAATAGTCTTATATAGTCTTGACTCTCTTAATTTAATTGAGCCTCTTCTATCCGTAAAGCAGACCTGATAGAAACCATTGGCTATATTAACTATTATCACTTCTTTTATGTGCATCCCATTTTCTATGATATACACGTGCTCTCCAATGCCATACTTGTAAATCAATTTTTACACCTCACACAAATAGTTTTCCGTTAATCATTCTCTCTGCTACATATTTCTCATCTATCTTTTTAAGTGTTAAAACTCTTTTGCATCTATTGCATTTGATAGACAAGTTTAAAATTCCTGCATAATAGTCAAACATTTTTCTCTTACAGTCTTTGCAACAGAATGATACCTTCATAGAATTGCTCATTCCTTTGTTCACTTCCTTTAATCAGTATTTTTGTTTTTACAATAAATACCTGCTTGATAAGGGAAATAAATCCTGCAGATAATACGCTAGTATTCCGTAGCATCAAATCCAATGCCCTAGCTAAGCTGATCTCACACCCCTTTTTAGAATGTATCTAAACTATAGCGAAAATAACTTTGGTTTTCTATAGCATATACGCCATATTTCGAAAGTTTGTTCGTTTTAGTAATTTTTTCCACTTTCAAATGTTGAGACATAATATCTGATATTTCTCTTGAAGAATTCCTGCTCTCTTTCATTTTTAATCTGTTCTGCAGTTTTCCTTGTATATAAATCATCAACTGAAACCTGCAAATATTTAGCAATAGCAAATAATGTAACTGCAGACGGATCAGACTTACCATTTTCTATCCTACTGATAGTACTGGTTTCAACGCCAATTGCATTGGCTAACTGCGTTTGACTTATGTCTTTCTTATTGCGGAGTTCAGCTATGTTATTTGTGTAATGTTTATCCTTCATCTTAAGCATAATGTTCTCCATTAAAATCCATCCAATCATTCATTATAATGTCCTCCTAAATTTTATATTATTTATTAGTTATTTTTATCCTAAGTTACAAGCTATGATAATTACTACTACAATTATGGCAATTATTAAAAGTACCGGTTGAGTGAATAACCATAACATACCAAAAATCAATAACGCTCCACCTACAAATTTTCCTATAGCAATCACTCCTGAAAAATCACCATCACAAGCTGCTATAATTGCTCCTACTACAAACATTAAAATAAAAGCTAAAATGTGCATAACGTCCACCTCCTGCTACAGTGTTAACTTTTTTCAAAAATTACTTTTGTTGCACTTAGTTTTGCAATCAAGTAGATTTTTCTATTTCATAACTTTTTTGTTGCGTTAAGTTTTTCAATTAAAGAATCAAGTTCTTTGATTATCCTAATTATACATAATGTGTTGTCCCATAAACGGGACTTATAGAAAAATAAAGAAAAATTTAATTGCAATTTAAACTGCTAGTTTTTCCATGCTACTACTTTTGCAAACTAGCAGTTACTTTTGCAACCAATTTTTATATTTATTCGAAACTACAAGGTTCTATCTACCATATTTTAGTAGAAATTATAAATCATTCAAACCAAATGTGATATATGTGGTCGTCCTTAATCTACATATTAGTAGAAATTATTAACTCAATCTTATTATATATATATAACGTTATGTCAATTTATTTTTATAATTACTTCTACCACTCATCACTTTCATCGTAATCCGAATCCCAATCTTCTTCCATCAGCTCTTCACTTTCATCATCTTCTTCATCGTTGTCATCATCAAATTCACTATCCATATCCTCATCAAATTCATCATCCTCATCCTGGTAGTCATCTTCATCATCCATTAATAACCCCAGTTCCATTGCTCTTTCCCAAGCATTTAATTTTCCGTCTCTGTTAAAGTCAAACATCTTATCTAAAGGTCCATCCGCTTTTCCGTTCCAAAATCCCATAATTTGCCTCCTTTATAGCTGCAATTTTTTTCTTTTTCCTTTTATGCTTCTATTTTCTCATATTCACTGTCCCTTTTTCAGGACTCGATTCCGTTATTTTTTACTTTATCGAACTATAAAATAGAATCTTTTTCATTTTGTTTTTTATTAAATTACACCATTATATTCTCTTTTTTTTATATGTAATACTTGGGAACAGCGTAAGTTTGGAGATATTGCGTTAAGAGAATCACTATCAATAGAATCATCGGATGCTTATCTGTTTGTAGAGTATGAAGATGTAGTTACAGAAGAAGGTCGATTGAATAAAGACATTCGTCAAAAAGAAGGCAGTAAAAAAGGAATTGTCTTTGACGGTTCACAGGTATTATATGGAAAACTACGTCCATATCTTCATAATTGGTTAAACCCTGATTTTTCGGGTGTTGCAGTTGGAGATTGGTGGGTACTCAAGCCTCAAAATACAGATAAAAAATTCGTTTATAGGCTTATCCAAACACAGCGATTTGATGATGTTGCAAACCAATCAGCAGGTTCTAAAATGCCAAGAGCTGATTGGAACTTAGTATCTAATACAGAGTTCGCAATCCCTTCTTCACAGAAGGAGCAAGAGAAAATCGGCGTGTATTTTGATAACCTCGACAACCTTATCACTCTTCATCAACGTAAGTGTGATACACTAAAAGAGTTAAAAAAATATATGCTACAAAATATGTTTCCAAAGAAAGGATAAGGGATTATGGCAGAATTAGAAGCAATAATTGAGAGAAGACTAATAGACCAACTATGTAGTGGTGAATCACAATGGACGTATAGACCGGATATCAGAAATGAAGAGCAATTATGGAAGAACTTTAAGTATATTTTAGAGCAGAATAATAAAGCAAAACTAAATGATACACCATTAAGTGAAAGTGAGTTTGCAAAGGTAAAGAATGATTTATCACATGCTTCATTTTATGATGCAGGGAAATGGCTAGTTGGCGAAAATGGAAAAGTTTATGTTCATGTACAAAGAGGCAATGAAACATTACATTTAGTCGTTATGAATAATGAACACATTGCAGGCGGGACAAGTGTATATGAAGTTATAAATCAATATCAGGCGTTCAAAACAGAAGAAAATGACGAAAGGGACAGAAGATTTGACGTCACATTGCTTATTAATGGAATTCCTATGATTCATATTGAACTGAAAAATAAAGAACATTCATATATGGACGGATATAGGCAAATAAAGAAATATATAGCAGAAGGTAAATTTAGAGGTCTCTTTTCAAATATTCAAATGTTTGTTGTAAGTAATGCGGTAGATACAAAATATTTTTCGGCAGCAAGAGATACGGAATTAAATAAAAAATTTATTACAGGATGGATAGATGAAAAGAACTATCCTGTATGTGATTATATGGATTTTGCAAAGGCAGTATTAAAAATACCGGAAGCGCATGAAATGGTTACAAAATATACAGTTTTGGATAATGACAAAAAGAAATTGTTAATTCTGAGACCATATCAGATTCATGCAATTAAGGCAATGCGAAATGCATCAAAACAAGGAAAATCAGGATTTATTTGGCATACAACAGGTTCAGGAAAGACAATGACATCATATAAGGCTACAAGAAACCTGCTAATGGATATACCATCTATAGAAAAAACAGTTTTTTTGATTGATAGAAAAGATTTAGATATGCAGACAAAGATGGCATTTCAGTCTTATGCAGATAACGATACAATTGATGTAGATGATACAGATTATGTAGATACTTTAATTAAAAGAATGACTGATGGTAATAGGCAAATGATTGTTACAACAAGACAAAAAATGCAGACAATGATTAGCAATCGTTTGAAAGAAGGAACGAAAGAATATCAGATTATAAAGAATTTAAGAGTTGCTTTTGTAGTAGATGAATGTCATAGAGCAGTAACTCCTGAAACAAAAAGAAAATTGGAACAGTTCTTTAATAATTCTTTGTGGTATGGATTTACCGGAACACCTATTTTTGAGCAGAATAAATATGAACAAAAGGGAGACTTACCACAAACTACAGAACAGCTGTATGGAAAGTGTTTGCATAGTTATACGATAAAGGAAGCTATCCATGATGAGGCAGTCTTAGGCTTTATGGTAGAAAATCTTGGACCAAAGAATAAGGATGTAGATGAATCTGCCTATTTATCCGAAAAGCATATGAGAAATGTTTTAGACGTTATATTGAATCAATCTACCACAAAATTGGGAATGCAGAATGGTAAAGGAAGAACATATGAGGGAATATTAACAGTTAAATCCATTTCAATTGCACAAAAATATTATGAATTGTTAAAGAAAATAAAAAATGGACAAGATGAGTTAAAGATAAGTGAAGATATTCAGAAAGCGTTACCGGATTTTCCTAAGTTTGCAATTACATACTCAATTTCAGAAAATGAAGAAGCATCTACTGTTAATCAGGATAAGATGAAAGAATCTTTAGAAGATTACAATGAAATGTTTGGAACAAATTACAAGCTTGAAGCGATAAATGCCTACAATAGTAACTTAAATGACAGATTAGCAAGAAAGGAAAAGAAATATCTTGAAAGAAGTCAGCAACTTGATTTGGTAATTGTTGTTGATAGATTGTTGACGGGATTTGATGCACCTTGTTTATCTACATTGTTTATGGATAGACCACCAATGACTCCACAGAATATAATTCAGGCGTTTTCACGAACTAATCGATTGTTTGATAGTAATAAGCAGTATGGACAGATTGTAACATTCCAATCGCCTAAAGAGTTTAAAGATGCTATAAACAATGCATTGACATTATATTCTAGAGGTGGTGATGGAAAACCAGTAGCTGAGGATTGGGAAACTGTACTTGATAATTTCAATATATCTGTTAAGGCTATTCATGCTTTAGCAGAAACACCCGAAGAGATATCAGCATTGTCAAGACAACAAAAGAAATCGTTTGTTCATCTGTTTAGAGCATTAGACCATGATTTTGCACATCTTAAGGCGTTTTCAAATTACAATGAAGATATATTGAAAGATTTGGAATTTTCACAGGAAGAATATGAAAACTATGCAGCAATGTATAACAATGTAATGGAGGAACTTAAGAAACCTTCAGATGACCCGGATGGAGATGGACCTGAATTAGATGAATATGATTTAATGGCTTATAGTAAGTTGCGTATAGATTTTGAATATATTATTGAATTGCTTCAAGGAGTTGTTGAGTCTTTAGACCAGACAAAAGATGATTTTAAAGAATCTGATTTTGAATATAATATTAATGTATTAAGAGGTATTATCGATGATTATTATAAGGTTAATCCACAAATAAGTGAGCTACTAAAGATAATTATTGAAGATATCGAAAATGATAAGGAAAAGTATATAGGTCAGGACATATCCGTTATATTTAATCAGATGAAGTATAAAATTATCGATGATGCTATAAGGGAATTTGCTCAAAAATGGTATTTAGAAGATGAGGATGTTAAGTTTGAAGCATATAATTATAGAGATGGAATGCTTGCAAACGAAAACGTCCTAAAAGAAAAAACGGATTATAAAACTTATAAAGAAGAATCAGAAGAACCTATGCCAAAATACAAGTTTAGAAAAACTATGGTAGAAGAGTTTAAAAATGATTTAATGGAAGAAATAAGCCCATTGATTAATGAATAATATAATTATCAAGAAAGTAAAAGCTTGGAATTTTTTGAGTTTCCAAGCTTTTATTTATTAAAATCGGCGTGCATATTTTATTTAAGAAAGGTTAGATAATGACCTCATAATAATATCAATATCCTTACTTTCAAGTTCCTGTATAATATGGAGATATGTTTTTTGAGTTGTAGTCATACTAGCGTGTCCCAACCTCCTTGCAACACTGGCAATTGAAACTCCGGCAAATAGCAAAAGTGATGCATGCGTATGTCGTAATCCGTGAATTGAAATTACTGGAATACCGGTACTAATACAATGTCTTGCTAAAATATCATTTAGCGTAGAGTTGTATACTTTTTCTTTAACGAAAATTGGTTCGTTTTCAGGTAAATCTTTTATAAGTGAAGAAAACTGCATTACTGTCTGCCAATCAAGTTGGATTTTTCTCATAGAAGAAAGATTTTTTGTAGGAAGAAAACCACCGTTACCTTTGTAATTCCATGTCTTAGAAACAGTTAACATTTGATGAGACAAGTCAAAATCTTTAGGGGTTAATGCTAATGCTTCTGAAAATCTCATTCCTGTCTTAGCTACTAAAAGTATAAACCAATCCCAATTTATATTCTGTGATAAATCTAAAGACTCAATTAACTTATGTAGTTCAAATTGGTTAAGATACTTTTGCTTTTTTGCTCTAGGTTCTTTGCCTTTAATGATAGCTTTCCTTGTAGGGTCGCGGGAAATTAAACCCTCATCAACAGCATCTAATATTGCACATTTAATATGATGATGAAAATCCATAGTTGTTTGTCGTTCATGGTTTTGTGCATAATCGTTTAGAAGTTGCTGATAAGATATTCTGTCAATATCCCCAACAGTAAGAGTCGGAATTAATTTTACCAACCATTGATGTGCCATCTTATATTTGTTCATTGTTATAGGTCTTATAGCACCTTCCTTGTAAACAGTAATCCATTTTTTGTAGTAATCACAGAATAAAGTGTCACTACTGACTGTCGTTGTGTTCATTTGTAAGTCCTCCTTTTCATTAGTCTATAATGCACGCC
>UMAX01034212.1_pt1 | contig 12959 bp, 12 predicted proteins | sample 1963821 | NCBI WGS metagenome assembly UMAX01 (sample SAMEA4835927, study PRJEB28245) | human gut metagenome | biome: gut microbiome; material: fecal sample | place: Denmark | collected 2008 | reverse complement strand
CCCTACGGGGAAGGCTTGTTCTTATTGTCCATTTAAGGGTATTTGCGGTAAGTAGCATTTGTCCCGGTACTTCAGGGAGAGTACCGGAGTACTCCTTGCGAAGTACTGTGGTATTTCTTCGGAGAGTACTGGAGTACTCCTTACAAAGTACTGCAGTACCTCTTAGGCAGTACTACAGTACTTCTTGGGAAGTACTGAGGCGAGGCTTACTGATGAGGAAGCAATTCCACTATCTTTTCCAAAAAGATCTGATCAGTCTCATCGAAACTATCCGGTTGATCACTGTCTATATCAAGGACAGCGATTACCTTATCCGCCCATATCACGGGAACTACGATCTCAGAGCGTGACGCCGAGCTACAAGCGATATGTCCCGGGAAAGCGTCTACATCCGGTACGATGATCGTACGGGTCTCCTTCCAAGCCGTGCCGCATACCCCTTTTCCGTATTTGATTCGTGTACAGGCGATAGGGCCTTGAAAAGGCGCTAATACCAACTGATTGTCTATGACCCGGTAGAAACCCACCCAAAAGAAACCGAAAGTTTGCTTGAGTGCTGCGGCGACGTTCGCCATGTTAGCGATTAGGTCGGTCTCGTTACCTACCAATGAGGCGATTTGCGGGAGCAACGTCTCATACATTTCCTGTTTATCACCATTTTTAATCCGTAGTTCCTCTGCCATATTTAAACTATTATAAGGTCGCGAATATACGAAACTTGTTTACATATGAATGATTTTTGCAGAAATAACTAAGCGAAATTATATGTCAGTGTCAGTGACTTTAAAAAGTTATTTTTACGAAGTACTAATCCCTTCGTCGCAGAAGAACACTTCAAGTCCCATAGAAGATATACTTCATCACGTAAGTATATCTTTTATGAAAAAGCTTGCGCTTTACAAATGTTTCAATCCACGCACCCACACGGGGTGCGACGAGATGGACAGGGCACAACGACCTCAAGGCCATGTTTCAATCCACGCACCCACACGGGGTGCGACTTGAGCCTATATCAGCTTAAAAAGGTACTGGAGGTTTCAATCCACGCACCCACACGGGGTGCGACAATAAATAACATTAAAAACTAATATCATGGCAAGTTTCAATCCACGCACCCACACGGGGTGCGACCCGATAGCGGCACCGGCAGACGCACCGATCGGCCCGTTTCAATCCACGCACCCACACGGGGTGCGACAAACATAATGATATAATCAAACAAAAAAGGATGGTTTCAATCCACGCACCCACACGGGGTGCGACGTTTGCGTAGGCGTATCGACTAGGTCCTATATTATGTTTCAATCCACGCACCCACACGGGGTGCGACAGGGTCGTGACGAGATCATGAGATCCCCGACCGTGTTTCAATCCACGCACCCACACGGGGTGCGACTGTGTTTGCTTTCTTGTGGGGTAACAACCTATCAGTTTCAATCCACGCACCCACACGGGGTGCGACGTTATGCAAGGGAGTTTGCACAAGCAATAATTATGTTTCAATCCACGCACCCACACGGGGTGCGACACATCTTTGGCGGTGATGATTTTAGTTTGGATGTGTTTCAATCCACGCACCCACACGGGGTGCGACTTCATCAACGCTAACCCTGTCATTCCATTGACTGTTTCAATCCACGCACCCACACGGGGTGCGACGAATCCATAAAGTAAATAAATAGTTATGAGAAGAGTTTCAATCCACGCACCCACACGGGGTGCGACTATTATCATGGTCATTTACGGCACACCGGGAACAGGTTTCAATCCACGCACCCACACGGGGTGCGACGCACCTCGTAAGGGCGGGATGTTACCAATTATATGTTTCAATCCACGCACCCACACGGGGTGCGACCGTCTGCTGATAAAAAAGGAGATTTCTTAATTGAGTTTCAATCCACGCACCCACACGGGGTGCGACTTATCATGGTCATTTACGGCACACCGGGAACAGGTTTCAATCCACGCACCCACACGGGGTGCGACCTCCGAAGTCTGGAAAGAAGGGAGAGCCGAAGAAGGTTTCAATCCACGCACCCACACGGGGTGCGACACAATCCCAAAGTTGAGTTTCCTTAGATATATAGTTTCAATCCACGCACCCACACGGGGTGCGACCATTGCCATAACTGTTTTTCAGCTTCTGTTTGTAAGTTTCAATCCACGCACCCACACGGGGTGCGACCCTCCGTCCACGTTTATCATAACCTCAACGGCTGGTTTCAATCCACGCACCCACACGGGGTGCGACACGAGCGTGAGCGTACCATCAACGAGCTACAGGAGTTTCAATCCACGCACCCACACGGGGTGCGACACTGTGCAAAGTTACATATTATAAGTCAATAAATTAGACCTATTAATATGCGAATTCTCATTTTTATTTCAGCTTAATGGCTGCAATCGCCTTAAAGACGGGTTAATCTGCTAATTATTAAGGGGTGCGAAAATACTACTTTTTTCGTAATACTCTACATTCGCATAAATTATATGATAAGAGCATTATTAACTTTGTAAGCAGTTTCAACACCTATCACTTTTACCCTTTTATTCTCGTTTTTATTGAGAATATAAAATCTAACGCTATCAAGAGACATATCAATAATACGCTTGATTCGTTCAATCAAGAGACAATATTGTGCTTCTGTCACCTCACACTCAAAGACAGAATTCTGTACCCTTTGGCCATAATCTATGCAAGCCTTAGCCACATGTCGTAGGCGGCGAGCTCCTTCTTTGCTCGTAGTATCCACATCATAAGTCACAAGAATATGCATAATCGTAAATCATTTTATTAGAAATACCGGATAATTATCAATATCTTGCCTGATATATCTTGCCATCAACATGGCCTGTACATAAGGCAGAAGCCCTATCTCTATTTTTTCATTAAGATAAGGATGGATTATCACCTCCCTTTTCCTTGCCTGCCATGCGGAAATAAATGTCTTTTTCCCTTTATCCGTCATAACAACCCCATTATCACCTTGAAACAAAAAATCCTTGGATGTTATCTGTCTTTTATTAATCAACGACAAGACAAAACGATCACCAAGATAGGCTCGCAATTCTTCCATCATATCCAATGCTAAGGATGTACGTCCCGGACGAAGTGTATGGAGAAATCCTACGTATGGATCAAGGCCAACTGTTTCGAGTGCGGCAGATGTATCATTAGCAATCAAAGTATAAGCAAAAGACAACATGGCATTCACTGCATCTTTAGGAGGACGGCGATTCCGGCCATGAAACGGGAAATCAGCCTTCTGATTAAGTATCAAAACAGGCAACACTTCAAAATAGGCATTTGAAGCCATGCCTTCATACCCTATTAGGGTCGTCTTATCTTGGGTCGCCAAAGCTTCACGCTTGGCATGTTCCAACACTTGTACCGCCCGATTAATGTTTTCATTCTCTCCATAATCACGAATATATCTCTTTAATATATTACGATAGTTTTGAATCTTACCACCAATCATCAGTCGTGCCACATGTAATGACCAGGATTCATCATCCGACAATTGATATTGTCTCTTGCGTAACAGTACATTCCCTTTCGTTGCGCTCTGTACCCTGCTGATAAATCTGCCATGAGGAGATAGGAATGTAAGTGATATGCTATTGTCACTACACAATTTCATCACGCCCGGACTTGCGCCCATATATCCGAACGTCACAATGCCTTCTATGTTTATCGCAGGAATACGGAACACTTCCTCTTGCTTGACTGATACTACGACATTCTGCCCATCCTTACTCAGATAGGCTTCAGGTGTCGTCACATACAAAGTATTCAACAATTTTCTCATGTATATAAGTGTTTATTGAGGTAAGTATCTACCGTGGTACAATTCTTGGCTATCGTCGGCATACAGATTTCTTTCAATGAGCATTTGTCGCAATGTCGTTCATATTTTGCTTTTGGGATAACAGCCTTACTGAATATTTCATGCATATCCCTGGCGCATTGTCTGACGATATTGCGCAACTCATCTGTTATAGCCACCTCTATCCGATGACGAAGTTCTCCATAAAAGAACACACCGTAGGGTATATGGATTGCGTACATTTCTTCAAGACACATCGTTTGTGCCGCCAACTGCACTTCATCCACTTCATCCTTTTTGGGTCTGCCATGCTTATACTCCACAGCCACCGGTCGCCAACGTCCTGGATATTTAGGATGCAAGATCGTATCTTCCAAAGATGGAGAAGGTAGCAACTCTATGGCATCGGAAATGCCATAGAGCCCCAACTCACGCGAAGCGATATTCACTGCACGCAATGTTATTTGATCTCCACATTTCTGTCTATAGAACGGGTCATCCACATGTTTATGCAGAATCTGTCCCTCTATGGTGAGACGGTTATCATCCCATTGCTGCTCAATGTGAATCAAAGCCCATTGCCGGGGACAGAACCTGAAGTGCTGAATCCCCGACAACATGAGCATATCGTCTTCGCTATACATTGTCTTTTGTTTTATATCAGTTCCTCTACAGTAACATTTGATGGGACATGTTCCTTGTCTATCGTGACATGGTAATCACCGAATGAACGTGGTGCTCCATCGCACACCTTCTCTACCTTAACCAAGTCAAATAGTTTGTTGGCAGGGGCATTACCCAATACAGAATCATGTTTGAAAACAATCAATTTCTGTGCACTCATCAATCCGCGTGCAGCCGAACGATCCATATCGAACATGTTCTTCAGGGCTTCCCAGAACAGCGCAAGGTCTTCTTCTGAAAAGCCTGTTTGTTGGGCAAGGTTGGCAGAAATGAAGCCGTGACAGATGTAGAGACCGTAAGGTACGGTAGCTTTACGTCCCATTGTGCGGTTGTCACCACTTTGTTTCTTAGCTTCAGCGTCTGTTGCCACAGCCATACGGGTTATAGAATGTTCTGCCGCAGCAATTGGATCTACAGAACGGGCAAAGGTAAACTGGATTGGGCCACGTACCTGCCCTGCATTCTTGCCGGTTGACATCACAGCACCAAATGTTCTAACATCAAAATAGTTCTTGCACATAAAACGACGTGCAGCATCAGTCTTATCTTTAGCATTTTTTACCTCAGAATCATCATGCGCTTTATCAATCAAAGTGTTTAAAACAGCCTTCTCCTTAATGAATATATCGTAGCCATCTTCCAAACCTTTTGCCACTTGTACATAATTACGTACCTTACGTTTAAGGCAAACATCTGTAACAAGCCCCATACCCGTTTCTGCATCTACACGGGGAAGATTACCTGCATCAGGGTCTCCATTCGGATTACCGTCTTGCACATCAAAGATGTAAACGAAATCGATTCTGTTCTTAATTTCTGACATAACTGTATATTTTTAATTGTTTGTTATTACTCTTCTGTTTCTCTGTTCTCTTTACCCATGAAGAACGCTTGCCGCTGATGATAATATCCTACAAAAAAGCGCCCTTGGTCTTGAAGATCTAGATGTGCAGGAAAACCGTTTGCGTCAAGTTTGGAAATGATTTCCTGTTTCAATTTCTCATAAAACACCTGTTTACCCTCATTCAGCTTCTCCTGATGATGAGTGGAAAGATTTAGGATAGTGGCAAAAATCATAGCCGGAGTGGCCGATGCGGAATTCATGTAACGCTCACGAATGGAATGAATGTTATTTGCGTCTTCCTGTATCTTGTCGAGAACAGCAAACAACCTTCCACAAAGATACCCTTGATTTTGATTTTCTTTGTCTAACATAATATCGAGTTTTTTATTGTTATTATTATCATTTAATCGATTAAGATAAGCCTTGATGATGGCTGCACGACCAATGTTGACTGATTGTTCAGCACGTATGCGGCGAATGCAAGCCTGAAACAGAGAAGCCGGATACGGAAGTCCTTGGAAGATGCTTTTCACTACAGCATCTGGAAGATTGGGCGTAGCATCGCTTGACTTCCCTCCAAGAGTAACATTTCCGAGGATGGAATGTAATCCTACATACGGTTTCTTGTCTTTACGTGTATCAACAATCTCCATATCTGCGAAATGTTTACTGATTAAGCCGGCAAACTCACGCAATGGCAATTCATTCCAATACACCACCGCTATTCGGGCTGAATTGGGAGCCAAACCTAATATAAAGAATTTGTCATCTTTGTTTGCGAACAATACTCCGTTATAGATAGACATGAATGTACGTCGCACCAATTTTATGAGCATGTTAGGATCATCGTTTTCTTCTGTACGCCCCAACAAAGCAAACAAACTATCTTCAGATTTCTTTGCAGCCTCACTATCAGAAGAAGCCCAAAACAGGTATGTGCGTGAACCTACCATAAATTTATTATGCGAATCAGAACGCAATAAATGATTCAATGCTGTAGTATAAGCAAATTCAGCCTCTTCAGATATAGGAGCATTATGCCCCTTTGACTTACCATACGAATCATATCCGGAATTGACTTGAAAAGCGACAAGTTTAGCTGTAGCCTGACTTCCCGGAATCATTGTAGCGGTTGTAACCTCTACGGTTTTTGAATGTTTGCCTATTACTAAACAAAGACCTCCACCAACATCATTACCACCCGATTCTAAGTTTATTAGTTTGCGCTTAGAAGCCACTATTTCCGTATCTCCTTCTATAAGAAAAGAGAAAGTGGAATATTTTTTATTGAGATTCTTGTTTATATCATCCCAAAGAGAATCATTCTGCATGGCTTCAACTATATCTGAAGGCTCTTGTTGATAAAACGCATAAACAGCCTGCATGGTTTCATTATCTGAAAACATGTCGTATATTTCTTCAACCTTCGCTTTGAATGTATCAAAATACTTGCGCATGCTTTCCATGTCCCCTTTGTCGGAATAACCAAATACATATTGGCTATTGTCGTACAAATAGTTTGCAACAGGGGCACTTGAACGACCTACACTCTTCTTAACAAGAAACTGTTGCGCAGACTTTTTGTCTATACGCCTGTCTTCAAAACGTAAGAAATTACCACACTTATCAATAACGATGATAAAACCTATTTCCTTTAACTCCATTCCCATAATGGGTAAATTACCACTCCGATGGTAATAATCATACAATGCTTTTAGTATCATCTCAGCACCTCCTCGCTATCTTTATCTGGTACGACAATCACACCTTGCTCCATTCTTACACGATAAAACATGGCATTAGGTTTCTGTACATTCCCTTCAAAATCCATATCATAAAGCATGATACCCAAATCCCTATCTTCAGCCAAAGGAGGGGCAAGTTGTTCCGTATTATCAATATACTTCCAATTTGCGGCAAACTCACGGCAACCAAGATACGGCTGGGTGAAACATTGTCCTTGCGATGCTCTGCGTTCAAACATCTGATAATATTTCATCGGATTCTCATCATCACTTGGCTGATGTTTGATAAAAGCCTCCTTTGGTCGATCTTTTACCGGAATAAAAACCAGCTTTGCGTGAATACGATAGCGCACACCTTGCAAAAGCAAAGAATTCTTCTGTTGTCGTTTATCTTCAATAAAGATTGAGGACTTACCCGCCAATGCTCCTACCTCATTTCTCCTGATGGTAGTCCACTTGATAGGATTAAGAACTTCTATTTTCGTCACTTGCCAACGCATGGCATAGCGTTTGAAAAGTATTGCTTCAAAAATGGCACGTGCCGCAGAAGGTGTAATAACATCATAGCTCACACGCTCTACTTTCAATTCAGGGCGACTGAAACAAGCCCAGTCACCCCATACTTCCAAGCAATATTCTTTATCTGTATAGTCCATATTATTCATTTTTTTTATATCATTAATAGCTCTTCCATCCAGTGGTTATCAAGGCTAAGACCCGTATTTTTGTCATACTGTACCCTGTCTGTCAACACATAGATACCCTCTAATACTTCTTCAATAGCACCATAGCTGACCAACTTGTCAAAATCGGAACTATGAACGCCTACTGTAAATTTAGCCAGTTGCTTCATCAAGGGATAGGTACAGCCAGATTCTTTCAGTTTTTCCACAAGCTCCATGCTGTTCCCCCAATTTACAATGATATTCATACAATCATCATCAATCAATCTGAACTTCTTTGATGCCGTTTCAAAACATAACTCATTAGGGTTATAAAGATAATGTTTCATATCCTTATCGTCAAACGTGTTTTTCCTGCAATACAACTGATAAAAATACTCTGTCATCGTAGAAGGGTCAAACCAATCACTATTTGCAGGCAAATTCAATCGTGCATTGTTTGCAGCCTTCATTGCCCCAAATGGAATACGTTTCTCTGCGGCGAGACTGAACACAAATGTGGTACCAACAGTATTTCTTCCTTCACGGTTACAACGCCCCGCTGCCTGTAAAATAGAGTCAAGACCTGATTCCTGTCGAAATACAACAGGGAAATCTATATCCACCCCTGCCTCTACAAGCTGGGTAGCTATCACTCTGACAATCGGATGTGATTTATCTTTCAGCAATGCCTTGACCTTCCGTATGGTTTCACTGATATGGGCGGGACACATCATTCTCGATAGATGGAGCTTTATTCCTTCATTAGGTAAACGGTCATACAGTTCCTTGGCATCCTTTCGGGTATTTACGATACATAATACCTTATTATATATAGCAACTTCGGCGGCAATCTCATCGTATGTCTTTCCTGTGTTGTCTATTACTAACTTCACACGACGAAGCTTGTCATGCAAAGCAAACTCATTCGGTATGATTTCAATAATACGGTCTATTCCCTCAAAATTGGCCTTAGGATTAGTTCCTTCTATCAGTCCGCTAAGTACCGGCTGACTGGCAGTGGTAAACAGTACCGACACTCCGAATATTTTCTGATATGCTTTAAGTGCATCCACTATCGGTTGTAAGAAATCAGTCGGCAATGTCTGCGCTTCATCCAAAATAAGAACTGAATTCACGATATTGTGCAATTTACGGCAATCGGACGGTTTGTTGCTAAACATTGACTCAAACAGCTGAACATTGGTCGTAACGATAATCGGATAATCCCAGTTTTCCGTGGCCAGCTTTGCCTTCTCACGTACCTCTTCATTCTTTATCTCATCAGGATTAAAGTTACTATGATGCTCCAGTACGTGCTCTTCGCCGAAGATTTCTTTCAAGAGGCCTGCCGTCTGCACAATAATACTAGTGTATGGGATGGCAATGATAATACGATTCATACCGTGATTTACAGCATGCTTCATGGCCCACAACAACGATGAAAGAGTCTTGCCGCCTCCCGTTGGTACCGTAAGGCTATAGAATCCTTTCTCTTCAGAAGAAGCTTTACGGCATCGTTCCTGTACTTTCTTGCGAATGTGGTTCACTTCTGTATCGGGTGCATACAATTGCAGTTCACGTAAATGCGCCTCCAATTTTGGCAATAAGTCAGTGAGTGTAGACGAGCATCCCCGTTTTTCCCACGATTCTACATCCATAAATTGCTCTGTATTGAGTCTGTCGGCATCCACAAGACAGGAAAAAAGCATGCGGGAAAGGTGATGAAAATGCTTCATGTCCACCTTAAGTTTAGAAAAAGGAGATTCAAGAAGTTCTTTTCTCAACTGGGGTATATTCAGAGCTATGTCCCCTTTGTTTATCTCTTCGGGAAGTTGCCTTTTCTCTATGACGCTCTCCGCATCTACATAATCATGTAGGCCTGTATGATGAGAGATTATCTGGTTGGCAAGAAGATTGAATACACTCTTCCCCATAAGGTTCGTTACCAATATTCCACCTACAAACGCATGATGATGCTCTCCATACGATTTTTCGTCAGTCACAGGCAGACCGCTTGTCGTACGGATATATTGCTGAAATGCATCACGCTCTTTTCCTTTGTCGTGAAGCATTCCAAGCGTATGCCCCCAAGATGGAAGTCCGAACAGTCCAGAAAAGGAGGTTGCCATTTCTGCAACACCCCTTTGATGTTCATCGTTGGTTTGTATTATCCATTTTCCATTTTCTTTGTTTTGGTATAAATGGGATATCAACTGTTTCTCTGTTTCCATTTGATTAGATTCATAAGGTTATACCTTACAAAAGTAGGAAAATAAATCGAAATATCCGTATCTTCGCGGCATGGCAAAACAAAATTCTCCATTGGTATTAGGGACCGAGCCTATCGGTAAATTACTTACGCAATATGCGATTCCTGCGATTATCGCTATGACAGCTTCTTCTTTATATAATATGGCCGATAGTATTTTTATTGGCCATGGAGTGGGGGCGTTAGCGATTTCCGGCCTAGCCTTGACCTTTCCGTTGATGAACTTGGCGGCCGCCTTCGGTTCGTTGGTGGGAGTCGGCGCCTCTACGTTGGTTGCCGTGAAGTTGGGGCAGAAAGATTATGAGGGGGCGAATAAGGTGTTGGGGAATGTGTTGATCTTGAATGTGGTTTTGGGCGTCGCTTTCACGATCGCTTTCTTGTTCTTGCTTGATCCCGTACTGTACTTTTTCGGTGCTAGTGAGAACACGATCTCATATGCCCGTGATTATATGCGGATTATTCTGTATGGCAATGTGGTTACGCATATGTATCTGGGATTAAACGCGGTCTTGCGCTCCTCGGGGTTCCCGAAGATGGCGATGTATGCTACGTTAGCGTCGGTCGTTATCAATTGCGCCTTGAATCCGTTGTTTATCTTTGGGTTTGGATGGGGTATCAAAGGGTCGGCTTGGGCGACGGTGATCTCGCAGGTGATCTCGCTTACCGGGCAGTTGATTCATTTCTCGGGACCAAAGCAACTCCTTCATTTCAAGAAAGGTATTTATAGGCTGCGCTCGGAGATCGTGAAAGGTATCTTGTCGATCGGTTTATCTCCGTTCTTGATGAACCTTTGTTCCTGCTTGATCGTGATCCTTATCAACCGGGGATTGAAAGAGCATGGGGGAGATATGGCGATTGGCGCTTATGGTATCGTGAACCGTATCGCTTTTCTTTTCGTGATGATTATCATGGGATTTAATCAGGGTATGCAACCGATAGCCGGTTATAATTATGGTGCCCGACTCTATTCCCGGGTGACGGACGTGACCCGGCTGACGATGCGCTGGGCGGTAGGAGTGGCTACGCTGGGGTTCTTGCTTTGCCAGTTGGTGCCGTCGTGGATCGTCCGTATGTTTACGAGTGACGGGGAGTTGATCAGTGCCGCCTCTTATGGCCTGCACATCGTCTTCGCCGTATTCCCGATCGTGGGCTTCCAGATGGTGGCGACTAACTTCTTCCTTTCCATCGGCATGTCTAAGAAAGCGATCTTTCTCTCCTTGACCCGGCAGATGCTTTTCTTGATACCCTGTTTAATCCTCCTCCCCCCGTTATTCGGAACTCTCGGTGTCTGGATCAGTATGCCTATCGCCGATACGGTGGCGGCGATCGTGACGGCGATCGTGCTTGTGAAACAATTTAAACAATTCAAATATGGAACATAACGTGATATTACCTGCGGAATGGTATCCGCAAAGTGCCGTGCAGCTTACGTGGCCGCATGAGAATACGGATTGGGCCCCGATATTGGACGAGGTGATTCCTTGCTTCGTGGCTATCGCCAAGGAAGTGATCAAGCGAGAGAAGTTATTGATTGTCTGTCCGGACGAGACCGCCGTACGTGAACAATTGGGTGAGGTTGATTACGACCGTGTCATTTTCCGTGAGATGGATACGAACGATACGTGGGCACGGGATCACGGGGGGATCTCCGTCTTCGATGAGGGAACGCCCATGCTTTATGATTTCGTGTTCAATGGCTGGGGAATGAAGTTCGCCGCCAATCATGATAATTTGATTACCCGTAATCTTTGTCATATGAAGACCTTCTCCGGTGAGGTGGTGCCCGCTAATATGCAACCTTTCGTGCTGGAAGGCGGTAGTATCGAATCGGATGGGAAAGGTACGTTGATGACTACCGTTGAGTGTCTGGCATCCGTAAACCGTAATGAGTATTTGCAACAGGAGGAATTGGAACGTTATTTGAAAGACGTATTTGGCTTGGATCGTATCCTTTGGATTACCAGCGGTTATTTAGCCGGAGACGATACGGATAGCCACGTGGATACGCTCGCCCGTTTCTGTAGCGAGGATACGATCGCTTATGTCCGTTGCGAGGATGAGGAAGATGAGCATTATGAGGAATTGAAGGCGATGGAGGAGGAGATCAAGGAGTTTACTAGGGCGAATGGTGAGCCTTATCGTCTGATTCCACTTCCGATGGCCGATAAGGTGGAATGGGAAGGGGAGCGCTTGCCCGCTACCTACGCTAATTTCCTGATCATGAATGGGGCCGTATTGGTTCCGTTCTATGACTCACCGAAAGATGAGATCGCTAAAGCTGCTTTGCGGGAAGCGTTCCCGGACCGTGAGATCGTGGGTATCAATTGCCTTCCGCTTATCAAGCAACACGGTTCCCTGCATTGCGTAACGATGCAGTATCCGGAAGGTTTTATCGAATAACAACTACAACCAATTAAATATGAAAGTAGGATTAATACAACAAAAGAATACCGCTGACAGAGCGGCGAATATAGAGAAGCTAAAGGTAAATATCCGTAAGGCTGCCCGGGAGGGAGCGGAATTGGTCGTCTTGCAAGAACTGCATAACGGCCTGTATTTCTGCCAGACGGAAGATACGAGTATGTTTGACTTGGCAGAGACGATCCCCGGCCCATCGACGGAAACCTTCGGTGCCTTGGCGAAAGAATTGGGTATCGTCTTGGTACTTTCCCTTTTCGAGAAGCGTGCCCCGGGCCTGTACCATAACACGGCCGTCGTCTTGGAGAAAGACGGTACGATCGCCGGAAAATACCGCAAGATGCATATCCCGGATGACCCCGCTTATTACGAGAAGTTCTATTTTACCCCCGGTGATTTAGGCTTTGAGCCTATCGATACCTCTGTGGGGCGTCTTGGTGTGTTGGTTTGCTGGGATCAATGGTATCCGGAAGCAGCCCGTTTGATGGCTATGCGTGGCGCCGA
>UMAX01044723.1_pt1 | contig 13314 bp, 10 predicted proteins | sample 1963821 | NCBI WGS metagenome assembly UMAX01 (sample SAMEA4835927, study PRJEB28245) | human gut metagenome | biome: gut microbiome; material: fecal sample | place: Denmark | collected 2008 | reverse complement strand
ATTCTCCCGCCTGCTTTTTAGAAAGCGCTAATTCTGCGGCAAATCCCATCCTTTTTTCAAATAACTCTGCAATTTCGTAATCTATTTTTGTAATATCATCTCGTACATCATCTACTTTTCTTATTTCTTTATCCATTCCACTACTGCTTCCTTTATTTCTCTTTTTCTTTTAAATCCTCTAAAATATCTGAATATCTTCTTCTCTCTAACGGATGGATTCCTCTTGGAGTCAACTCACACAATGGCTCTAATACAAAAAGCCTTTTTGTCAGTTCTGGATGAGGAATCGTAATCTCCTCATCTTCTGTCACTAAATCATCATATAAAAGAATATCCAAATCTAATGTTCTTGGTCCCCAGTGAATCTCTCTCTTTCGCTCTGCCTCATTTTCAATCTGATGTAGTTTGTCAAGAAATTCTACTGGTGTATCTAATGTTTCAATCGAATATACTGTGTTTAAAAACTTGCCCTGCTCCGTATAACCGTATGGTTCTGTCTCAATAATTGAAGCAGATTTGAAGTTCTTTGTATCCGGCAAAGCACTCACTTTCTCCTTTGCAAGTTTCATATATTCTTCCCGCTCTCCAAGATTAGAACCAACACCAATATATACTTTATGCCAGCTTCTCTTAATCTTAACAGAAGTGTAATCCACATGCATTAAGACAGGTGCCCACGGCTTTTTCACTTCAATCTCCACTTCTTTTATAAGTGGAAACTGCAAAAGAATACACTCTGCAAGGCGTTCGGCAACTCGTTCTAACAGTTTGTCGTTCTGCTTTGTCATTTCTTTTTTGACACAGCGGCAGATATCTCCGTAGCTTACTGACAATTCAAGTTCATCTGTCTTTCCTGCAGCCCTTGTGTCTACTTTTGAAACAATATTGACGAGAAACTTCTGACCGAGAACATTTTCCTCCTTGTATACACCGTGATGGCAAAATACTTCCAGATTCTTTACTCTTATCTCATCCATCTTACTCTGCCTCCAGAATTGCCTCAATCATCTTCAATTCTCTATAGTTTGTCTTTACATCGTGCACACGGAAAATAGAGGCCCCTTTCATACGGCCAAGTACTGTTGTTGCCGCAGTTCCTTCCTCTCGCTGATCAACAGGAAGATTTAACGCAAGACCAATCACAGACTTTCTTGATGTTCCAAGTAACACAGGAAGTCCCCATTTTGAAAATACATCCATATGCTTCATAATAGAAAGGTTCTGCTCAAATGTTTTTCCAAAGCCAACACCTGGATCAAGAACAATTCTTTCGTCCCTGATTCCTGCCTTTTTCGCAATGGCCAGTGTCTCTTCCATATCAGAACAGAAATCCTCAATAAAATTAGTATACTCCTGATTATCTCTGTTGTGCATCAGACAACAGGCAACGTCCTCTTTGGCAAGTAACGGAGCCAGTCTCTCATCCCATTTCAATCCCCAGATATCGTTAATCATATCTGCTCCGGCAGCAATTCCAGCTTTAGAAACTTCGTATTTGTAAGTATCAAGAGATACCGCGATATCAAAATTCTTCTTTACTGCTTCAATGACCGGAACAACTCTTTCGATTTCTTCCTGGTCTGTAATCTTCTTATGGCCTGGTCTTGTAGATTCTCCACCGATATCTAAAATTGCTGCACCTTCCTCTATCATTCTCTCCGCCTGTTTTAACGCCAGATCAACAGACTGATATTTGCCGCCATCGGAAAAAGAATCGGGTGTTACATTTAAAATTCCCATAATATAGCCTTTATGTAAAAGGTCAAACTCGTATTTTCCTATCTTCATTACTGTATAGCCTCCATTTCTTCCATAAAAGAGAGCGAACCACAGGCCACCAGAATATCTTCCGGCTGTGCAGCCTCCAATGCCTTAGAAACCGCAGTATTTACGTCTGGCTCAATCATAACTGGAACATCCGCTTTCTCTTTTATTGTATTTGCTAAAATTTCTGCTGAAAGCCCCCGTTCATTATTCGGTCTAAATACATAAACTTTCTTTGCCATCGGCATAAGATACTGGAGTATTTTCGTATATTCTTTATCCTTTAACACTCCCATTATATAAATGATTCTCTTATTTGTAAAATGTTTTTGCAAAAATGACGCTAATTTGCGTGCGCCATCTGGATTATGTGCACCATCTCTGTAAAATAAAGGTTCTTTTTTTAACACTTCAAGCCTTCCCGGCCAGATTGTCCTTATAATACCACCTTGCTGTGCCGCCTTTATGTTCATGGTATCTAGTTCTTTTGGAATTTTCTTCCTTGCCTCATTCTTCTCATAATCTTTCTCAAAAAGATATTCTGATGCGGTAAGGGCTGTCACAGCGTTAGAAATCTGGTGGTTTCCCGGAAGCTTTGTCTCATAACGCTGTTCCTTCCATAAAAAAGTACTTCCATATGGAGTTTCCGCTAATATCTCATAATCTTGCGGCTTTACTTCGATGCAATGTACCTTTTTCTCTGCTGCTTCGTGTTTTACAACCTTGCAGACTTCTTCTGGATTCTCCGATAAAACAACAGGAGCACTCTCTTTGATAATTCCTGCTTTCTGGCAGGCAATCTCCTCTAACGTATCTCCAAGAATTGCCTTGTGATCATAGCTGATGGAAGAAATTACAGTAAGTTCTGGATGCTTAATCACATTCGTGGCATCAAGCCTTCCTCCCATACCAACTTCCACCAAGGCGTAATCAACCTTTTCCTCCTTAAAATATAAGAAAGAAAGCGCTGTCTCCACTTCAAAAAGTGTAGGTCTTAATCCAATTTTCGCCTCCTCTTTTCGCATCGCTTCTTCTACAACACCGTAAAGCCTCTCTAACTTATCCTTTGCAATATACGTTCCATTAATCTGGAATCTTTCCTCATAGCAGGAAATAGTCGGGGAAATATATCTTCCCACCTTAAAACCTGCTGCCATTAATATAGAAGAAAGATATGCAAAAACAGAACCTTTTCCGTTCGTTCCGGCAATATGTACAATCTTTAAATCATCTTCTGGATGCCCTAACTCTTCCAGCAACCCCTGAATTGCATCAAGACCTGGTATACTGCCCCTCTTTTTTAACTCTTCTATTAAAAAAATGTAATTCATTACTAACGCTCCTTCATATTATTGCGTATACAATCGAGGATAATAATAACATAAAATGGGGAAGTGTACAACTCTTTGCATAAAACGGACGAAAATCAGCCGCTGATAGTTGAGTAGGTAGCTGTTGCTCTATTGCGATAAGCCAAACTGAATATTGAAGCAAAAACAGAACAGGAGCTATGAATTGCAACATTTGACGAACGAGTCATGCTTATGTCCGAATTCAGAAGACAATGAAGTTGTCTCTCTGAAGACGAACATAAGCATGGCGAAGTTCTTCAATGGTTGTGATTCATACTCCTGTTCTGTTTTTGCTTCATTCATATTCCTCTGTTGCAATAGAGCAACAGCTTCCTACTCCAATCAGCAGTCTAAAATGTATATAAGAACTCTCTTTTTATCTTAATCTAAAACTAAAGCGACACCCAGTCTGTCTCTCTATCCTATACTTCGAAGATTAAATCTCCATAGCTTGGGAATGGCCATGCAGATTTGGCTACTAACATTTCAAGTTTATCTGCAGGTTTTCTTAACTCATCCATTGCTGTAAATACAACGTCATGGTAGTAGTGACCCTGTTCTGCGCCTTCTTCCATAGCTTCTGCCTTGCCTGCTACTTCTTCGAGGTGTGCAAGTGCTACATACATATCTTTTAAGTTTGTAGAAATGTCTGCCATTAATGCTTCCTGTACAGAAGTATCTACTGCGCTGCTTGCTGCTTTGATTGCATTAACAGATTCTGCAAGGCTGGTCTGGTATTTGATTGTTGCAGGGACAATCTGTTTCTTAGCCATGTCAATCATAGTAAGTGCTTCAATGTTGATTGTCTTAGAATATGTTTCGTACATAACTTCTGCACGAGATTCCATCTCGGCTTTTGTATATACACCGTGTTTTTCAAAGATTTCAACTGCTTCTGGTTTTACTAATGCAGGAACAGCATCTACCATACATTTGATGTTTGGAAGTCCTCTTCTCTCTGCTTCAGCAACCCATTCATCAGAATATCCGTTACCGTTGAAAATGATTCTCTTATGTGCTGCGATTGTATCTTTGATCATGTCATGGAGAGCCATTGGTAAGTCCTCTGCTGCCTCTAGTTTGTCTGCCATGTCACATAATACTTCTGCAACGATTGTGTTAAGTACTGTGTTAGGGTCTGCGATAGACTGTGTGGAACCAACCATACGGAATTCAAACTTGTTACCTGTGAATGCGAATGGTGATGTTCTGTTACGGTCTGTAGCATCTTTCTGGAAATGTGGAAGAGAATGTACACCAGAAATGTATTCTTCTCCCTCTAAGGAGCTTGTTGCTTCTCCATTATCTACGAATTGTTCTACTACGTCCTCTAACTGTTCTCCTAAGAATACGGAGATGATTGCTGGAGGTGCTTCGTTTGCTCCTAAACGGTGGTCATTACCTGGTGTGGAAGCAGAAAGGCGAAGCAAGTCTGCATGTTCATCTACTGCACGAAGAATTGCAGCTAAGAATAATAAGAACTGCATATTTTCATGTGGTGTTTCACCTGGATCTAAAAGGTTCTCTCCCTCATCTGTACACATAGACCAGTTGTTATGTTTACCAGAACCGTTGATTCCTGCGAATGGTTTCTCATGTAAGAGACACTTAAGACCTAACTCATCAGCAACTCTCTGTGCTGTTTCCATTACTAACTGGTTGTGGTCTGTAGCAATGTTGTTCTGGTCATAAATAGGAGCGATCTCATGCTGTGCTGGAGCAACTTCGTTATGCTGTGTCTTAGCAGAAATGCCAAGTTTCCATAACTCTTCATTAAATTTCTCCATGAATCCAAGAACTCTTTCTGGGATAACACCGAAGTAATGATCATCCATTTCCTGTCCTTTTGGAGGCATTGCACCAAATAATGTTCTTCCTGTAAAGATTAAATCCTTTCTCTTTAAGAAGTTTCCTTTATCAACAAGGAAATATTCCTGCTCTGCTCCAACAGATGTTGTTACATGTTTTGCTGTCTTATTTCCAAATAATCTTAAGATACGAATTGCCTGTACGTCTAATGCCTGCATAGAACGAAGAAGCGGAGTCTTCTTATCAAGTGCCTCACCTTTGTAAGAGCAGAATGCTGTCGGAATGCAAAGAATAGTAGAATGTGGTGTTTCTTTGATAAATGCTGGTGATGTGCAATCCCATGCTGTATATCCTCTTGCCTCAAATGTTGCTCTTAATCCACCGGATGGGAAAGAAGAAGCATCTGGCTCACCTTTGATTAACTCTTTACCAGAGAAGCGAAGTAATGTTGTTCCATCACCCTGTGGGTCAATAAATGCATCATGCTTTTCAGCAGTGATACCAGTTAATGGCTGGAACCAGTGAGTGAAATGTGTTGCTCCTTTTTCAAGAGCCCATTCTTTCATCTCATGAGCAACGATGTCTGCTACTTCAGGATCAAGTTCTGCGCCTGCTTCAATTGTAGCTTTCATCTTCTTATATGCAGCTTTTGGAAGTCTTTCCTTCATTACTGCGTCATTAAAAACATTGGAACCAAAAATTTTCTTCACATCTGTTTTCATAATTATTACATCCTTTCATGTTTATCCTTTTCATCGACAATTGCCATTCCTGCCCGAAGGTCAAAAAATGTAAAAAGCGTCCGAGAATCCTTATGATTCGCGAACGCCATTGTTCTCATCGAGATTGAATTATTTACTTTTCGCAATTGCTAAATATAAAATACCCCGATTTGTTTAAAAATGCAAGTGATTTTTGTGTTTTTTCTCACTTTCATGAAATTAGACAAAAATAATTTGAGTTTATAAAGCAAATTCCTATATTTTTAACAATTAGCCTTATTTGCGCTTAATTTTATTAATTCAATCGAAAATTTCTAACAAAAAAGCCCTCACAAAAACCGCTGGCAATATGTTGTTCGGGCTTTTGCGGGGGCTGGCATTCGGTTATCCCGCTGAGTATTTTGTAAAATTTTTACTAATAATTGAATTTCTCAGCAAAGTAATCCTTCAAATCTTCAATTTTAATTCTTTCCTGTTCCATGGTATCACGGTCTCGTACAGTAACAGCACCATCTTCTACAGAATCAAAGTCATACGTAACACAGTAAGGAGTACCAATCTCGTCCTGACGGCGGTATCTCTTACCGATATTTCCTCTGTCATCAAATTCGCAGTTATAAATCTTGCTTAATTCATGATAAATCTTCTCAGCACCCTCATTAAGCTTCTTAGAAAGTGGTAAAATACCAACTTTAACTGGAGCGATTGCTGGGTGGAAATGCATCACATTTCTTGTCTCGCCGTCTTTAATCTCTTCTTCGTCGTATGCAGCACATAAGAATGCTAATGTTACACGGTCTGCACCTAATGATGGCTCGATAACATAAGGGATATACTTTTTCTTCTCTGCATCATCAAAATAAGTAAGATCCTGTCCGGATACTTCCTGATGACAGTTAAGGTCATAATCTGTACGGTCAGCAATACCCCATAATTCTCCCCATCCAAATGGGAATAAGAATTCGATATCACTTGTTGCTTTAGAGTAGAAAGATAACTCTTCTTTATCATGATCACGAATTCTTAATTCTTCGTCTTTTAATCCAAGGTCTTTTAACCAGTTTACACAGAAATCCTTCCAGTATGCAAACCATTCTAAGTCTGTATCTGGCTTACAGAAGAATTCTAATTCCATCTGCTCAAACTCTCTTGTACGGAAAGTAAAGTTACCTGGTGTGATCTCATTACGGAAAGACTTACCAATCTGTCCAATACCAAACGGAATCTTCTTACGGGAAGTACGGGCAACATTCTTAAAGTTAACAAAGATACCCTGTGCTGTCTCTGGTCTTAAATAAACAGTATTCTTTGCATCTTCTGTAACACCCTGGAAAGTCTTGAACATCAGGTTAAACTGTCTGATATCTGTAAAGTTATGCTTTCCACAGCTTGGACATGGCACATTGTTATCATCGATAAATGCCTTCATTTTCTCCTGAGACCATCCATCTACAGAAGATTCTAACTCAATCTCATGCTCCTGTGCAAAATCTTCGATAATCTTATCCGCACGGAATCTTTCCTTACATTCTTTACAATCCATTAATGGATCAGAAAAACTGCCAAGGTGACCGGAAGCTACCCATGTCTGTGGGTTCATCAGAATCGCACAGTCAACACCTACGTTATATGGACTTTCCTGAATGAACTTCTTCCACCATGCTTTCTTTACGTTGTTCTTTAATTCTACGCCAAGATTTCCGTAGTCCCAAGTATTAGCCAGACCGCCATAAATTTCAGAGCCTGGGTATACAAAACCTCTCGCTTTTGCAACTGCAATAATCTTGTCCATTGTTTTTTCCATGACACTTTTACCTCATTTTTCTTTATTCGATATATTTTCGCCTTTTATTCTACCCTGTCTTTTCCACCATTGCAAGCCCTTTTTGTCAGACAGCAAAAAGTTCTTCAAAAAAATGACTGAATTCTCTTCAGAAAACTCAGTAATTGAATTACCGGGTATCTGCTTTGTGATTCTTCATATCGCAGATTGCAGGAATGATTTTTCAAACACACTCTAGCATTTCAGCAGATTTAAACCTATGCCCAGCCTGTACTGCAAAATACCGTTTTACTATCCACTCAAATTCTTTATCAATGTTTTCTTTGAGAGTAAAGGAATATAAACGGTTTAGTGGAATCGAAGATACATACTGCAGTACATAAAGAACTGCCGATTCCACCTCTCTTCCCTGTCCTTTTACAGCACAGCCGCTGCAGAGCATACCGCCCTCTTCAAAAGAAATCCTTGTAAGATGCTCCTCATTTCCGCAGTGAACACATTGAAAAGACTGCAGCCCAAATCCGGCAAACTGCAATATTTTCAGTTCATAGATTCTCCGTATGAGAGAAAGAGAAATCAGCTTCTTTTTCATAGCAAGAAAAGTAACAAACAAAAGATTCAGTATATTTCTTTCGTCCTGCCCTTCCATTGTAAAATATTCTGCCACTTCTGCAAAATAAGAACTATAATAAATATCTTCTAAATCTTTTTTTAAGAAATAAAAATAGTCTTTACACTCCGCAGAATTTAAGTATGTATAATTCCTCGTATCTGTGACCATAAACTCACAATAAATAAGCGGCTGCGTCACCCCAAACAAAGGGTGTTTTGGCCGGCGGCTTCCTCTGGCAAATACCTGAATCTTCCCCCGCTCTTTTGTAAGAATCGTAAGCCGTCTGTCATTCTCTCCAACAGGATAGACTGACAGGACAATCCCTGTCACTTTTGTTTGTTCACTCATCGTTGTCTTTACAGTTCTTTCTTATTATAACCATAGTTTTTCAGTAGGATATCACTATCTCTCCAATCTTTTCGAACCTTTACCCACAGACGCAGATTTACCTTCATATCAAGAAGATTCTCCATCTCCACTCTTGCCTGTGTACCGATTTCTTTGATCATCGCACCCTTCTTGCCAATGATAATACGTTTATGTGACTCTCTCTCACAGACAATTACTGCCTCAATATCTACAATATTGCCGTTTTTTCGAGTCTTCATACGCTCAATCACAACAGCAATGCCATGTGGAATCTCCTGACTTAACAGACGAAGCGCCTTTTCTCTGACAAGCTCTGCCACAATCTGGCGTTCCGGCTGGTCTGTGATAGTATCCTCATCATAATACATTGGTCCTTCTGGAAGATATTTAAAAATAGAATGTACTAAATCATCTGTATTATTACCTTCTAATGCACTAACCGGAATAATCTCTGCAAAATTACACTGATCTTTATAGGCAACAATGGCCTTCAAGATTTCCTCTTCAGTTGCAACATCTGTCTTATTGATTACGAGGAAGATCGGTGTCTTTACATTCTGAAGCTTCTCAATAATATACTGCTCTCCCCCACCGATAAATGTCGTTGGTTCTACGAGCCATAAAATAAGATCTACTTCATTGAGTGTTCTCTCGGCAGCCATAAGCATGTAATCTCCAAGCTTATTCTTTGCTTTATTGATTCCCGGTGTATCGAGGAAGACAATCTGACCTTCCTCGCTTGTATATACAGTCTGAATCCGATTTCTTGTTGTCTGCGCTTTACTGGAAGTAATCGCAATCTTCTGACCAATTAACTGATTCATTAATGTAGACTTTCCTACATTCGGACGACCAATAATGGTTACAAATCCTGATTTAAAACATCTGCTCATATTTTTTCCTTTCTCTATTACCCTCTATTGATTCAGGCTGCATACCTGCTTAAACATCTCTTTTTCTTCTTCTAACTTACGGTCATTGCCGATAGCACATACCGTTCCTGCGTCCATCATAGATTCAATATAATCGGCAAGGGAACGAATCGTCTCCTCCGTTGCATCGAGTACCTGATTTCTCTCTTTTTGAATCATCTCTACTGTAATTCCTGACTGGTAGGCATGGAAAGAACGCTCTCCCAATGCAGACGGCTCTAACGGCTGATCAATGCCACTGATAGTTCCGATGATATACTTTGTCATATCTCTCTTACCAGCTTCAAAGTTTCTCACATAATCCGCTGCCTTTTTATAAACATCCAATGTAGCAGAAAGGTTTGGATCTCTGTAGGAAGTAAAAAAACCATATCCATTCCTTGAGAAATTACACATACATCCGTATGCACCGCCAGTCACACGGACATTCACCCAGAGATAATCATAGGAGAAAATGGTCTTTAATACCTTTAATGCACCGTGGTATTCCTGTCCTTCTTTTTCAAAACAGCCGGCACTTGCTACATACTGTACTTTACTTGCTGTCTTAAATCCCTCATTCTTTTTCTCCAAAACAAATGCGGGAACTGTTTTAACGCATGGCATATCATAAAGCATACGGTTAAACTGCAGCATTTCTCCTTCCATTAAGGACTTAAAGTTAAACTCTCCCGTAAGGGATAATGTCAGGTTCTCTTTACGGAAAATGCACATCTGCGCTCTCACGAGCTGCTTCATAAGAAGATCTGCATTACTGTCAAAGTTCTTATCAAGCTTCTTTACAAATTCATAAAAACCAATTCCTTCTGCTGTATCTTTGTATTTCATCATCGGGTCAATATAAGAAAGGGCACGATTCGCTGCATATACATGACCCGCTGCCGGAATTCTTGTATCCATCTTTGTGCGAAGTTCAGAAATAATCTCTTTTAAACGCTTCTTATTATCCATCTTGGAGCTTAAAAGAACTTCTTTTAACAGGGACATGCCATCTGCTACCTGATTCTCCATACACTTCATATGAACACTAAAATATGGACGGTAGGCATCCTTTTTCCATACAAGAACGTTCATGCCTGTCTGAAAAGATAATCCACCAATCTTTAAATTGATTTCTGTTGCCAGATCATTATAGGAAAAATGTTCTGTATCTACATAACGATAAATCTCTGTCAGTAAAGTAGCATATGGAATCAGTTCTTCCGGCAGTTCTGACATATCAAAGCAGAAATCAGAATATACAATTCCATTCGTATGGTATTCATGAACAACTGCTGTTGTACCGCCAATTGTTACCTCTTTATTCTTAAATGGAAGTACCTCTCTTGAAATATCACTCAAGTCTAATGTAGGAATCTTCTCTAACTCTTCCTGAGTGGAAGGTGTCTCCTGAAATTCCTTCAACTTCTTTGTATCCTCAATCAGGTAGTTTAACTGTTTTGCGTTGAGCTTATCTTTCATTCTGGCAAGCTGCTCTTTTAATTCTTCCTCCAAGCGCTCATTCTTGCCAACTTCCGGATAGAGATAGACATAGGCTTTATGAGTATTCTCTAAAAAGCTTTCTTTAATAAGCTGTTCAAAATAGCCTGTCTCTACCTTTTCTTTTAATCTGGCAAGCGGAGTCAGGGAATCAGCAAGTTCTAATGCCTTTGTATCATCATATAACCAGCTATTTAAGAAATTCAGTCCATAAATAAGCCCCTTCGGAAAACGGCCGAAATCTGCTTCGCGATATTTAAACTCATAATTATTAATCGCTGAATAAATCGCCTTTTTGTTAAGACCATTTTCTGCCTGCTCTCTTAAGGCTTCTTCTAATGTTTTTATAAAAAGAGCCTCGTTACCCTTTTTTGCATTCTTTACAATAACAGAAAACAATGGCTGCTGGATTCCGCCATCATAGTAGCTATCCACATCTTTTCCAAGACCGGCATCAATCAGCTTCTTTCTAACTGGTGCACCCGGCATGGTAAAAAGAACATAATCAAGAATCTGCATTGCAAGGCCACGTTCGTTATCACAGCTATCTCCCGCTGCCACATTATAACTTAAATAGACACCTTCCTCTTCTTTCTCAGACACAGAATAGGTATCTTTTAATGTTTCTGGTGCTTTGAACGCTTCCTGCATTGCAACTTTAGAATCCACTGTCTTTTTCTCATAGTGGCTTAAATATTCTTCGTCAATAAAAGCAAGCTCTCTTGCAAAATCCACGTCACCATACAAATAAATATAACTGTTTGATGGATGATAATATTTGCTGTGAAACTCTAAAAACTTCTCTCTGGTAAGTTCCGGAATTGCATCTGGGTCACCACCGGACTCAAAAGCATACGGAGTATCCTTTAAGAGTGCCTCCTGAATCTTTCTAGCTAAAACATCATCTGGTGAAGAAAAAACACCTTTCATCTCATTGTATACAACACCATTAAACTTCAGTTCATCATCCTTATCAGCAATCTCGTAATGCCAGCCTTCCTGTTTGAGAATCTCATCTCTCTTGTAAATATTCGGATGAAAAACAGCATCTAAATAAACGTGCATCAGATTATGATAATCCTGAGCATTGCAGCTTGCGATTGGATAAACTGTCTTATCCGGATAGGTCATTGCATTTAAAAATGTATTCAGAGAACCTTTTGCAAGCTCAATAAATGGATCTTTTGATGGAAACTTATCCGAACCACATAATACAGAATGTTCCAAAATATGAGCAACACCAGTATCATCTGCCGGAGGGGTACGAAATGCGATACTAAATACCTTGTTCGTATCATCATTCTCTATTAAAAGAACTCTCGCACCAGTCTTCTTATGTTCCAATACATAGCCGTATCCATTCAGTTCGTCTATCTTTTCCTTCTGCACAAAGGAATAACTTTTAAAATCTGTTTCTTTTAGCATTCGCTATCTACCTCCTGCTTTTTGTATTTTATAAAAAGGACTGTAACCGCTACTTTTATCCTGTCGTAGCATTCCCCGTTTTTAACAGTTTTATTTTTGATTACAGATATTGTAATAATCCAGAACTTCATCCGCACTACTCTGAATCATTACAGACTATTTAATATCATAACACAAGTAACCGAAAAAAAAAAGAAGGTCTTACCGAAGTAAAACCTTCTTCCTATTCTTATAAAATATTCAGCAAATATGTATGCGATATTCTGACTAGTTGTTGATGTTCTACACATCTATTTATATAAGGAAGAAACGTCTATTTTTCGTGTATATATTCTTCGATTTTCGCAAAAAATAAGCCGTTTTTATTATCTGTATATTTTTTTAGTACCTTTTTAGTACTTCTCGTATGGCGGCAAGTGCGGAACTTTTCACGCTTGTAACAAGTGTACATCTAGCACGGTTGTACATGATAATGGATACTCCAAAACTTAACAACCTTTATCAAAACTTAAGAATATGAACCAGATATTGAATTTAATGAAAAGCAATACAAGGACGCTTTAAATCTCTTTTGGTTTCTCCAAGTTCTAAAAGTTCTTCTAATTTCTCTATGAAACCTTTCATACGCACGCCTACTATACCTATTGGGGTATTGGTGCATAATACCCGTATGGGTATATGTTGTCAATGATGAAATTACAAAAAATGGGAAGATGATAAAAAATATCATCTTCCCAAAAGTTTTACGATTATATAATTATCTGGCTATCAATGAACAACTACCAAAAAGTACACAAAATTCTATAGCTGATTGTACGCATTATACATTAAGTTCTGTTGATATCATTGATATTCGTATAAGTTATAAAGGGTAAAATAGTTAAAACACCCTATATTCTTCCTATAAACTTCCCAATTATACAGTTTACAAAAAATAAAATCAAATCAAGAATTACAATTGTCGCACCTACCGGCGTGGAACAAAGAATAGAGAGTACAATTCCAAAGAAAGCACCTATTATTGAAAGAACGGCTGCGTAAATAATCACACCTTTAAATGACTTCA
>UMAX01031421.1_pt1 | contig 13404 bp, 13 predicted proteins | sample 1963821 | NCBI WGS metagenome assembly UMAX01 (sample SAMEA4835927, study PRJEB28245) | human gut metagenome | biome: gut microbiome; material: fecal sample | place: Denmark | collected 2008 | reverse complement strand
AGAATCATTGATGGTGTTCAGGAAGGACATAACATCTTAAATGTACTTGCAGATCATGAATATCTGTAAGATATAACCTAGCAAAATATATAATTAATAAAGCAGTTTTAATTTTAACTTGCTATCTTACCTACCTTAAAAATAAATATAAAGTTGCAAAAATCCCTGAAGAATTGATCGTCTTCAGGGATTTTTGTTATTACTTATCTTCTGTATGGATTATGGTTTTATTTCTATCTTCTGTCCTTCTTCTGTTTTTAGGTTATAACTAATCTCTTTTTCGTCTAATTCGTAGGTCAGTTGGTCATCATTCTCTCTCGTTCCATATAGATATTCATCTCCTGTAAATTCGTCAAAACATCCTTGAAAATAGACTTTATCACCTTTCTGATTTGTTCCAGTCAGAAAAATTTCCTCCTTCTTTAACTTCTTCTGCCCTTCCTTTGGCACTGTGATCGTGATGATCTGGTCAATTGGAGTTACGATCAGTTTATCTAACTGAATCATCTGTCCTTTTACTTTTATTTTCTTCCCTATCTTTATTGTTTTCGCTGCTCTCTTAAACTTCTGATTCTTTAATGTGAATTTAAAATGATACAGGTTATTTTTAATTCGGATTTGCAATGAGATCTTAGGATTTAGCAGCATTTCCTGATGTTTGTAATTGACTGACACAAAATGCAGGTTCCCAGTTTTTATATTTTCTTTTCCTAAGACTGCATATCCTCTATTTTCTTCTGGTTTCTTATTGTTTATTTTTATATCTTCAATTTGAACATCTTTTAATTTCGTCTTTGTTTTATCCTTATTCGTTACCAGAACAGAACATCTTAACTGCTGATTGCTTGCAATGACATCTTTTAATGTTATGGTTATATCTTTGCCTTGTTTTTCCTGATCTACATGCGTTACATAAGTATCTTCTTCTGTTTTTCCCAGATGTTCGCCAATTCCGACAAATGATTTTAATACTTTTGCAAATGTTGTATTCCCAATTGGTGTAATTGCCACACACACGCCAAATGCCGCACATGCTGCATGCGATCACTTCAAAGCCCTGCATCAGTCGCTCATACTCTTCCTGTGAGATCTCAACAGCTTCATCTGCGGACCGTGGCCAGTTAAACGCACCGATATTAAGTCTCTTGTACATTAAAAGAAATCCATCACCTTCCCAGAGCAGTGCCTTGATCCGGTCACTCCGTCTTCCACAGAAAAGAAACAGTGTATTCCGGTCAAATGGATCCAGATCGAACTGGAAACGGATGATCGCTGCCAGTCCGTCAATCCCACGTCTTAGATCTGTGTAACCTGTGGCAATATAGATCTTTTTAAATCCATGAGCATCATTTAACATTTGTAACTGCTCCTATCAGTGACTGGATCTGTTCTGCAGATATAGAAGAAAAAATATCAATTGACAGATTGTCATCAGTATGGATCCGTGCCACAGGCAGGTTTTTTGACTCCTGTTTTTCAGATTTTTCTGATTCAGACATAACAGGTAGTTCCACAAAAGTAGTTTCAGAACTCTGAGTTGTTTCAATATAAGCTTCACGGACACGGCGGAGTCTGTAATAGTAGTTAGCCTTTATGATTCCATTTTGGCTGCACCATGTTTCAACCTTCATGCCTGCCGGACGTGATTTGCATTCATGGATCTGTCTGGCCCATTGCTGAAGTCGGACTTGTGAAGCAACTAAACTTGGTTGAGTTTTTATGTGATCATCTCCTATCCAAGTACAAAAAGTTAAGTACTTAACTTTTTTGACTTTTTATATTTTGTATAGGATAATGATAGCAGAGTAATTTTAATAAAAAAAGGTACGTGCTATTGTGCGTTTACCATTCAAACACTCTTCCCAGTGGTCTTTCTGGTCATAAAGATTTCTAAGCAGAACCGTTTTGATCAGGCTTCCATATTGATCGATGATATAGTCAATTGCTTGCGGATTTTTCTCCTTTAATTGTTTTATCAGATTTTGTTCTGTAATCTTCACATACTTATCCTCCACGTCTTACTGTATACAGTACTTTTTTTACCGGTCTATCTATTACTTCGTATTTGAAGCTTAAAATCTGTCCATTTTTCCATTATATCTTAAAAATTGTGATTTGAATGATGAAAATTATTGGTGGAATATTATAAAAAGAGATCATGTATCTGCAACCCATTCGCATTCGGACTCCCACGTAGCTGTACTAAGCTCCTGAATGGTCTTCAACCATCCACTCGCTAAGTGCAGACGTGTCCGTACGGTTGCCGACACATGATCTCTTTTTATAATATTCAAATAATTTACGTAATTCAAACCACTACACAAGCTGTATGTTATACGGTATCGAATTTCAATTTTTGTATTCAAAAATAGAAGGTCAAAGGAATCTATGAACACCGATTTGTTGAATTTTTTGAATTTCTTTCTTAATGTCTACGAGACCTTAAAAAAATAAGCTTTCCAAACCTTCAAAAATCTACATAAGTACCCACATAATAAACCATTTAATACAACAGTTCATTTTCGTATTCACTTTTAAAACATATTTTCAATTTCTTTCAAACGCTTTTCATGATCTACTTCACTTTTAGTCAAAAATTTAGAATAATCGTTATTTATTTTTTCCATAAAATCATACATACCATCAATTTGTACTTTATTAGAATATAATTTTTCTAAATTTTCTATCTTATCCTCAATTTTAGCAATATCACTATCTAACTGCATTCGCTTTGTCGCTGCATAACTTCCTTCAACTCCTTCTAGTGCTGATCTTTGCATCTCTAAATTCTGTTTATTCTTTACTAATTTGCTTTTTTCTGTATTATGATCAGCATATGTTCCTTTATAATATCCTTCTCTCCTCAACTCATCTATTTTTTCTTGTGAGGATTTTATTATAGCATCTTTTCGAACTTTCTCATCACTAATTTTCTTGCTATATCTTTCATTTTCATCTGCTATAAGATCTTCTTTATTTTTATTTACTTTAATAATACATTTTTTTATTAAATTCTTATATTGGACAACAAGCTCACTCTCTCCAACGTTTTTTCCTATAATTTTACCATTGACAACTTCCGCAATATTTTTATCACTTGTTGAATATACAACATCTGCATCAACTAATGCATCAGATGGCGTTAAAGAACACTTAATTTCATATGACTCTCCCCTATAAATATTTATTTCCTCTTCTAAAATATTTATAGCTTCTACTTTATTTTTAATTTTGATATGACAAACAGCCTTAATACCACCACATGATGCAATAATATCGCATTTTCCTATTTTTTTAATTACAACTTTCCCATCTATCACACTTGCAACGTTGTCATCAGAAGATGCCCATATTATCTTCCTATTTGTTGCATTTATTGGAGTTACAGTTGCTTTTAAATCTATCTGGTCATCTTTTGTACAAATAATATTAGTATTATTCAATATAATCTTATTTACAGGAATTATTTCTTGTTTATTATCTTCCTTACGATTAACTTTCTTTTGATTAATAACTATAACTTTACATTTATATTTCTTTTTTTGAATTTTAGCTATAATAACTGCTTTTCCTGCCTTTTTAGCTAGCACCTTTCCCTTTTTATTTACAACTACAATTTTTTTATTACTACTACTCCATTTTACTTTCTTTTTTTTGCCCTTTATCTTTATAGTATACGACTGTCCAACTTTTAGTTTTAAAACCTTCTTTGAAATTTCAATTTTGGATTTTGCAAATATCTGCACATCATTTCGATTTCCATTCAATGTCACTGAAAACGTTAGTATCATTAATAATACTCCTAATTTTTGAATAAACTTTTTCATAAAACTCCTCCTTATAATTTATTATATAACTATTATATATTGTAATAAAATCCTTTTCAAGTAAATATGAATCAGTATTCCAAGCAGCTCATCTAAAAATAAATGGTCATCTCTTCCATTCTTAATTTTTAAGGTATCGCAGATATTAAGATTGGAATTCAAAGAGTCTAACAAATCGGTCTTGTAAAAACTCTTTCATCTTCCGTTAACTAATACAAAGATTATCAACCAATACCATATAGGATACACTCTCGGTAGTGGTTTGAATAACATAAATTATAAAACGCCCGGACAAGCTTATCCTACACTTATCCGGGCATTTTCGTTTTAAGGTCGAGATTATATTATATTTTTTTAGGAAAAATGACATTTATGTTTTCGTTTTTATGTTTCGCAAGAAAAATCTAGCCTACTGTACTGCTTTAAAAGCTTCCTCTAAATCTTCGATGATATCATCGATATTTTCTGTACCGATTGACAGACGGATTGTGTTAGGTTTAATTCCTGATCCTAATAATTCTTCTTCAGTCATCTGAGAATGTGTTGTAGATGCTGGATGGATGACTAAGGATTTCACGTCTGCTACGTTTGCAAGCAGTGAGAATAACTCTAAGTGATCGATAAAGTCTTTTGCTTTCTGTGCATCACCTTTGATCTCGAATGTGAAGATAGATCCACCACCGTTAGGGAAGTATTTTTTGTATAATTCCTGCTGCTCAGGATCATCAGATACTGATGGATGGTTTACTTTTTCTACTGCTGGATGGTTTTTCAGGTATTCTACAACTTTTAATGCATTCTGTACATGACGTTCTACTCTTAAGGATAATGTTTCTAATCCCTGTAAGAAGATGAATGCATGAACTGGAGATAATGTTGCTCCTGTGTCACGAAGTAATAATGCTCTGATCTTTGTTACGAATGCAGCTGCTCCAACGTCTTTTGTAAAGCTTACTCCATGGTAGCTTGGGTTTGGTTCTACTAATGATGGGAATTTTCCTGATGCTTCCCAGTCGAATTTACCACCGTCAATGATGACACCACCGATTGTTGTTCCATGACCACCGATGAATTTTGTTGCTGAATGTACTACGATGTCTGCTCCATATTCGATTGGTCTTACAAGGTATGGTGTTGCAAATGTATTATCTACGATCAGTGGAATGTTATGTTCATGAGCGATCGCTGCTGCTTTTTCAATGTCTACAACGTCTGAGTTTGGATTTCCTAATGTTTCGATGAATAATAATTTTGTGTTATCTTGGATTGCTGCTCTTACTTCATCTTCATTGAAAATGTCTACGAATGTTGTTTCGATTCCGTAATCTGGTAATGTATGCTCTAAGAAGTTGTATGTTCCACCGTAAATATTTTTCGCTGCAACTACGTGATCTCCTGCTTTTGTAATATTTTCAATCGCATATGTGATCGCTGCTGCTCCAGATGCTACTGCTAATGCTGCAACTCCACCTTCTAGTGCTGCGATTCTCTGTTCAAAAACATCTTCTGTTGGGTTTGTTAATCTTCCGTAGATGTTACCTGCATCTGCAAGTCCGAAACGAGCTGCTGCATGATCGCAATTTCTGAATACATAAGATGATGTCTGGTAAATAGGTACTGCTCTTGCATCTGTCACTGGATCTGGCTGTTCCTGTCCTACGTGTAACTGTAATGTTTCAAACTTATAATTTCTTTCTTTACTCATAATTTCTATCTCCTTTGTTGACTTTTATTTTGAATTTTGTATGTTGTCTTTCTTGATTACAAACTTATCTTACCATTAGATTTCCTACTTGTCCAATATGAAAAGTCAACATCTAGTTATAGGATATCCCTATAACCAGAGTCGTCACCCATAGCTTTATACTTTTTGATCTCCTCTAAGTACTTCTCTCCTAATGGGCTGATCGCGACTCCTTTTCGCTTGATATAGCCAATCGTCATGAGCTCATCCGATTTTAGTTTCACAGCACAGTAATCATCACCATTTAAGCTTTCACAGATAATTCCTGAACATAATGTATATCCATTTAACCCAACCATCAGATTCAGCATAGTCGCGCGGTCATTTGCTTTGATCAGACGTTTATATTCATAGGTACTTAACACTTCTTCTGCAAAATAAAAGGAGTTATATTCCCCCTGTTCAAATGACAGGCATGGATATTCTTCCAACTCTTCGATCGTAATCTCTTCTTTATCTGCCAGAGGATGCCCTTTCCACATATAAACGTAAATTCCACATTCCAATAATGGATGGAATTCAAGCCCTGATTCCTGCAGCATCTTGCTTAATACCTTCTTATTAAATTCATTTAAATAAAGGATCCCAATCTCACTGTGAAAATCTTTGACGTCTTTGATCACTTCGTATGTCTTCGTCTCTCTGACTGCAAATTCGTATTCATCCATACCAAACTGTTTGACCATCTCCACAAAAGCATTCACTGCAAATGTATAATGCTGCATGGAAACTCCGAATTTCTTCTTGATATTTTTCTTCTCAATATAGCGAGATTCCATAAGCTGATACTGTTCAACGACCTGTCTTGCATAACTTAAGAATTCCATCCCTTCTTGTGTGACTGATACTCCTCGATTGCTTCTCTTAAAGAGTCTTGTTCCAATCTCTTTTTCTAATTCTTTGACTGCAAGAGATAGACTTGGCTGTGAGATAAACAGGCTTTTTGCCGCCTCATTCATAGATCCTGTATCTGCGATCGCTATAATATATCTTAATTGTGTTAATGTCATGGTTCTTCCCTTCCTTATCTTTTCTGTCCGTGGTTTATTATACTTGATTTTTCGCCGCTTGTCTTATGATTTTTGAAAGAAATACTCTTGACATGTTGGTTTGTTTTGTCTTATAATAATGGCTGTTTCAATAGTTAGAATTCTAACTATTAGTTTCCTAATCATAAAAGGAGCATCATCTATGTATGAATCATCTTATCATTATCTTCTGATGTCCAATCATTTAAGCCTTCAGAAGAAAATCATGGCTGTCTTAAAGCCACTTGGTCTCTCAACCGGCCAGCCAAAGGTCTTAGACCATCTTCGATATCATAATGGTGCCAGTCAAAAAGACATTGCCCATGCTTGTCATATCGAACCTGCTTCTTTGACTTCTATTTTAAATCGAATGGAAAAACAGCATATGATCGAGCGTAAGAATTTGAACGGAAATCGCCGATCCTTTCATATTTTCCTGACAGATTATGGAATGGAACTGTCTGAATCGATTGAAAAAGCTTTCTTATCTCTTGAACAAGAAGTTTTTTCTGGGATTTCTAATGCAGAAAAAGAACAATTTCTAAAGATCTTTGAAAAACTATATAAAAATACTACAAAAGAGGAGTAAATCACATCATGGAAAAACTAAAACGTTATATCATCTTTTTTATTGGGCTTTATATTAACTCTCTCGGAGTTGCCCTGATCACAAAAGCAAGTCTTGGTACATCACCGATTTCTTCCATTCCTTATGTACTGAGCCTTAATTTCACATTTACACTTGGAAATTTCACCATTTTCTTCAGCCTGTTACTGATCTTTTTACAGCTGTTGATCTTACGAAAGAATTTTAAACTGGAACACGTGTTACAGATTCCAATCTCTATCTTATTCGGATATTTTATTGACTGGTCTATGATCCTTCTTGGATTTGTAAATCCGTCCTTTTATTTGATGAAGATCATTTATCTGCTGATCGGATGTCTGATCCTTGGATTTGGTGTGTATACAGAAGTCCTTGCCAATGTTGCCATGCTTCCTGGGGAATCTTTTGTACGTGCCATTGTAATGACATGGCATACAGAATTTGGTGTCACAAAAATCTGTTTTGACGTATCTATGACTGTGATTGCCGGAGTTCTTTCCTTTGTATTCGCAGGTAAGTTAGACGGTGTACGTGAAGGTACAGTTATTGCCGCTTTACTTGTTGGTTTTATTGCACGTTTATTTGGACGTTTCTTATCTTTTGTGGAGCCAATGCTGTTCCCAGATTCAGACACTAACACAGATTCAGACACTGACACAGATTCAACAGACACTCCTATTGTCATTACAATCGCTCGTGAATATGGAAGCGGTGGACATGACCTTGGAGAAGCACTTGCAAAGCGCCTTGGATTTGATTTTTATGACAATGAGATAATTCAGATGACTGCCGGATCTACTGGTTATGATCCTGAATTCATCAAGAATAATGATGAGCAGATGCGTAGTTCTCTGCTTTATGATCTAATGAATCAGGTATATTCTCACGCACCACAGAACCCAGCTCCAAAAGATAATATCTTTGCGGAAGAATCTAAAGTAATCAATGAGCTTGCTTCAAAAGGAAATTGTGTTGTGATCGGTCGTTGTGCGGATTATATCTTAAGAAACCGCCCTCATTGCATGCGAATCTTCTTACATGCACCTGCCGAGTATCGTGTGAAACGAATTATGAGAACGGAAAACTTATCTCATGATGCGGCACTGACGAAAGCAATCCAGATGAACCGCAAGCGTTCTGATAACTATCATTATTATACGCATCAACCATGGGGATTATCCAGAAACTACCATCTGACACTGGACACTTCACTTGGAGATGATTTTGTACTTGATAGCATTTGTGAAGGGTTGAAACATATTCAGTAATTTATTATGATTGTAAAAAGGATAGATGCCTTATTAACTTTGGTATCTATCCTTTTCTACTTTCTAATATTTTTGGAAACTGAAATATAAAACTTGTTCCTTCTCCTTTTTTGCTTTCCACGTGTATTTTCCCGCCATGAACTGCCACGATAAAGTGAACCATCGAAAGACCAAGTCCAGTTCCTCCATTCTCTCTGGAACGGCTTTTATCTACCCGGTAAAAACGATCCCAGATCTTAGGAATATCTTCCTGAGCGATCCCTATCCCATCATCCTTTACTTCTCCTATGATCATATCTCCTTGTTCTTTCCATAGAATATCAATATGACCATGTTCCTTTCCATAGCTGATCGCATTCTGAATAAGATTCATCATCATTCGCAATAATAATGTATGATTTCCCATCATCTTTACATCTCGATCACTGAAAACAGATATCTGAATCTTCTTTTTCTCTGCCTGCTCGTGCAATTCTTCTACGATAACTTCTGTCAATAGTATGAGATCAACTTCTTCCATATCATAAGATTCGTTCATCTCACCTCTTGCGATCATTAACATCTCATTGATCAATTTCGACATGCGTCTTGCCTGTCTTAGAATGATCATGATCTCTTCTTTTTCCTCTTCCTCTAATACTGGATCTTCGATCAAATATTCGCATTGAGAAATGATCACGGTCACTGGAGTTCGAAGTTCATGGGATACATCTGCTGTAAACTGCTGTTCTTTTTCAAAGGATTCTTCCAGTCTTTCGAACATTTGATTAAATTTATGAGATAATTCATACAATTCATCTCTTACTTTTGGCAATGGAAGCCTTTTGGTAAGATCCTTTCCATAACTGATATTCTCTACCTGATCACAGATCAGATCCACCTGCTTTAATGCACGTTTCAGCATAAAATATCCTGTCATTGCTATCAATAAAATGAATACGGGATATAAGACGATCATCATTTTCTGAGATGTTGTCATAAATACTTCGATCGCATGAATGGATGTAATCCCTCTGATCCATATAGCCTTATTCTTTCCATAGGTATGCACACTGTCATATACCATCCATTTGCTGCTGCCGGATGTAATGACCCTCGGTGTATGAGACTTTAAGATCGTCTGTTTCGGAAATTTCTCTGGCATTGTGCCATATAATAATTTTCCGTTGTCATCATAGACACAAAACATGACTCCATCCTGATAAAACTGAGTATCTTCTGATAAATAATAGGTTCCATCCTGAAATTGAAAGTTCGCAGAAAATCCAGTCACTGCCGCACTGACTTCTTCTTCTGTCGCTGAAATCCCGACTTTGTCGACAAAGTAAAACATAAAGACAAGAACCATTCCTAAAATAAGTGCAATGATCCCTGTATACCATAATGTGACCTTTTTCTTGATCGTCATCTGCTTCATCATTCTTCCCTCATCACATAGCCTGTTCCGCGTACCGTATGGATCAGTTTTTTCTCATATCCTGCATCAATTTTCTTTCGGAGATATCTTATATATACATCAATAACATTCGACCCTCCCTCATAATCATAATTCCATGCATTTTGTTCAATCTGCTGCCTCGTCATCACGATATTCTGATTCCGCATCAGACATTCTAACACCATAAATTCTTTTGACGACAAACTGATCTCTTTTCCAGCTCTTGTCACAATTCTTGTATCCCGATCCAGAGTAAGATCTGCAATCTTTAACTGATTCGTTACAAATTGGGGTTTTCTCCGCATCATCACGCGGATTCTTGCGAGTAACTCTTCAAACGCGAATGGCTTGATCAGATAATCATCGGCCCCTAGGTCAAGCCCCTTTACCCGATCCTCAATACCATCCCTTGCAGTCAGTAAGAGAATTGGTGTATCATTCCCCATCTGCCTAACTTCCTTTAAAACCGCAAAACCATCCTTCCCAGGAAGCATGATGTCGAGAAGAACTCCATCATAAGATGTCATCTCCATATAATCTAGCGCTTCTTCTCCATCTCCACAGGCATCCACACTATAATGCTCTCTTACCAAACGTTTCTTTATAATATTTCTTAAATCTTTTTCATCTTCAACAACTAATATTCTCATAATGCCTTTATTATAATACAATCTGTTTTTTGAATCCAGCACCTATTTTTAATGTTATTTTAATGTTTATTGGTTATGCTATTTATAACAAAAGGAAATCTATCCCAACCAAAGAAAGGAGTTTACAATGAAAAAAATATTATATTTATTCTTCACATGTTCTATCATTTTTGCTTTTGCAGGATGCAGTCCTTCAAAGAAAGATTCTGCCGAGGCTACCACAACACAGGAAATTGCAACAACAACTTCCACTACAGAAAATACCACTGATTCTTCTACCTCTGATTCAGATGCCAAGAATGATTCTTATGATTTTTCAGCTTATAAAAAAAGAATCAAAAAACTCACTAAAAAAGTAAATAATGCTGCATCTTCTTCCAATGCATCTGTCAACGAAAAACGTTTTTACACTTTGAAAAAGGAACTTGATGTGGTTGATGATGAACTTGATCATCTGGATGATGAATTTGAGCATGCTTATGAAAACGGTAAACTAAGCTTCAAAGTTTATAAATCCAGAGAAAAGACAATAGAAAAATTGGAAGATCAGCTTGATCTTTTAGAAGATGCCTTGGAAAATAAATTTGGAATTGATGATTAGAAAAAAAAGATGCCATTGTAATTTTGGCATCTTTCTTTTTCCATCTCAGTAAAATTTATTCCCAATCATTTTTTACTTCTTCTAATTTGCTTCTTAACGTCTTTTCAAGCCCAACAAATGCTGGAATGAAACTATCACGGATCAATAATATCATCTCATCAACTTCTTGCTCATTATATATATGAACAGATGTATTTCTTTTTTTTAACATCAATAGCCATACCGCTGCATCATCTACAAAACCAAGTTTATATCCTAACTGTAAAATCTCTCTTGGTGACCCAGTTGCCGCTCCGTCTGCTCCGTGCATTTTTAATATCTCTTGTAATGCCTTCCATGCAAGCTCAAATGTCAAATTAAATTGTCCGATTACGCCTGTTCTGTAAATATCATTATTATCTGCCATTTCAAAATCTGCACTTTTTAACACTTCAAGACAATTCGAAAAGTTCTCAAGCTTTTTCATATATTATCACACCATCCTTTTCTATTTCTTGTTTTAATTCCTCTGAAATTGGCTTATCTGCTTCTACCACATCAAAACTTAAAAGAGAATGTACTTTTTCTTTAATATCCCAATAAAAAGAGTCAAAATCTCCGCCATATACAGCAATATCAATATCACTTCTCTCTGTATTGTCACCTCTTGCTCTCGATCCAAATAAAATTACTTTATTGATTGAATATTTTTTTGCAAATGCAGAAATGTCCTTTAAAACTCTTTCTGGAATATTGTATTTCATACCCTGCTGCCTCCTGATTTTTCTAGATTAAATGTAATCCTATATCTTGGAAATATTATAACATCTTTTATATCTCCAGTAAATCTTCCAATTTATATCCTAATAATGCAAACCAATTACATCTCCTTTTTCTTGATGATCAAAAAAAAGATGCCATTGTAGTTTTGGCATCTTTTTTTCCATGTATCTCTTTGCTATTATTGTTTTCTTATTTAAAATGTATGCAGATTATTCCACTTTAATCCATCTCTGTCTTTTGCCCATTTAATGTATGTCTTCTTTGCTTTCTTTGGCACATAGACTTTATTAAAGATTGGAAGAGCTGTGAATTCATTTCCTTTAAATTTGCTCACGATCACTGGTGGTTTTGTTCCGTGGAAATATACGGTAGCACTATCTCCAAAGAACATCCAATCTTCTACGACTTTCTTCACAGATTTTGGAATATGTACCTGATTCTTCGTGCCAATCTTGCCCAGCACAGAAACTGTATCATCAATCACTTTTACTTTGGATGGAATTGTGATCTTCTTTGTCTTAACAAGCACTGCTGTTAATGTTCCATTGGATTTACGATAGATGCAGTTATTTGCCATCTTGTAAGTCTTATTTTTACTGCTTAAGCTTACTTTTGTAATCTTCTTGCTTTCTAATGCTTTGGCACCGATCTTCTTTACTGACTTTGGAATTACAATACTTGTTGCCTGAGATCCATTTAGAGCATTTGCTTTGATTTCTTTTACAGATGATGGAATTGTAAGCTTTTTCATCTTGTTTGGTACAAGTACTAAGGTTTTTCCAGATTTTGTTGTCAACATGCCTTTTTTCACCGCAAATGTTTTATTTGCTTTTGGACAACTGAATGTTTTTACCTGATTGCTCTTTACAAACGCTGTGCTGTCTATTTCGTTCATATTTTTTGAAAATGTTACTTTAGATAATGCACTGCATTTTGCGAAAGTATATGCTGGTACACTTGCTGTCTGTTCTGGAATCACGACACTTTTTAGTTTTTTCATACCACTAAATGTTGCTATCTCCAACTGATTTACTGTACCTGGAATCGCTACTGTTTCAATGGTCTGTTTGTTCTTATCATCATTTGACAGATCTCCATAACAGTTATGCCATGGTTCAATGGTATCTCCAAACAGATTTTGATAAGCATCCTCATCCTCACCTTTATTATATAATTCTTTTCCAAATCCTACTCTGGTAAGTTTTGCCTGATTAATCTCTTTTGGCAATGTTAATTTTGTGATCTTTTTGCTTAATTTAATCTGATAGATCCAGCTTTCTTTACCGTCTTCTGTCAAATATGCAGAATACTTGATACCGTTTTCTTCTTTCGTGACTGATTTACTTGTGTTCCATTTGGTTGCTGCTTTCACATTGTTTGTGAGTGTGATTGCACTGATCGTTGCTGTTAGCAGAGTGATAAAACATAGTAATCTTTTTTTCATTTAATTGTCCCTCCTTGTTTATAAAATATATTTAT
>UMAX01035461.1_pt1 | contig 14173 bp, 16 predicted proteins | sample 1963821 | NCBI WGS metagenome assembly UMAX01 (sample SAMEA4835927, study PRJEB28245) | human gut metagenome | biome: gut microbiome; material: fecal sample | place: Denmark | collected 2008 | reverse complement strand
CCGCCTCTGAATCACGTCCCACGCTTCCGAACTCTTGGTAATCACCCACCTACCGTTTCCGATTCTCTGCCGTCCGATCACCAGGATTTCCGCCTGCCCGGACTCCACCATCTGTTCGATCTGATTTAGCATCCCTCTGGGCCGCACCCCCAGAGACGCATCCAGCACGATCTCCATGGTCATGGTCTGAAGGGAGGCGCCCTGGAAAAACGGGAGTGGTTTCTGGCCGATCCGCTCCATGCTGCTCCAGTTCCCGGAGACTTCCCGTTTCAGATTTCGGAAGGTCAGCACTCTCCAGTCACTGACCTGGAATACCAGCCGACTTCCAAGCGCTCCCACCCTCATTCACCATCACTCCTTTCCAGATGCTGCAGGCGTCTTTCCAGATCATTCAGCTTAGACAGCAACTCGCTGAATAAAAGCACACCGCCGGATCCGGTGATTTTCAGATCCGGAACCCGGATCTCCAGAATGCTCCCTTCCTTGTGAAAGGACAAGTCTTCCGCGATCCGTTTGTACCATTCCGTCCCTTCCGGCAGTTCCGTATCATTCCAGAATTTTCCCAGGACGACGCCGGAACTTAAGTCATTGCTTAAGTGAGCGACCAGCACCATATCGTTGACCTGAGGAAGGGTATATTCGCCCCCGAACGCCAGGACCGGAAGATCGCCGGTTACCATCCGGTCCCGGTCCTGGTATGTCACCTGAAGAGTTCCTGCATCCGGATTCCTGCTGGACACAAATCCTATTCGTATCACGTCTTCCACCGTCACTCCTCCTTCCCTTTATGGGATTGCCAGCTTCGTCCCGGGGAAAATCCAGTACCCGGAAGAAGAGCTGCCTTTCCCTCTTTTCTTCGCTTCTTCTTCAATCACATCCCGGTTCGCTTCATAAATAGCTGAAGCCTTTGCTCCACTCCCGTAGAATCGAACTGCCAGATCCCACAGCGTATCTCCGCTCTGTACCTCATAACCTCCGGAAGCCGCCGGATCCTGCGTCGCCTGTCCGCTCTCCGCGTCCGGCAGTCTCCACCCACTGATCTGGATGCTGTAATCTCCCCGGCTAATCTGGTGCACGATCTTTCCAATCTGATATCTTCCGTCCAGGTTTCCAAATCCCTGAAGCTCCACATTGTCCGAAACCGTTAAGAACACCACTGGATTTAACGTGAGCGTGACCGTTGTCTCCTTTCGGTTCGCGTTTCGGATCGCATTCTTTCCGATTCGTTCCGCATCCGCAGGGCTGTCCGCCTTCTCCGTGCTGTTGTAGATCCGCCCTTCCGTCCCCACCATTACTTCCACTGTTTTCTTCGTCTTTGGCACAGTATAGCTGACCTTTGCTCCGGTATAAGTGCCCAGCATAGAGCTGTGATAGCTCCATTTCCGAACGTCCTGCTTCCGAATCACACTTTTAGCTGGCTGGTTCTCATAAACCTCCCAGGAAAACAGAATGATACGTCCGGAGTAGGTTTTCAGGGCAAATCCATACTTTTCTGCCAGCTTTTTTAAAAAATCGGCATCTGTCTGCCGGCTCTGTTCCATCTTCTCAATCGGAACCTCTTCCCCTTCATAAAACAGGGACATCCCATACCTGGCTGCAATCTCCTCGCTGATCTGCCGGAGCGTTACATCCTTCCAGGTCTGGGATCGGGACGTTTCTTTAAATTCCGTATTTAACGGAGAGGAAATCCCGTTGATGGTCAGCATATCCGGAGGGCCGGAAAAGCTGAAATCATCCACCATAAAATCTCCGCAGACAATCGTTCTGCGTTCTCCGTCCGCCAGCCAGTTTCTTAAAAGGATATTAGGCCTGATCTGGTCTTCCTTTTTGGGGATCCAACCGGCCGCCCATGTTCCTTCCCGGTCCAGCAGGCTGATCGCGATCGTATCGGACTCGTCGATGGGATCCGTATAGGTAAATGAATTCAGATAGGGACTGATGTCCTCCGTTGCCTCCACATGGTTATAAAAAATCTGCACTCCAAAACTTCTCGGTTCCATTTTTTCATTTCCTCCATGCCGGGACATCTTCCGCACTCTCCGGCAGCTCCTCCGGGATCTGCAGAGTAACTCCGGCCGGAAAAATCAAAATGTCCAGAAGATCCTGGTTGTTCTCCATTAAAACATCCAGGCGCTTTTCATTTCCGTACACTTTTTTTGCGATCCAATCCCAGGTATCCCCCTGGATGGTCCGATATTCCTTCACGGTTCTTCCTCCTCTTCGCATTTAAAATGCGGTCCTGGCCTGTTCATACATCAGCCGTTCATACCACTCCCGAAACTGTTCAAATCCGGCCTGTGTCACTGCCTCTACATCCTCCCTGCCGGCACTTCCGTAAAAATTCATAATCGGCTGATAGACCGGGGCCGATCCAGACATGGTGCCGCCCACAGAAGGAGTGGAAGAAATGTGCTGCGCCATAGCGTCATACGTTTTCGAGTAATTATTTTCCTCATAGGCACCTAACAGTCTTCCTGTTTCCTCCCATAAAGAACGGGATCTGGCAGATCCGTCGATCGGGATTGCCATCTCCGGGCTTTCCTCTGCAAACCATGACAGGGTCGGACGGCTCATCAGTCCGCCGGACGCATGGTGCTCCACGCCCTGTATGGTTCCATTCCGATAGTTCCTCACGGTGGTGATGTCCACCGGCAGAGTCACATCAATACCTGCTGAAAACTCGGTTTCCACCAGCTGAATTAATCTCCTCGCTTCGCTCTGAACTTCTTCATCCTTAGAATGCAGTCCCTCGATCACTGCATCCGGAACGGCTCCGGTCTGCTGCTCCACGGTCTCTGCCAAAAGAGCCCAATCCTCATTTCCTCCCAGAATGTTTCCGACCAGATATTCCATACTGTCCTGGTCTCCTGCTACTGCTCCAATTCCAGAAAGCTCACTTAAAGACTCCTGAATAATGTCACTGGGGGACAGACCGTTGGCTTTCATCTGCTGGCTCAGCTGTTCCAGGTCTTCTCTGGTGGGAAGCATATTCTGGTAAAGCATGAGGATGGCATCCTGGGATTCACTGGAAAGATCCACGCCGCTGAGTGCGTTCCGAATGAGATTATCAAATCCATTGACGTAGTCCGCCGCAGTAGTACTGTTTTCCATGACGGCTGGAAGGCCTTCTGCAATCTGCTGATTGACCGCATCCAGAGCCGGCTGAATCTCATCCCCATAGGTGGACATAATCGCGTCCGCCATGATCTGATACCCATTGGTAATCACCTGGGCCTGCTGTTCATAGTATGCCTGCGTCGCCTGGCTCTTTCCGGCTTCAAACTCTTCTGCGGAAATTCCGCCCTCCATTCCCTGCTCTCCGGCGATCCGCTGTGCATTCAGATTTGTCAGCACTCTCTGGTACGCCTGATCAATCCCCGCATTCGCTTCATCCGTATATTCCTGGATCGACTGCTGCAGATTCTGGAATGTGTCTCCGGACAACAGATCTGCTCCGGCATACTGCGCCCCGATCATCTGCATTTTCGCGGAGTTCTCCGCCTCCGTGATCATGGATGTGATATCCGAAATATCCGTCAGATACTGATCTACAATCTGCTGTTTATCTAAGGTCAGTCCATTTTCTGTAATGTCATTCAGAACCTCCTGCAGCCCTTCCTGAAGCGGCTGCATCTGCGCATAAAGAGACTGATAAAACCCATCGCTGCTCTCCGCCAGTTCTCCGCCTTCATCCCCAAATACAATTCCAACCGCAAGAGAAACCTCATACCCGCTGCTGGTGATATATTCCTGAGCATCTTTCACCAGACTGTCCACGGCACTCACATAGGACTCCGTGTCGCCCTCATCAAATGCAATCCCAAGAGACAATTTCCAGTCGGATTTTCGTATTGATGCCAATCCATCTTCCAGGGATTCCCTCAGTTGATCTGCGGAATCAGATGCTTCTCCAAAGGCATCCAGCTGGTCAAACAAACTTCCTCCACCGCTTACGATGTGCCTGGCCGCCTCATTCAGCTCCTCGATAGATAAGGTAATATCCCCAAAATGCTCTGCCAGGTTCGCCTTTGCCGCATCCCTCTCCGCCGTCCGGATCGCGGTTCCGATCCCCACGATTCCTCCGATGGCAAGACCTGTAGCCGCTACCGGCCAGGCTGCTGTCATACCGGAAAGTGTTCCCAGCATCTTAATTGCAGTTGTAGCTCCCTTTGCCGCCTTAAAGGTCAAGAGGGCAGAACCAATCCCCGTAATTGTTCCAGATAATACATCCGGATGTTCCAGAAACCATCCGCCAGCATCCAGAAGAGGATCCATGGCATCTCCGACCGCCGCTCCGAACTGTTTCGCCTCCCGGCGGATGGACGGCATATCCTCCGCCAGGTTTTCCAAAAAATCCGATTCTGTGAAATCATTTACCAGTTCCGAAGCCCCCTGCACAACCTCCCGCAGGACATCATCCATTGTCTGATAAATAGCAATGCCGGCGCCTTCCGCCGCGCTGGTCAAAAGGGTAAAATCTCCGGCCAGATTATCAATGCGCACCGCTGCCATTTTCTCTGCGGAACCGGCGGAGTTATCAATGGCTGCTGCCAGGTTGTCAAAATCAGACTGCGACGCATTGACAATGGCCAGAAGTCCGGACATAGCCTCCTGACCGGCCAGGGCTGCTGCCACGCTGGTCTGTTCCGCTGTACTCAGTCCGGAAAATCCCGTCCGCAGATCCTGCATGATCGTTCGGAACGACTTTAGATTTCCCTCCGAATCCGTCATAGAAAACCCCAGCGTCTTCATGGCTTTTCGGACTTCTTTGGTCGGCTTAACCAGTCGGGAAAGCGTTGCTCTCAGCGCGGTTCCGGCCTGACTGCCCTTGATTCCGGAGTTGGCCATCAGGCCGATGGCTATAGAAACATCCTGAATACTGTATTTTAAGGCTCCGGCTACCGGCGCCACGTACTGGAAAGTTTCTCCCATCAGAGCTACATCCGTATTAGACGCGTTGGACGCCTCCGCCAAAACATCGGAAAACATGGCTGCATCTTCTGCGGTCAAGCCAAACGCCGTCAGCGCGTCGGTTACGATATCAGAAACCTCACCCAAATCTTCCCCACTGGCCGCCGCCAGATTAAGGATAGAGGGAAGGCCGGCAATCATCTGATCCGTCTTCCATCCGGCCATGGCCATGTATTCCAGGCCCTTTCCGGCTTCGGTAGCAGAAAACTGCGTGTTCCGCCCCATTTCCAGCGCAAGTGCGTTCAGCCGCTCCATATCAGCGGCAGAGGCGTTGGAAATCGCCTGAACCGAACTCATCTGCTCCTCAAAGCTCACGCCGGCAGCTACCGACGCAGTCCCGATCCCGGCGATCCCCGCTGCCGCAAGCGACGCTCCCTTTGCGACCAGTCGGAAGGTTTTATCAGAAAAAGCGTCCAGCCCATCCACCCCGGCCAAAAATCCCTGCTGTTTTTGGGCATCCCGGTAGAGTTTTCTCAATTCCCTGTCAGCCTGGTCAATCGCCCCCTGAAAAGAACGGTCCAGCTGCCCGGAAATCTTTATTCTTGTCTCATAGTTTCCTTTCTTACCTGCCACGCTTTTTCCTTGCCTCCTTCCTTCTCCTGGTTTCTTCTGCGGCCGTCTCCGCCATTTCTTCAATTACAGTCCAAAGTCTGGATAATTTCATTCCATAGAAAAAAGGAAGCCCTGTATTACTGTACTTTGACGCGTAAATGCAGTTCTTCCTCACATTCTTAATGTCAGAAATGCCGTTTATTTTGACAGATAGAAAAAACGGTAGATTCTTGCCCGCAGCCGGATTCCATCTCTGGCGCTCAGTTTCCCCAGCGCTTCCAGCGGGTACCCGGTAATCCGCTGCATAATCAGTTTGGCAAACGGAAGCGGCACATCTAACGTCACATTTCCGTTCCCGCCCATTGCCTCATAGGCATCATATACCTCTGAGAGCTCATCCAGTGTCATATCCCGGAGCTTCGTCATATCTACCCGGGTAATGGTCGTCTTTTCAAACGTCACCGGTGTTTCCAGTTCATAATCCAGGTAATCCTTCTCTTCCTTGTTCATTGGCCGCCTCCTAGCACATATCCCGAACTTCCTTCAGAACGTCGTCTCCATTTACCACAAATACGTTATTTAACTTGTCGATCTCCAGTACTGTTTCTCCATCCAGAGCGATCTTATAGTAGCTCAGGGTCATGGTCACGCTGGACTCCATCCGGCCGCCGGATTTCACTGTTCCAGGAGTGATTTCCTTGACAGTTCCCCGCATAGAAATCGCTATGGATGTGTAAGAGATCTTTCCCGTCGCCGGATCCGTTCCCTGGATTGCACCCCGAAGAGTCAGATCCTCCGCTTCTCCCGGATTTGCCAAGGAAAACAAATCCTTCGTCAGGCTCATGAACGGGATCTGAATATCCATGTTTTCTGTGAGCCCAATGACCGGAATATCCATATTTCCTCCCGTCCCGGCGCCTTCCAGCGTATCTGTTACCATCGTTACTGCAGGGAGTTCCACTTCTCCCGTCAGTCCCACCAGTTTTGTTCCTTTCCGGTACAGATTGTACCGGTTCACTACCTGCGGAATCTTCACGCTGTCTCCTCCTCTCCCACGATCGCGCTTCTTAACGCATTCATGTCAAATTCTTCTGTGGTCTGAATGTACTCCATCGGTGTGTACGGGGCCACATACATTCTCACCTTAACATGACCATTTAACAGGTCTTCATCCGGATTCTCCTCCGGATGGTATTCCATCCGCATACCAGCACACCGATCCTGACTCACCAGGCTGTTCCCCCAGATGTTGAAGCTGTTCACCACATCATCGATCTGGCTCCGCTTCATGCTCACGTCCAGTCTCTCCCGGTAATTCAGAATAAAATAATTCGCCGCAAAGGAGAACATCCGCCGACATCCGATCCACCGGTCTTTCGGATCATCAGTTTCCGGGTATGCTCCGGTGTTGTTGCCCCATGCCTTCCACCCGGAATCATTGACCAGGGTCACAATTCCTTCCCCGTTTAACTCCGCCGCCTGAGGCTGGTCCAGAATTACTTCTGATCCGTCAGAAATCACTGCTCCATCAATTCCGAGAAGTTTATTGGAAGGATAAATATAAGGAACATCCCCATTGGTTGCCGTGTAATAACTGGCCATTGCCGCATACACCGCAGAATAATACATCTTTTTCCCCTCATACAGCGCCATCGGCCACAGAACAATCGCATGCGGGTCAGTGTAGCCGGCATTCTTTTTCACTGCGGCGCATTCCGTATACCGCTTGGTAGACGGTTCCAGATCCAGAACGCATTCGCACCGGAAGATCCCGTTGATCTCCGTACACTTTGCCATCAACGCCGCTCCCACATTCGGCTTGTGACTCCATCCGGGAGCTGCCAGAAGAGCCGGCGTCAGACCGAAGCGGGGATATACCTGACGAATTACTTCCAGGCCGCTCTCCGCACCGGTTTCCGCGTCTCTCGCTCCAATAATATCCGTTTCTGTTACTTTCGACGGATCCAGACTGCTGCTGGCCACATTCACGCTGGGGGACTCATACAGGGAACCAGTACTGAGCAAAGTGATCACCAGTTCCCCTTCCTCATTAAAGGTCAGCATGTAATCTTCATCCAGTTTGGCCGCCTCCCCTGCAGATTCGGCCTTCACTACCACAGAGCTTTTGATCACGTCAGTTCCCAAGTTCACCTGATGGTTCACCACCGTATGATCCTCCGCCTCATTCTCCTTCTTATGTTTGGCCGGATCCAGCACATTAATAAAAATCACCGGATACACCCGGAAGATCTGAAAGCACGCCACCATGCTCTGGCACAGCGTATACTTTTCCCAATCATCCGAATATCCCAGAAGCGCCTCTGCCTCATCCCAGCTGGACACCCGTACCGGCTGATTGACCTTCGCATCCTCCACCAGATTTACGGGGGCCGTTCCAATCAACACCTGTACTCCATATCTGGTTGCCAGCGGCTGCTCATAGGCAGTCGCCTTTTCCACTACTTCAATTCCATGCTTATACATTGTTTCCTCCCAATTTCCGTGCTCTCTCATACACCATGTTCATCGCGCTGCCTTTCCGATGCAGTTCCTTCCTTGCTTCTGCCAGGCGCTCCACCGGCACCATCAGCTCCCTTAAAAATGGATAAAGCTTTATAAGCGCCTCCACTTTCGGCGGTACACTTCCGCAAAAGGTTGTTCCGGTCTGAATGACCCCGTAAAAAGACGGTCCCAGATACATTCTGGCTGCAGCCGCTTTTTCCGTCTTCCCTGCTTCTTTTCTATTCATCTCATTCACCTCTCTTAAAACTCCGGCTCCAGGACCGGCAAATGCCAGGTCATTTCCACACCGGCAAAAAAATGCGGCCAGTCTCCTGTATCCGGATAGGCCGCTTTCATTTTTCTCTCGCAATAATAGTAGTCCTCCAGCACCGGGTTTACGCGGAATCGGTTTATGACCCGTTCCACGGTGGTGGTAATGGTCTTCCATCCTTCCATTTCCTGGCTGCTGTCATAAACCGCAAACAGGATCCACACCTTTGCCTGCGCTTCTTCGTCCTCATAGTTGATCTCATCCACCTGCACCAGGAAGTATGGGAACAATTCCTCCTCGTTCTGAGCTTCTTCCGCGGTGTCCCATCCGGCCTGCACTGCCCGAACCGGGAGCTCGTAGGGATACCCCTTCATCCGGGCCGCTTCTTCACGGATATCGAGAAATGAAAGATCCTTTACGATCTCCTCCACTTCTTTCACCATACTTGTCACAAAGTCATTGATCGTCATGATAACGTCCTTTCTGCCAGAGCGCGGACGCGGCGAGTCAGCTCACTCCCTTTTTCATCCTGCATATCCCGAAACAGGACATCTGCCAGCTTGGCTCTGCTGGGACCGTGTATGGCCCTGATCGGAAAACGAGCCGATCCTACCCGTTGAAACACATCCGTATGAGTTACTCCGGTATGTCCTGTGGTTACACCGGCCACAAACGCCTTCAGACTTCCATTCTTCATCTTGAGCTCTTTCCACCCGCTTCCTCTGATCACTTCTGTCCGGACGCCTTTTCGGATCGTATTTTTTCGGATTCGGTATGACTTTACAGATTCCGTCTGCCCCGATACCGTTAAAACAGCCTCCGGCCTTGAAACGGTGGCTTTTCGGATCCGAATGTCGCTTTTCCGAAATTTTCCCGCTTTCAGCGTATATCTGCTTCTGCTTTTGGCATACAACTCCTCACGGCTTTCCTTTGCCATCTCATTAAGCACGTCTTTCAGGCCTCTTTTCATTTCTTTCGGTGCTTCGCCCAGTCGATCCACCAGGCGTCCCGGTACATCCGCCGTAATCGTGATCATCCTCATGATCTTCCCGCCTCCAGACTGATGCTGTAAATTCCATCCTCGTTGTTCGCGTCCGTCACCAGATACTTCTTCCCATCCAGCAAAAGCACCTGTTCTGGTGCCGGAAGCGGGCCAAAATCCTCTGCGGCCACGTAAAGGAGCAGGGCCTTTTTATAGACCCCGTCCCTTCCCCGGCCAAATTGTTTCTTCTCCCGCTCCGTCAGCTCATTCTCATCAATGATCACGCACATGGGTTTTCCGGCTACCTTGTGCGTCTCTCCAAACTCTTCCAGGTTCAGAAAAACAGAGCAGATATCTGACCGAACCACATCCTCAAACGCGCTCATAGGCTTACCCCAGGAGTTTAACCTTTGCCGTAGCCGCTGCTGCCGCTGCATCCTCCACCGCATAGCCCATCACATCAGATGTCGCCTTATCAATTCCATCTGCATCCGTAAAGACGATATTATCTCCGGCTTTCAGCTCCACGCTGGCTTTCTTCGGAATCTCAAAAACTCCTGTCACATGAATCGTTCCTACAGCTCCAGCGGGAATGTCGCATCCTGCCACGCCGATCCGTTTCCCGACTAATACTACTGTCCCTGCCGGGATCATCTCCTCTGTCCCATTTTTATAATCAAGCGCTTCTCCACGCTGCACATATGCTGCTGTTTTCGCCATCCTGGCACCTCCTTATTTTGTTGCAAGCGCGATCGGGGAAGAAACCGCCACACCCGGATTCTTCACCGCTCCGCGAAAATCCAGTACGGTAATGCCCCAATCCAGATACACATCCCATACAAATCCCAGCTGTCCCGGAGCTTCCATCCTGCGGATGTTGGGAATCTCCTGACCGTTTAAGTAGTCCACCTGAATGAAGTCAATATCATTGGTATCGCCCACCATGAACCACGGGATCGCCCCGGTCTTCACCTGCGCATTTAACGTCGCATCCTCCACAATGCGGATCGTATCCCTGTACTGATACAGCGGGTTTACGTCTCCGGATGCACTGATGGTCGCAGAATTAAACAGCGTGTACATGGCAAACTGATACCCCAGGGGAACCACCAGAACCGCCGGGCGGATAATAATGGCCTGATCGGTTCCGTCCATGGTCTTTGTATGGCCTCCCAACGCCAGGATCATGGACTGCACCGCTTTCTGAGTGATTCCGGTTCCTTCCGCCAGAAGATTTTTGTGTCCGGCCGAAAACAGGTTCTGACTGTCATAGATCTTCGGGTTTCCAGTCAGGATCTTATATACCTGTGTGTTGATGGTCGTTCTCGCTGCTTTTGCCGCTCTTGCGGGCAGCGTAGTGATCACTCCCATGTCATCATTGATGAACGCCTGTCTGGACATGGTAAACTGGCGTCCATAGGTCTTTAACTGTCTCTGCGGCAGCTTTTCATCTGTCGGCAGCGTATGTTTTAACTCTCCGCCTTCCGGCACCTCCAAAAACTCTCCAAATCCTCCCTGAATGTAATAATTGTCCGCTTTCTTGAAATCAGACAGCGTTCCCTTCGTAGTGAAGCGATCAAAGGTCACCGGAGCCGTCCGGTGTCCCTCCACGTACGCCTTGTTGATTACCTGATCCATGATCGCCGGGAATGCGGACGTGGGATTGTAGTAGGAACGGCGCATGGTTTCATTGAACAGCTCATTGGGATCCATCATATAATAGTTCCTGGAATTCTCTCCGTTCTCATCTGCCAGGCAGTTTGCCGCAATCATCCGCAGGGAAGCCCCCCGGAAATCACCGGCACCGGCGGCGGGATTCTCCACCCGGATCCCGTTTCTGAGCAGGATTCCGTCCACAATCGCGCTTCTCTTTTTATCCGCCTCATCTTCATTCACCCGAACAGAAATCGGAGCTCCGTTTCTCTCCAGACGATCTAACACCGCCTTACGCACCTGTTCCAAGGTGTCTCCCCGGGAAATATACTCATCCGGGTCCATACCAAAGCGGCTGCAGAGCCCGGTGATCTCCCGGATTCTGGTACGCTCTTCCAGGGCTGCCTGACGGCTTTCCTCTGTGCCGGAGGCGCCGGCCGCAGGAGGTGTCACACCTCGGGTTCCTCCCGCAGACGAACCTGTCCCCTCTTCTTCCTGAGCCAGGATCTCCTCGATCTGTCTCTGAAGATCATCAAACTCCTGTCTCTCTGTTTCCGTGAGCTCCCTGCCCTGTGTCCGTGCCAGCTCTGTGATCTTCCTCTGTCTGGCAATCAGTTCCTGTAAATTCATCCTCTTATTACCTCCTCTAAGCCATAATTCCGGCTGTCTTTAAATTGCTGATTAACTGTTCAAGTGCTGTCGCACAGGTTTCTGCTGTTGCTGAATCCGTAGTAAACGATACAGCTGCTGCCTTTTTTACCCCGCCGATAGCCTGTTCGGTAGCCATCGGGAGGGAATAGGATTCTCCTCCGGAATAGTTTTCCGCAATGAAAGAGCAGATGTCTTCCAGATGATCCGGAATCTCATCCGCTCCCCGCCCAGTCAGCGCGGCTGCCACTTCCTTCATGCTGCGTTCCAAATTGTTCACGTCTGTCTTCCTCCTTTCCTCCGGTTTTCATTCACCTGGATCATTCGTTCAAATACTTCCAAGCCACAACCACCTTCCGGGAAGTCTGCTCCACCACTCCTTCCCACTCCCACGGTCGGGTCCGCCGGCACGGAAACCACACTGATCTCCAACGGCGTCCACTTCTTTGCGATATAGCAGGGACCGGTAAAGCGGCCGTCAGAAGAGGTTTTTCCTGCAGCCACCTCCTCCCAGGCATCCACGCTGTATCCCACAGATACGCCTTTTAACGTCCCGTTCTCCACCTTGCGGCGAATCACCTCTGCTTCGTCATCGTCGTCAAATGCAATGACCGCCTTTCCTCTGGACGCCTCTATCCATGCTCTCTCCACTTTCCCCAGGACTTTATTGGTATTGTGGTTAAACAAAACCACTCCCATGGTCTGCAGCCGGTTTAAGTCCATGCATCCCTCCGAGTGATCCAGGATCTCCACTCCGTACCATCTGCTATAGGGTTCTTCCGAAGAAAACGAAAGCTCATACCTTCTCTCATTTCCTTCCCCTTCCACCGCCCGGATCCCCGCGTTCATAAAGCGGACCGGACGGAAATCATTTTCTCCCTGAGGGTTCTTCCTCATGGGACGTTCCCGAATTTGCTGCCGTCTCATCCTTATTCTCCTCCTTTTCTGCTGAACTTGCGTTCCCCTGGATCATTGCCATCAGGTCAATTCCCTTCTTCATGGCATATTCCTGGGCTTCCGCCATCTCATCAATGACCTTTCGCCAGTCACGCCCGTTTTCCGCGCTGATCTGCTGGAACGTCTTCTGTCCGGTCTTTAGGGCCACTCCGTTGGCATTGGCCTCTTTGGATGGATCAATCCAGGGCTTGGGCTTCACTACCCACTCATGAGCCATATAGGTTTCCTTGTTTTCCCAGAAATCTACCGGAGAAATCACTCCCGCCAACCAGCAGGAGATTATGAATGTCTCATAGACCTCATCCAGAAAACACTCCACCAGTAGTTCTTTCTCTTCCTCGTAGGTCAGATCGTCTTCCACCATGGACTGTCTGGCCGACGCATAGTTTGTCTCCGACATATCCCTGGAAGTTGCCTCGTAGGACAGACCGTTGGCCGAAGAAATCATCCTCTGCTGCGTTTTGATAAATGCGGTAGCATCCGCTCCCTGGCCGGCCGGATTTAACATCTGCGCCTCATCTCCCGCATTCAGCTCCATAATCATCCCAGGCACCACCCGTTTCCCCTCATAGCTGACTGACGGCCCCTTTGCTGCCCCTCTTCCGATAGACGTTCCGATCGGATTGATCCGCTTGATAAAGACTGCCAGACAGGCTGCGATCTTCTCTTTGATCGTCACCGCCGTCATAAACTCGTTCATATCTTTGATCCGGACCAGGGTCTGGCTCAAATCTGACATCTCCCGGATCTGGGACGGCCGTTTCTTCGTAAAGTAAAAGATCACGTCTTTCGCCTCTATGTAAACCGGCGTCATCTGCGTATAGCCATCAATGGAATACTGGCGGATCCAGTATCCCTCCGGGCGGTTCCATCGGTTATACTCGATTCCGCCCACCACCTTGTTCCCCTGCCGTTTAGGCTGGAGCTGGGTAACATCCAGCTCGTCCACCTCAATGACCTGAAGCTGAAAAGGAAGAACTCCCTGGCTGGTATAGCGTTTCAGGATCAGAACCCCTCCATCCGTGATCTTCCTCTGAATGCACATCCGCACAATCTGAGGGAACGACTGCTGCCCGGTCACATCGCAGTTGATTCCCTTGCACCACCTGGCCCACATCTTTTCCAGGGTGTTATCCATTTCCTTTTCTCCGGTGGTAGCCCGCACCTGCAGGCCGCTGCCGATCACGTTGCGCCGGAATGCCCGCAGCACGGAACCCATTACGTCAGAATTCCGTTCCAGGTCCCTGGCTCTGGCCCTCACCCGATCCCGGTCGTACCGGTCTGTCATTTCCGCCGACTGGTTCATGCTGTTCCATTGGCTCTGGAGCCGGCCGGTGTCTCCCGCGTCATAGTTCCCGCGGTATGCCTCGTACTGCCCCCGCCACGCCGCCCGTATGGCCCCCGCTTTTGGGCTTACGGCGCCGATCAGCCGGTCAATCATGTTCAGTTTCATTTTTACCTCCTGTTGTCCGGCCCAAAATCTGCCGCATAAGCTCCGGACAAAAGCGACGTTCCCATCCCATCCATCTGTGTCTCCAGCCGGTTCCTCTCCGCAATCAGGGCGCTTAAATCCGCCCGGGTCAGCGACCGTGTCCCAATCTTATAGCTCTGACCGCCTACCAGGATCTTGTAAATCG